>Ga0302319_10019448_pt1 | contig 12334 bp, 9 predicted proteins | sample Bog_T0_2_FD_203319 | JGI IMG/M metagenome (GOLD analysis project Ga0302319, IMG submission 203319) | Peat permafrost microbial communities from Stordalen Mire near Abisko, Sweden - Bog_T0_2 | ecosystem: Environmental > Terrestrial > Soil > Wetlands > Peat | place: Sweden: Abisko, Stordalen Mire... | reverse complement strand
GCGCGCCCACCAATACTCTGAATAACTTACGGTCAACCGCCGACAAGAATTGAATACCATGAGTACGAAAATGGGTGGGCAGATGGGTGGGGTAAGCCCCGTTAGACACGGGTGCGGTTCTCGTCGGATTTCATATTCCTGTCTACAAATCAACAACTTGGGACCAAGTCTCTGTGCTCGAGAATACACAAGGGAACGAAGTGGGTGGGTAACTGGGTGGGTTGATCTCCCGCGCGGTCCGCAGGAGGTCGTTTCTCCAAAATCAGTGCGCCCAATCGCGAAGGCCGAGTCGGGCGATTCGTGCTTTCCGGACGATGACTATTGATTGATCGGTGCACTGTTCATTATCGGTTGTCTTCCCATGCGTTTTTCGCACGGACCTGATCGACCAGGAAGCGCACGCCTTGGTTATCGGATGGATTGAGCCACAGCATGCGGTCGAATATCCGCCCCGCCTCCTCGAAACGCTCCAGGCGCCAAAGGCATAGCCCGAAGCCGTGCATGCAGCGCAGGAATGGCCTGTTGTCAATCCAACCCCATGGCAGCACGCCGTCGAACCCTTCGCCGAGGGACAACTCGCCGACGCGAAATCCCGCCTCGTAGTAACGGATGGCGTGCTTGGGCCTGTGGTCGAAGGCGAAGTTGCCCAAATGCGAGTGGGCATCCAAACAACGAAGATCAGTCTGGCAGAGATGCATCAGCAGCTTGTATGCGCCCTCTCCATCGCCGGAATCCTTGCGGTCATTGGATTCCCCGATCGGGTCGGAAAAGGGATCTTCAGAGTCCGCTCCCGGCAGCACCTGCTCCATCTCAAACTGCGGTCGCGGACCGCGAGCGATGAGAGGCTTGGCCCACTGCTCGATCGGTTCATCGTCCTCGCCCCAGTAGTGCTCCCGAGGATTCCAGGTACCCCGCTCCTCCAACCGCAGCGGGACCAACCCCAATGCTCCGGCGTCGAGCCGAGTCGACTCGATTACGCCGGAGAGATAAGGATTGCCCGCATAGGTCCACTGCTTCGCGGGCCGTACGACTGCGATCTCTCCAGGCACCACGTCCCACAGCCCGCCAGCGCGGAACGTGAAGGGCCGGTCACCACCCAACAGGCGGCAACGCGCAGCCTTCTGTTTGACCGACAGGACCACCAACTCGACGGGACCGTCGAGTTCCACGGCCGCAGCGCCGGCCTGGCGTCCCGTCTGTCCGCGAGTGCCGGGTAGGAATGGCGCGAGCCCAATCCATTTTCGATACGCAGCCAGGTAGTGCCCGCTTCGCGTGCTCAGTGGAATCACTACATCGCAAGCCGCTACTGCGTGCTTCGCGCCATTGGCTCCGCGGCAGATTGCCGTGAGCCCGCGCCGATCATTCCCGTCGTAGTCGAACTTCATCACTCTAACCGGCTCGCCGACGACGGTGGCGTCGCAGGGCACGTCGATGTTGTCCTCAAAGGATTGGCGGAAGGCCCAAAGCTGCTCATCATTCCCGTATGCGTCAACCATGATCTCCTCGATCAGTTCGTCCAACCAGGCCGTATTCGGGGTGGCTTTGTCTCTTTTCTTCATTCAGGGTCTCCTTGGTCATTAGCAGTGGGACTTCGCGCCAGAGGCGTGCAGCAATTCCAAGCCGGATCATTTCCAAGGTCCTTGCCGCGGGCTCGGCGGCGTAAATGAGTCACATTCTCCGGGCATTCGGTACTCCTTAGGCCAGAATATATGGGCGCTCAAGGTGACGCCCACCTGTGCCGATTCCGACAAAAGGGTCCCGCATCGACTTCCTTGTCAGCGTGGCTCACTGAGAAGAGTCCGACGTGCTTCGCGACGGCCGCCGTCGACCGCACAACTCCATCTTGAACTAAGTAAAAAATGCGTCCGCGATTTCTCCAGTCTGTGAATGCCCAGATCAGACCACTGGCAAGCAGCGGTCTTTGTCCCTGGTGTTCTGTGACGATGGGCGGAGTGTTCGATGACTGCGAGGGCAGTACCCGTGAGGCGCAAAACAACTCGGAAGCAGCTCGGATCTCGCTGGCTTCCGACTTCAGGTCGGGGATGGCGTGCTCGTCGACGAGTTCATCCAGTTCAGGCTTCCGCGCATTCACGATGACGGCGAACATGCGAAAGGATCCGCAGTTCTCATTGCGAGGTCGGCTTTGGTGATTGGACCGCGTCCTGCGACGTCCTCAGTAACCTTATGTCAAACGAAAACGGAACCGGCTCATGGAAATTGATCTGGCGAAACTGCGGATGTTCCGGGTTCAGCAGAAAGTTTCGTTCGCCGGACGTCACTGACGGAACCGCGAGCACGACCGAACTCTGACGCCGAAGCCACTCATCTCCCAGTTGCCGCGTCGTACGTTGTTCTCCGACTACCAGCGTTGTCCAATTTTCCGGCAATGCCCTATCGGTCAAAATCTCGGGCGAGACATCGTCCGGGAGATCGGCTGAGCCGAGCACGTACTTGTCAGGCAGTACATCGGACAAATGCACCAGAATCTCGAGAACGGCTAATGAACGGTTTTCGCTCATGTAAACCACGCGGGCGCCTTTCGAATTCCAGCGGCCACCGGCCCGTCTTGCACCCTCGCCATCATACGGTGGATACGATGCGCGGCAAAGCCGGTAAAGACGCATCAGCCAAGGACGCCGTGTTCGATTCTCACCAGAACGTCTTCCACTTCCTGATAACCCTGGTCGGTCTGAGCGGCCTCAAGTGGAGTCTTGCCCTCAAGGGACGGGTTCGGCGACCGGAGCCAGTGGATCGCCTTCTCCTGGTTCGCGAAAACTTCGCCCGCATGCACTGAAATCGACATCAACCGGGCTGGCGGCGGGAATTCAGTGACTTCCGAGTTACTCTGAGTCGTATCCATCGTCTGCCTGCTTCCACTATATCCGGTAGCTGGCCAACATCCGCGGCTCCTGCAAGGGTTTCGCCGCTAAACACGATGGCCCTCTCAGGTTTTCTCCGCCCCGGTCACCGCTCTCCCGAGCGTATTCACCAAGCCCGAGATCGCCCGCGCGATGCGCTCCTGGCTCACGGACTCCGGCAGAGGTATGGATAAGACTGGCCTGTTTGTTGCGGCGTCCCGCGTGAAGAGGCCGGATAATATCTGTTCCAATCGGCTGCCGGCGCCGTCACTTGCCATCGACTCGATGAATTTGAAGCCGGCTTCAATCAGGCCGGCCGCGGCCGTTTCGATGCCGCCCGCCGCCTGTTGCGCTGCAGCCGCGGCCATCGCTTTCAAAGGAACGGGCGCCGCCGGATCGACGATTGGTTTGGGCCTGGCCGGTTGATCGGCGAAGATTTCCTTCACCGCCTGGAGAACCGTTTTTCGTCCGAGCTTTTCAAAGCTGACTTCGCCCGTGGGCGAATCGAACACTCCAGCAAACAACGATTTCTTCAGGCGCAGCGTTTCCCACACCCGCTCTTCGATGCTGCCGGACGTGAGCATGTGGATCACGTGAACCGGCCGCGATTGCCCAAACCGGTGCACGCGTCCGATCCGCTGCTCCAGCCGGGCAGGGTTCCATGGCGGCTCGAAGTTAACGACTGCGGAAGCGGCCTGCAGGTTCAGTCCCACGCCTCCCGCATCCGTGGACAGGAAGACCTTGCACTCCGGATCGTTTCGGAACTTTTCGATCAGGCCCCCGCGCTGATGGGAAGGCACGCCTCCATGAAGCGAGACGAACCCGATTCCCAGCTTGCGTAGCTCCTCGCCGGCCAGATATGTCATGCGCTCGTATTCGCTGAACACCACCACCTTGCGGTTCTCTTCGATCGCCAGTTCCCCGACGATTTCGCGAAACTCCTGCAGCTTGGGCGAATGGTGCGTTTGCTTGTCGAAGAGAAATGTCGAGTTGCACAGCATGCGCATGTTCTGAATGCAGCACAGGACGCGCTTCTGATCGATTTCGGAGAGCCAGCCCTGTCTTTCCCACTTCCGCATGAGCGCTGCCAGGATGTCGCTCTGTTCGTAATACGGCTCGGCTTGCTCGGGAGTCAGCGGCACGCGGAAGATCTGATCGGTTCTCTCCGGGAGATCATTGAGAACCTCCGCGCGGGTGCGCCGAAGCAGGATCGGCGCCATCTGGCCGTGAATGCGGTCCAGGCCGCGATAACCCAGCAGGTGGCCCTTCTCGTCCTCCATGCGGTGCTCGTGCAGGAAGCGGAAGGCGGGTCCCAGGCGCCGTCCGTCGACGAACTCGACTACGGAAAAGAGCTCCTCCAGTTTGTTCTCGAGGGGCGTACCGGTAAGGACGAAGGCGTACCGGCTCTTCAGTTGTTTGATCGTACGCGCGGTGGCAGTCGCCCAGTTGCGGATGCGCTGCGCTTCGTCGAGGATAATCAGGTCCGGCTTCAGCTCATGCATGTACCGTACATCTTTGAGGACCAGTTCATAGCTGGTGAGAGTGAAGAACGCGGGCGAAGCATAGAGCGCCTGGCGCGCGGGCAACAAGCCGTCGATCACCTGCGCCGGAAGCGCGGTGAACTTCTCAATTTCCGTTTTCCACTGGTATTTGACGGAGGCGGGCGCAATCACCAGCACTCTCTCGATTCCTTTGCGGCGGCGCAATAATTCCGTCGCGGCCAGCGCCTGCACGGTTTTCCCCAAACCCATGTCGTCGGCGAGGACCACTCGTCCGCGGCAGGCGGCAAACAGGGCTCCGCGCATCTGGTACTGCAGAAGTGTGGTCTTCAGAACGCCGGCCGTTGGGTCCTGGCCGCTCTTGATCTTCGCGAGCAGCTTACGTTCCAGGTCCAGACCGTCGGCCAACTCGTTTTCCCACTCGATGTATTCGAGAGCGTCGCTGTACACGATCGCCCGGTCGTCCGCGTTCCGGAATGCTTCCAGCACCTGAGCGAACTGCCGGTATTTTGTGCGCGGCAACAGTCCCGCCGGATCGAAGTATTCGGCGGCAAGCGATCGCAGTTCGGGCGAAGGTGAGGCCGGCAAATGCAGCCGCACCTCAAGCATGTCTCCATACTGAAGCGACAGGGAAGCCCGGGTACGCTTGTACGCCGCGGTCTCAAGCGCCTTCCGGTGGCGCTGCCGCAGCCGCAGGAGCATGGCCTCGATATGTTTGCAGGTTCCCAGCGTATTGACGGCAAAGTCGGGGCAGGAGCAGTAGTTCTCAAACAGCCCCGGTCCGCGGACGGCGACACGGTAGATTTTCCCACTGCCGGACTTGATTTTGTAGTCGCCGTAAGCGCCGCCCGCAGGCCGCTCCAGGACTCGCACTACCGCGCTGCCCGCCCTCGCTTGCCGCTCGCCTATTTGCTGTTCAATTAGCATCGATAAACTACCATCTACTGGAGCGTACAACAATGACCAAATCGCGAAAGCGCCGCGACCCGATGGATCTCATGATCGAGGACCCCTTCCAGCCGGGCGATTTCATTTCGTATTACGACGATTACTCGTTCGTCGAAGATCTCCGCGGCCTGGAAGCGAAAATTGTGGAACTGACCGGCAGCGACCCAACGCGGGCCGTCACCCTGTACGAGACCTTGCTCGCCGGGTGCAACGCTAAGGCGGAGGAAATCGACGACTCGGATGGCGAGTTCGGGATGTTCGCCGGCAGCCTCTACTGCGGCTGGATCAAGGCGCGGCAAGCGACTGACGTGGATCGCGGCGAAACTGCCCGGCTGCTCCTGAGGTGGATGGACGACGATTCGTACGGTTTCTGCAACGATCTGGAACTCTCCGCGGTGAAGGTCTTTGACCGGGCGGGACTGGAGGCATTCGAGAGCGAGGTGCGCGCCCGCTTCGACAAGGAATGCGCCGCACTCAGCGAACGGAAGCCAGCGTCGCCTAATCCCAACTACGCGCGCGACCACTGGTGCCGCATGCTGAAGGCCGTCTATTCGCAGCGACGAAACGTGGGCAAGTATATCGAGCTGACTATGCAGAACGGGCTCACGCCGCGCGATTGCGAGGTCATCGCCACGATGTTTCAGGCCCGACGTCGACTGGACGACGCTCTTACCTGGGTGGAACGCGGGCTCGCTATGGAGAAGCCCAACGCCTTCGGTCGCGGCGGCTACAAACTGGACGAGATTCGTCGTACTCTTCTGGTTAAGCTCGGCCGTGGCGGGGACGCGCTTGATTCCGCGTGGGCCGAGTTCCGGAAGGAACCCGGCAAGTTTACGTACGAGGAACTCGTCCGCTATGTTCCGAAAGCTCAGCGCCGCGCGTGGCATGAAAAAGCGATGGATGCCGCGGCGGAGCATAGCGACCTGGATTCGGTCATCGAGTTATGGCTCGGCGCGAAGGAGATCGGACGTCTCGCCGAACGTTTGGAACGCACCGGCCACAAAAAGCTGGAGAGTCTGAGCCATTACGTTACCGAGCCCGCGGCCGAGCGGCTCGTCAAAACCCATCCAGGTATTGCGGCGAAACTCTTCCGCGCTATGTGCATGCGTGTCGTCAACGCGGGCAAGAGCCAGTACTACCATGCGGCTCTGTCGAACATCGAGAAGGCTAAGAACTCCTACCAGAGAGCGGGTCTCAACGCACAGTGGCAGGCGCTGATCGCCGAAATCCGCCGCGAACATCGCCGGAAATCGAGCTTTATGCCGGGCTTCGAGCGGATCGTCGGAGGAACAGGGCCAGGCAGGGAGCCGTCTTTCCTCGATCGGGCGCGCAGGAACTGGGGAAGCCGGGTGAGCCGGACAAGAGCCTGAGGCCCAAATCGGTGAATCGTCATCTCCAAGCCGCCAGAATCGCCTGCACCCGATCGGCGATCTGCTGCCTGGCGAAAAGGCGACCCATGCCGGCCGCGAGCATAGCATCATACTCAGTGTGTTGATGACGGACCGCCGCGGCTACCGCGGCCGTGAGCGCGCCCTCATCCAAGTTCCGCCCCGCCAAAGTTCGTCCCACTCGCCCACTGTTCCGGGTGGCCGTGTGCGCCGCGATTGCCGCCGCCTCGCGGGGCGGACAGCGGGGAAACAGTTTTCCAATTTGCACCGTCATCCGGGCGATCAGTTCGCGGTCCTGTCCCCGGCGCCGCGCTGCTCCAACAGTCCTTGCTTTCGCGCGCTCCCCGGCGTCTTCCGAACACTCTTGTTCCGCTTTCTCCAATGCGGACTGTTCCACCAGAATGCCCTGCCGTTCATAACGCCCGCGCGACCGGCTGAAGCGCACGACAGCGGCCGTGCGTTCGCCATAACGAGCGGCGCGCCGCGTCAGCGCGGCATCGCCGGCCGGAAGATACACGAGATCGTCAAGCCGCGCACATGGCAGGCACAGGGGTTGTTCCGCCTCCATAACAAGGAAGCTGCCTCGCGCGAGCTCGGCGCCGCATTCCGAGCACGCGGAGTCGCGCAGAATTTCGAAGACCACAGGCTGCGCCGGGCTGCTCAGTTTTTGCGCGAGTCGCTCCTGTTTGCGCTCAGACAGGGCGGGGGAAACATAGTGCGTACGGTAGTTCTCCTCAATGGCGGGATCGCCGCTCTTGCCGAATTGCAAGTCCAGAGCCCCGGTGCGGGTCCTGCGCACGTAGCGCTTTTCGCTGGGCTTGAGACCCTTCTCCAGCGCCCATTGGCGGAACATAGCCATTGATTGCGAGATCTTGTTGAGATTCGCCTGGATCGCCCGCTCAAGGAAGTCGATTCGCCCTTTCCGCCAGGATTCGACATGCGTCGCTGCCAGTAGTCCGGTTCGGGTAAGGACGTCGATTGCGCTGACGTATTGGTGGTGGGCCAGAGCCGCCTCTGCCGCGCTCACAACGCGCTTCTTCATCTCGTCATACCGATCCGGATGCAAGTCTATCTCCTTTCTTGCTAATCAGAGCTGCTGTAACGTCACGCTTTGGCAGGAGCATTTTCCAACTTGGTCAGGTCAGAAACCACCCACCCAATTGCCCACCCACGAGCGTATTTTTAGTGCTTAAACCGAATTTTAATGCAAAGAAATTCGCAGCGTAATCAAGGACTTAGAGGAACCAGCCTGATTCACACGCAGGAGGTCCGGGGTTCGAGTCCCTGCGCGCCCACCATTCTTTTCAGTAACTTACGGTCATCGGCCAACAACAACTGAGTATTACGAGTACGAAAGTGGGTGGGCAACTGGGTGGCGTGAACCCTTTTGCATTCACACGTGGTTCCCGATCAGCTTTCGTACTTCTGCCAACAAATCAATGACTTGAGAGCAGTCTCTGGCTACGGGTTACCCCTTGGATCGCGAAGTGGGTGGGCAATTGGGTGGGTCGATCTCCTGCTCGGCCCGCAGGCGATCAAGGCCTGCTCTCGGGTTCAAACCCTCCGCGGTCAATTACTCGGGCAAAACTCCATTCTCACGACTGAGCGCCGCCTGAACCGGCGGCCTTCCAGGCCGGCCCTGCTAAGCTGATGGGGCGCAAATGGACTGTGCCGCTCTCTGCCTGACCCCGCACGGCCGACTAGTTATTGTCTCCGATTCCGGGGCGCAGCGACTCGACAAGGGGCTTACGGAACGGCTGCAGGAGGCCTTCGCCCGCGGATCGGGTCACGGGCTTCTGCTTCTGGGGGCGGATGAAGCCGGAACCACACTGCCGCCGGTTTTCACCTGGTGGCGGGAATTCGGTGCACGCTATGTGACCGCGCTATGCACACGACGGGAAGGCGATACCGCGCAGCATCAGGTCCGCCTTGCGGCCCCTTCGATGCAAGAACTGGAAGAGATCGCGCTCTCGGTGCCACCGCTGATCGGCGCGGAATATCTGACGTCGGCAGTCCTCCACTCTTTATGGCAGGAACTTGACACAGCGTTCTGGGTCGAGCTATCCGAATCCAAATGTGGTGTGCAGGATTTCCTGAAGCGGCGGAATCCGGCATGGAACCTGGTTGGCCGCGTTCACTTCAATCTTGCCGAGAATCGCAAGGACGCGGGTGCCCCATTCGCCTTTCTCGCCACCTATACGACACGGCTCTCGGCGCAGGCCAAAGCCCAGCATCTGCCCCTGGGGCAGGCGCTGCGCGAGTACGCGGGCGCGGCGAACAAGGAACGGCTTCTCTCACTGCTTGTTCCAGTGCAGCGTGCGGCGGAAGCATGCCCGTGGCTCAAGGCGATGGTCGACGCAGGTGAAATCTTCCATCCTTTGCGGTGGTCGCCCGGCGAAGCGCTGCAGCTCATGAAAGATGTCCCGGAACTGGAAGCGGCTGGAGTGGTGGTGCGAATGCCTGCAGCCTGGCGAGGAAATCGTCCGCCCCGCCCTCGCGTGACGGGCACTGTGGGAGGCAAGCCTCCCTCGGGAATCGGTCGGGACGCGCTGCTCGATTTCCACATGGAGGTCACGCTCGACGGTGAAACGCTGACCGCCGCAGAAATCAGGGAACTGCTGGCCAAATCGGATGGACTCGCGTTGGTGCGGGGGCGCTGGATCGAGCTACACCCGGAACACCTGAAGCAGGCAATCGACCGCTTCCGCGAAGCCGAGCGCGCAGCGCGCGAGAACGGCATCTCCTTTGGTGAAGCCATGCGTCTCGTGGCGGGAGCCGATGTGGTGTCTACCGACATGCCTGCGGACGGCGCGGGCTGGACCCAGGTGGTGGCGGGTCCATGGCTGGCGGAAACGCTCAAAGTGCTGCGGAGCCCCCAGTGCTTGGATGGGGTGGACCTTGGCGATGGGCTGAAGGGCAAGTTGCGGCCGTATCAGCAAGTGGGCGTGCGATGGCTTCATTTGTTGACCAAACTCGGCCTCGGTGCCTGTCTTGCCGATGACATGGGGCTCGGCAAAACTATCCAGGTCCTTGCGCTGCTGCTGCTGCTCAAACGCGAATCCGGCACCAATCCTAAGCCGAGCCTGTTGATCGTCCCCGCTTCGCTGCTGGCCAACTGGGCGTCGGAGATCGAGCGATTCGCCCCGGGCCTGAAGACGCTGATCGTGCATCCGTCCGCAGATCCGGCAGGCGATCTCAATGCATTGGGATCCGATCGTTTGCGTGGAGTGGACCTGGCAATCACGACCTATGGTTACCTGTTGCGCGCGGAGTGGATCGCCGAGGCTGCGTGGCGTCTGGTGGTCCTCGACGAAGCGCAGGCAATCAAGAACCCCAATGCCAAACAGACGCGCGCCGTGAAAAATCTCAAACCGGATGCGAGAATGGCGCTGACGGGCACGCCGGTGGAGAACCGGCTGGGGGATTTATGGTCTCTGTTCGATTTCATTAACCCAGGGCTGTTGGGATCGGCGAAGGAGTTCACGAAATTCACCACACGTCTGGCGGAGGGCCCGCAAGCTTCCTACGGCCCCCTGCGTGAGCTGGTGAAACCTTACATCCTGCGGCGCCTGAAGACAGACAGGAGTGTGATCTCAGACTTGCCGGATAAAACCGAGATAAAGGCGTTCTGCTCGCTCACGCGTTCGCAGGCGGCGTTGTACGAACAGGCCGTGAACGAACTCGCCGAGCAACTCGGGGACTCCTCGGGGATCAAGCGCAAAGGGCTGGTTCTCTCGTACCTGATGCGCTTCAAGCAGATCTGCAACCATCCGTCACAGTGGCTGGGAGACGGCGCATGGCGCGAAGCCGACAGCGGCAAGTGGGCGCGCTTACGCGAAATTGCCGAAGTGGTCGCCGCGAGGCAGGAAAAAATGCTTGTGTTCACGCAGTTCCGGGAGATGACGACGCCGCTAGCCGGGTTTCTTGGCTCGGTATTCGAACGCCCGGGCCTTGTGCTGCACGGCGAAACCGCCGTAAAGAGCCGCGGCGACCTCGTTCGGCGCTTTCAGGAAGACGAATCCGTGGGCTTCTTCGTGCTCTCACTGAAGGCAGGAGGCACGGGCCTGAATCTGACCGCCGCCTCCCACGTCGTTCACTTCGACCGGTGGTGGAACCCGGCGGTTGAGAACCAAGCTACCGACCGCGCCTTCCGCATCGGCCAGACAAAAAACGTTCTCGTTCATAAGTTCATATGCCGCGGTACCGTAGAAGAGAAAATCGACGAACTGATCGAATCAAAGCGCCGGCTTTCGCGGGAACTGCTCGAGGGTGGAGCGGATCTGCTGCTGACGGAGTTGAACGACAAAGAGTTGCTGAAGCTGGTTGCGCTCGATCTCAATCGAGCGCTGAAGGAGAATTGACCGATGGATTTCTACGGCTGGAAACCGTATGTTTCCGTGGCCGAGCGGCGGCGTAAGGCGATGCGCGAGATTGAAAAGCGCAGGAAGAAGGGTCAGCCCATATCGCCGGTAACCATTGATGGCCGGACGATCGTGAAAACCTTCTGGGGCAAATCGTGGTGCGAAAATCTGGAGCGGTACAGCGACTATGCCAATCGTTTGCCGCGCGGACGAACCTATGTACGCAACGGTTCGGTGGTCGATCTCCAGATTAAGCCCGGCTCGATCCAGGCGCTGGTCAGCGGCTCGGAGCTTTACGAAATAACGCTGAAAATTGCGCCGGTGGGCAAGCAGCGCTGGAAATCGATTTGCGAGGACTGCGCGGGAGCGATCGATTCGCTGGTCGAGCTTCTGCAGGGACGCTTTTCGAAGGGCGTGATGGAGAGGATTTGCCGGCAGAGCCAGGGATTGTTCCCCTCACCGGCTGAAATCAAGCTCTCGTGCAGTTGTCCGGACTGGGCGGGGATGTGCAAGCACGTGGCAGCCGTGCTCTACGGCGTCGGCGCCCGGTTCGACCATCAGCCGGAACTTCTCTTCCGCCTGCGTGAAGTGGACGAAAAGGAACTTATAGTCAAAGCCGGCAAGGCGCTTCCGTTGACCAAACAGGCGCCGGTGGCAGGGAAGGTTCTCGGCGGCGAAGACCTTTCCGATATCTTTGGGCTCGACATGGCGCAAAGCATCGGCACGGATGCCGGACCCGCGAAGAAAAAGGCGGTCGCGAAAGCTGCGAAGAAGAGGGCCGCCACCAGGAAGGTGGCACAGGCCGACAAGCGCCCACCGCGGAAACCGCCGAAAAGATAGCGGCCAAAAGTCGCGACGGCCGCCACGGACCGATCCGATGCCGCAGTCGCTTTGGGAGAATCTCAACCCTATGACAGGTCGCGTGACGAAGCCGGGCGTCCCAGTTATTAGGCACTACGGGATGGGCGTTTGGGTCGAGCAAACTTGCCGCAATCGACGCGCGTGAAAGATCCGGGCACCGCTATTTCAACGGCAATCGCGATGCGCCCGACATGATCCTTTACCAGCCGCCAGTGGGGAGCTGACAGCGATACAACCGCGATCATCCGGTCCTTCATGTTCTGTTCGTATTCGAGAGTTTTGTCTTCCGTGACAAGAAATCGGGATTGGGGGAAGCCTCACAGCTCCACCCCTCCCACACCACCGGACATGCGGGTCCGCATCCGGCGGTTCGGCAGGTTAAGCAATAGGTTTCACAGTCAATCGGGGAATCCCGAGCG
>Ga0302319_10019447_pt1 | contig 12334 bp, 9 predicted proteins | sample Bog_T0_2_FD_203319 | JGI IMG/M metagenome (GOLD analysis project Ga0302319, IMG submission 203319) | Peat permafrost microbial communities from Stordalen Mire near Abisko, Sweden - Bog_T0_2 | ecosystem: Environmental > Terrestrial > Soil > Wetlands > Peat | place: Sweden: Abisko, Stordalen Mire... | reverse complement strand
ACCCACCAGGCCTCCGGGTAGCGGAGCATGAAGCCGGTCACCACAAGCATTACGAAGCTAACCACAAGGACGCTGTGCTGAAGCCGTTCGTTCAGGGACATCCTCAAATAGAGCCGATGTGCGACCGGGTGCTCCTGAATCTCGCCCTTCTGGATGGCCAGCTTCCGCCGCGTTTTCTTCAGGAAGTCGAGAAGGTTGTGCAGGGCCATCCCCCCCACCACGACGATGATAAGGCCAGTGTAGAGGGTGGCTATCCAGTACAGCAGAGAGGAGGTGTCCCGGCGGGACGAGCTGGCATGGACCGCACCTATGGCGAATCTTTTATTGGCGCCGCGATGGCACTCTCCGCAGGTCTTTGCCAGATTTCCCTTGTAGACGCTCGAGGTGGGATCGTTCTGCGACTTGATGGCGTGGACGCCATGGCAGCTCGCGCAGTTGACGACCTCAACCGAACCGCCCCTGTCCGCAAGGCCATGGTAGCTGTCCGTGAAAGTCTTGAAGGTGTCGCTCCGCAGCCCGTACTTGGTGGTCAGTCGGACCGAGGCGTGGCACTCTGCGCACACTTGCTGCGCAAGGTTTGTGTCGTGGACGGGCGAGGATGGATCGGTGTGCTTGCGTATATCGTGCTCCCCATGGCAATCGGTGCACACCGGCGCGTCGAGGTTGCCCTTGGCCAGGGCGGCGGCGTGGACGCTCGTGTTGAACTCGAACGCCTGCTTCTCATGGCAACGGGCGCAGGTCTCGGGGATGTGCAGGCGGTTGATCCTCGCGCCAGCGACCGCCGCACTGTTCATGGCGTGTGCGCCGTGACAGTCGATGCAGGTAGCGGAATTTTCGTGGCCGGCCGCCAGTGCGGCGCCGTGAACCGACTGGTCGAATGAGGAGACAAACTTGGCGCCGAGCAGAGACTGGTCGGCGACCTCTGCCTTCTTCACGTGGCACGATTCGCAGAGGCGGGCCTGCGCTAACTTCAGCTCGACCCCGGCAGGCTTCGAGCCTGCCGTGACATGCAGCTCGTGGCAGGTCAGGCAGTCGAGCGTCAGCTGCCTTGCCCGGGCAGGGCGTGCGCCGTGCGCCGATGCGGCGTAGGCTCTGCTGGCGGCCTCGTGGCAGCGCCCGCAGGCCTCCGTCTGCTTCCCGTCGGTGAACGCAAATTGCTTATCCTTGACCGGGATCGTGTCATGGGCCCCGTGGCATCCAGTGCACGACGTGTCGGTGCCAGCCGGCATGGGATTGGCGGCGATGCGCGGGTGAAACGCATGCTTGGGCAGATCCTTCTCGTGGCAGCTCGCACACTGCACAGGCGGCAGCTTGCTCTCGTGCGGCGTCTCGACGATCGAGGTATGGCAGTCGACGCAGTTGAGATTTCCGTGGGCCGAGTGCGCGAAGACCTCGGGCTTAACCCCGATCCACTCCGGCTGCATACCCTTCTTTCGCGCCTTAAACTCGGCCTCATGGCAATCCATGCACTCGCTGTTCGCAACGATAGGACTCGCCTTGGGCTGGCCCTGCAAAGGGTTTTGCGGTGCGGTCTGCGCCGCAACAGGGTTCGCCGGTGCCGTTTCTTCGGCCGCTTTTAACACAGCCGAGGCGATCGTCAGCGCCGCAAACGCGGAGAAGGCGCTCCGAACGAACCTCGTGAAGTCTGACTTCATAGAGCCGATGGGTGCAATTATGTACCCCGCCGGACATGCAGGCTACGCAGCGCTTGCGCAGACCTGAGCATCTCTTGCGGCCCGCCACCCCGGAAAGTTTCTCGAGCGAAGGAGCATCGGACGATCAGCCCGTTACGTCTGCGTTGGCCCAGCGAGGGAGTCGCGCCGGCGATTCCAAGGATTCCGGGTTTAATGCTAGTGGGTCAGACGCGAGGCCATCGCATAGATGATAAGTCCCAGAAGGATCAGGCCCAGACCGAAGAAGATGAACCCAAAGGTGCGCGCGATTCGCTTTCGGCTCTCCCAGTCGTCTTTCACCCTGTGCTCCTCCAAGCGGTTCTCAGCGACGAGCCTGTCGTACCAGCGCTTTCTCTCGTGGATCAGCTCTGTCTTCGAGATCCGTCCCGAGAAGATCACGGTATCCATCGGAAACTTCTCGATCCGGAAGTGAGTATTGAAGAAATGGAAGGTGAAGATAAAGCCCGCGGCCAGGAGCGCCTCGTCCGAATGGACAAGAAGGGCGATATTTATGATCCAACCGCCCACAAAGCGGGTGAAGAATCCGGGAAACCACATGACAAGGCCCGAGGCACCAATGATGAATATACCCCAAAACACTGCGAAATAGTCGAAACGCTCCCAGTAGGTCCACCGGTCGAACTGGGGCTTGGGGCCCTTGCCAAAGAACCACTTCTGATGGGCCACGAAATCGCGCCAATCCTGGAATGAAGGCACCATAGAATCTGGCCCGAACATGGCAGTCCACGCGCGCCTAAAAGAGAAGCTGCCGGTGGCGGGGTTGCGAAGCGTGGCACGGTTCCTCCACAGGCTGGCGAAGAGGTCAAACAGATGCAGGCCGAAATAGGTGAAGGTGATGATAGCTCCGAAGCGGTGCAGCGCTCGAGCGACCTCCGCCCCTCCCAGGAGGTTGAAGATGAACTTTGCCCATTCCGTGTAGTAGAACTTGAGCGGCATTCCCGTGAGCACCAATAGCAGGAAGCTCGTCACCACAAGCAGGTGCAGGAAGCGTTCAAAGGCCGTGAATCGGGTGAACGTCTCGTCATCCACGGTCGCCTGGACCTTTGCCTCCCGGAATGTCTTCGAATCGTGAGTGTAAAGATATACTGAGCGCACGATCCACAGGAGCGTATGAAGGCCGAAGAAGGCGAAGACCCCTATGAGGAGCGTCGTCATTCCTAGGTACACGGCGTGGAGGACCGGATTGTGGGTCGGGTCTTGCGGGTCCGCGTGGGGTTGGTACTCGGTGAACTTCTGGCCGACACCGGGATGACATTGCTGGCAAGTGCCGAGGATCCTTCCGGCCGACAGTTTCGAGCGAGGATCGGAGATCGGGAATACGTCATGGTGGCCGTGGCAGTCGTAGCAGGCGGCCACCTCCGAGGCCTGGTTGGGGCGCCCGAGGGCCATCGCCTTGCCGTGGTAGGTCTCCCTGTAGTGGGCCAGTCGGTCCTGGTGGCACCTGCCGCAGACCTCGTCGCTTTCGGCCTTAAAGGACTGGCCAGACGGACTCTTGATCTGGTGGGCGCTGTGGCAGTCGGTGCAAACCGGGCCCTTGGGATCGCCCTTGGCAAGTAGAACTCCGTGGACGCTTTGGTTGTAGGTCGACTCGATGCCCAAGTGGCACTCTCCGCATGTCTTCGCGATGTTCGCGTGGTTGGTCCTCGAGCTCTGGTCGACGCTGCGCTTGATGTCGTGGACGCCGTGGCAGTCGTCGCATGAGGGCGCCACGATCAACCGCATCTTAATGAGCGCCTCCCCGTGGATGCTGTCCTTGTAGAAATCCGCGGTGTGCGCGTTCATCCGGTACGCGGCGATTAGCTTTGGGTCGCTGTGGCACTTCGCGCAGGTTTCCGGCAGGTTGAGCTTGAACACCGGAGAGTCGAGGTGCTTGACGGGAACGATCTCATGGGCGTTCCCGTGGCAGCTCAAGCAGGTGGCGGCCGCCGAGGTTCCCATCGCGTGGCTCATTCCGTGGATGCTGGATTGGTAGGCCATTGACTCGCTCTCATGGCACTTGGCGCACTCGACCCGGGGCAGCTTGCTCTCGTGGGGTGTATCGGTGATCGAGGAATGGCAGTCCACGCACTTGAGCTTGCCGTGCTCGGAATGGGAGTAGAGGTCCGGCTTAACTCCAATCCACTCAGGCTGGAGCCCCTTCTTGCGGGGCTTGAACTCGGCCTCATGACAATCCATGCAGTCGCTGTTGGCCACGGCCGGACCCGCTTTGGCAGGCTCCGCCGGCGATGCCGCTTTTGCCGCCTCGGGTGCATCAGATGCGGACCTTCCGATAAATGGGGTCCAAAGGAGTGCCAGGGTGCCTGCTACCACTAATGCGAAGGGCCTGGGGTACCTTTTCATGGGGTTTCGAGTGCTGAGTATGCCCACCCATCGGCATTTTCACTACGCAGGGCTTGCGCAGAATTAGTCATCTCTTGCGCGAAAGCCCCTATGAGGGCGTTACGAAGAGGATCGTGAGCGCAAAAAATGCACAGACTTGAACAAACTCCCGGTAGTCGGATTGCCCGGAATCTCCGATATTGTCCGGAGGAATCAATCCACATCTACCCTACATGAACATCCTTCGCATCTCTATTGCAGCCGCCGGCCTGTCACTCGCGTCCGTTGCCTTTGCGGCCGACGCCGGCACCAACTGGACGGACAAGTGCGCCAGTTGTCACGGGCCCGACGGCCACGCAGATACCAAGATGGGCAAGAAGCTCAAGATACGCAGCATGGCGGACGCCGATTTTCAGGGATCCTTCACCGACGACCAGGCCGTCAAGGCCGTGAAAGAGGGGATCAAGGACCCGAACGGCAAGGTTAAGATGAAACCCATCGAAGGCCTCACCGATGACGAAATCACGGCGCTCGTCGCCCAGGTTCGCTCACTTAAGAAATAGCCGACGCTGAGCCCACCACGATGAGCTCAGGCCAAAATCGGCCCACGGAGAAATCGCTCCGGCGGACCAACTGGGTTCTCTTTGGAGTAACCTGCGGGTTTGTCGTGCTGGCGCTCGCAATGCTCGCGAACCCATGGAAGGCCACGGCGCAGGCGCGCATCCCGTTGGTGGATCCCTCGTTCCTCGATGAGACGGCCTCGAGGAAGTCCTATGCGGACCTCGTGCGCGAGAAGGCGGATCTTTCCGATTATCAGTGCTATGTCTGCCACGAGCAGAAGAACCCTCCCCCGCTGCGTTACGACGACCAGCACGTGCTCGTCGTCCCAGATGAGCACGGCGACATCAAGATGGGGCACGGGACGCACAACCGGAACAACCTCTGCTACAACTGCCATAACGAGGGGAACCTGCTGACGTTCTCGACTCGGGACGGGAACGAGCTCCAGTTCGCAGAAAGCTCCAAGCTATGCGGCAGCTGCCACGGCCCGAATTATCGTGATTGGGAGGCTGGCGTGCACGGGCGCATGAACGGCTACTGGAACCACAATCTCGGCGAGTTTCGGAGGCTGGACTGCGTGAACTGCCACAATCCCCATGTGCCGAAGATCCCCGCGCGGCAACCGGCCCCCCCTCCCCATCCCCTCCGACTGCCCTACTCGGGTGAGCCGCAGGCAACACCCGCTCCCACACCTTGACCATGTCCCAGCCTCTGCAGCCCAACCCAGCACATCCAGACGAGACCGACCGTCTGATGGGTCGCCGCAACTTCCTGCGTTCCGCGGCGGCATTTGCAGGGCTCGGCGCTCTTGCCGCCAGCCTATCCCCTCTGAGGGAGCTGAGCGACTACTCCTCGATTGATGAGTTCATGCAGAAGTATTACAAGGAGATGACGCCCGACGATATGGCGAGGGCCATTAAGCGCATCGAGGGGGAGGTCCAGCGGCAGTACGGCATCCGGCCGCATGTTCGCGACCTGCGCCCCATGGACGGTGTGGAGTTTGTCTACTGCCTGAACCTCACCCGCTGCATTGGCTGCCGCAAATGCGTCCACGCCTGCGTCGCGGAGAACAACCAGTCGCGCAATCCCGAGATACAGTATATTCGGGTGCTAAAGCTTCCGCACGGGTCGATGGACGTCGACAAGGCCGACCACCTCTACAATCCCCCCGCGGTGCCCGAGAAGGGTTATTTTTACATGCCCGTGCAGTGCCAACAGTGCCACAACCCGCCGTGCGTCAAGGTGTGCCCTGTGCATGCGACGTGGCAGGAGAAGGATGGCATCACCGTCATCGATTACGACTGGTGCATCGGCTGCCGTTACTGCGAGGCCGCGTGCCCCTACTGGGCGCGACGCTTCAATTTCACGAAGCCGGACATTCCAAAGGAACGGCTCAACCCGAATATGGCCTATCTGGGCAACCGTCCCCGCAAGCAGGGGGTCATGGAAAAATGCCATTTCTGCATCCAGAGAACACGGGTGGGCCGCTACCCCGCGTGCCTTGAAGTCTGCCCGGTCGGTGCGCGCAAATTCGGCAACATCCTCGATCCGGAGAGCGAGGTCTCCTATATCCTCAGGGAGAAGCGCATCTTCATTCAGCTCAAGGAGGAAATGGGCACCAATCCAAGGTTCTTCTACTACTTCGAGAAATGATACGCGCCACACGAGATTACCTAACCTTCCTTTGGCGCTGCGGGCGCATCGCCTTCGTCGGAGACTGGCGCTACTACGCATGGATGGGGGCGCTGACTGTATTCTGCCTCCTTGGGCTGCACGCCTACTGCATCCAGTTTGTGCATGGCCTGATCGTCACGGGGATGAGCGACGAGGTCTCCTGGGGCGTCTACATCGCAAACTTTACCTTCCTGGTCGGCGTGGCGGCTGCGGCCGTGATGATGGTCATCCCGGTCTACATCTACGACAACGAGGAACTCCACGACCTCGTCATCTTTGGCGAGCTGCTGGCGGTGGCCGCCATCATAATGTGCCTAGCGTTTGTGACTGTCGATCTGGGAAGGCCGGACCGATTCTGGCACCTGATCCCAGGCCTCGGGCAGCTCAACTTTCCACGCTCAATGCTCAGCTGGGACGTAATCGTGCTGAACGGGTATCTCCTCCTTAACGTCCATATCTGCGGGTACCTGCTCTACTGCCGCTACCAAGACCGCAAGCCCTCGAAGTGGTTCTATATCCCGTTCGTTTTCATAGCGATCTTCTGGGCTGTCTCGATCCACACCGTGACCGCATTCCTCTACGTTGGGCTGGGCGGCCGGCCTTTCTGGAACTCGTCGATTGTCGGCCCCAGGTTCCTGGCCTCAGCGTTCTCTGCCGGGCCCGCCATCATTATCCTCGCCCTTCAGGTCATCCGCAGGGTCACGAAGTACCACATCACGAACAAGGCCCTCCTAACGCTGCGGAGCATCGTTCAGGTGTCCATGATCATCAACGTGTTCCTGCTCATCAACGAGATATTCAAGGAGTTCTACAGCGGCAACCTGCACGTGGCCTCCTCGAGGTACCTTTTCCTCGGCTTGGACGGCCACCACGCTCTTGTCCCCTGGATATGGACGGCCATCACGTTCAACCTCGTGAGCATGTTCCTGCTGATCCTCCCCTTGAGCCGAAGCCTGAAGTGGCTGGATCTGGCTTGTGCGCTTTGCATTGTTGGAATCTGGATCGAGAAGGGCATGGGCCTGGTGATCCCGGGATTCATCCCGACCCCCCTCGGCGCCCTGATCGAGTATACGCCAACCATGAACGAGACCTTGGTGTGCCTTGGAATCTGGGCCTTCGGTCTTCTCTGCTACACGATCTTCCTGCGGATGTCGGTGCCGATACTCCAGGGTACGCTCAGCAAGTCCAACGAGCATCTGCCTGAGCCGGACTCCGGTGCGGAGCCGGTCGCAGCCCGAGCCCCGCACTGACCCCACTCAACATGGGCAAGCAGCTAACGGCAGACGACGCCAGGCAATCACTCAACGCCCACGTCGAGTCAAAGGGTGCCGAGATCTTTGCGAAATTTGGACCCCGGATAGGATTCAATGAGCTTGAGGCGGTCCTAGGCGACAGGTCGTGTGTGCGGTATCCCTGTGCGCTTGATTTTGACGCCTCCGGGCTCCAGCCCGGTGAATTCGCGCACGCCGAGGCGAAGGGTGAGCTTCCCGAGCATGGCTACGCGCTCCACATTCATCCCATCTTCAGCACGAGACCCGCGATGGTGCCGTATTTGGCGCTCTATCACCTGGTTACTGTGAACTATGGGGAATTCGCCTCCTCCGATGACGCCGAGACGTTCGCGTCTGCGGCGCTGGGGCTTGACCGGGAGCTTTACTATCAGGCGTTGTGCGCCCTGGCCGACGAGATTGCGGTCGAGGCCGGCGCACCCGAAGGCCACGACCCGGGGTCTCCCGGAGGCTGTACCTGCGGAGGCTGATTTACTTCGCTTCGCGTTTCTCCTCGGCCCGCCCAGCTTGGCCCCTCCGCTGCCTTGCATAGGCCACCGAGACGCCTAGCAAGACGACGCCCAGCACGAGTAATGAGATGATACGGTAGGCGGGCTCCAGCCGGGCCAGGTCCACGACAAACACATAGACGACCGTGGCCAGGATCGTGCCGATTCCCATGACGCGGTATTTCCTGTTATGGAGGACGGCACTTACCACCAGGTAGACTATGGAAGCGCCCAGCCAGGAGGCGCTGACCCAGGCTTTCGGCACCGTGTGGAACAGGCCATAGGGGATCACGACGAATGCGGCGCCTAGGTAGAGGTTGCGCATGAGCTCCGTCCGGAGGTCGAGAGAGTCCTTCTTCCAGTTTAGAACCCGGGCGGTCAGGAGTGCCACGATGGCAAAACTGAGATTAACCCCTCCGGTTGCCTCCCCGAGAAGGAGATAGGCAATGTAGATCCCGCCGAAGATGAAGAGATTGGCGACGATGACGATCTTCGAGCGAAACCACACCGCAGTGACGGCAACGAGGAGGCTTTGCCAGGCGAGCCAAGCATAGAAATCCGGAGCCGGGAAATGGCGGAAGATCGCAACGCTAAGCATCATGTATCCCGCACATGCGAAGATGGAGGTCGCGTATACGCTCTGGTGATGTTGCCAGTACGCCACGGCTACTAGGAGCAGACCCATGGCCGCGGCACCCTCCGCCCACGGCGCGGATGCCGAATAGAAGAGCTGCACGTTTACCAGGACGATCAGCATCGTTCCGCCGCTAATGATGAGCGCCCGCCCTATCCTCACGGCGACGTGGTCGTGGATCGCCCCCGGGCGAAAGCCAACGGCGATTAGAGGGATAGAATAGGCGGCCAGGGCGACCAAGTTTCCCTGCGGCGAAAGCACCCCATGGAGGGGGTGCCCGAGCAAAGGGTTATTGAGGAGCCAGTCGAGATGGAGCAGGTAGATGAGGCCAGTCACCACGATTCCCAACCCGGGCCAATTGCGGCTCCGCACAAGGAAAAACGACGACGACGCCAGCGCCACCAGCAACCCTAGCTGAAACCATGCGACGTCCGCGATCGCGACGGCTGCCATCCCAATAGCAAATACAAGCCCCGTCATCAGCTCGCTCCCCATCCTAGCCGCAAGGACGAGTTCAACCGAAACTGCGACGACAAGGAGCGCCAGACCAAGGGGGAGGCTTGAAACCACGGGCTGTAATGAGAAAAAATGAAGGCGCAGGGTCGCGAAGAACAAGAGGAAGAGAGCGCCGCCATATAGAATGTAGGCGGTGTCGGGACGTGCGCGGCGCATCCTGCCTGATGCGGCGAAGAACACGGCGGACGCCGCATAGCCAATCAGGCATGAAACAAAGGAAGGCAGGCCCGTGAAGGGAAATGCCACCAGAAATGCGAGTCCGACGCTCAGGGCTAATACGCCCACTCTGGCCAGCCAGTATTCGCCGATCTCTACCTCGAGGTCTCCGCTGGCTGGGGAGCTGACGGCCGCCTTTGGCTCAACCGGTGCTCCACCGCTCAGGATCGCCTCGGCCTCGGCATCCGAGAGGAGCCTGAATCCAAGGTAGTTCTCCATGCGGAGCAGTCTGGCGCTGATCATGCGCCTCTCCCGCTCGGATGGTGCGACGGGTGCAGGAGCGGCCCCGCCCGGGCCGGCTGGGGTAGCAGCGGCACAGTCGGGGCGCACGGACGAGGACAGGGGAGGTTCTTCCGCGTTCATTTAGCCCTTCACTCTCATTATTGGGCTTTTCAGGGGGCTTCGCTACGCAGATTTTGTTGAAACGTGTGCGAATCATGCGAGATCGCCGTGGCTTGAAACTAAAGAGCCGAGGCCTTGTGTGGCCTCGGCCCCGAAGGCCGGAATCCCGATGATGCCTGGCCTACTTGCCCTGAATGCCGCCGTTGTGGCAGTCCGAGCAGGTCAGGTCGCTGTCATAGTCGCCACCCGGATGCTTGAATTCTAGGCCGGAGGGGCTCATCGAGGGCATGTCGCCGCCTTTCCACTGGCTTATGATCGAATGGCACGACGTGCAGTCGCTGGAACGAACCGCGTCGCCGCCGGCAGTCTTGTGCTTGTCGTCATGGCAGCGGAAGCAACCGGGCCAGTCTTTGTGGCCGATGTTGCTCGGATAGATGCGCCAATCTGCCTTCCGCTCGGGAAAGATACTCCGCGTATAGATGCTCTGGACCTCTTTGATCGCGGCGGGGAGGTCGGGATTGTCCTTATATTTGGCAGTCAGGAAATCGGCGATCTTCTGGGGCGCCACAGAGGAATCGGTGATGTCTTTCTGCAGCAATGCCTGAACAGCCGACCGTTTGATGTTCGGGAGCTTGGTGCTGATCTCGCCGCTCACCATCGACCGCTCGACGGCCTCGTTCGCGGTGGGGAATACGTGCGCCGGGCGATTGTGACAGTCGATGCAGTCCATCTCGCGAACAGCCTCGGCGGGAGGCTCGCCTTTGAAGTCCGGGCTGCGGTACTCGCGGACGGTCCCGTCTTTCCGATTGGTAACCCGCATCCATGCGATGCTCTGGCGCTTCTCGTCGGTGGCATAATACTCAACCTTTGCATCGGGGCTCACGTGCCAGTGTATGCCCCCGACTGGGCTTCCCGGGTGGCCGGAATTAACGTGGAGCAATAGTCGGACCGAATAGGGCGTGTTTTTCTTGTCGGAAAGGTAGTGGTCAAAGGTGACGTCCACATTTCCGTGGAACTTCTGGGGCCAGTGGCACTTTTCACACGTGTCACGCGCGGGTCTCAGGTTCTTTACCGGGGTGTCTATCGGCTTGTGGTAGTTATCGAGAGTGAAGGCTATAAGCTGGTGGGTGCCGTTAAGTTTGGCCTTGATTGCAGCCGATATGCCGGCCCCGACATGGCAATCCACACACGCGACCCGTGCATGGGCGCCGCGCTGGTACGTTGTGAACTCAGGGTTCATCGCGCTGTGGCAAACCGCTCCGCAGAACTGCGTGGATTCAGCGTATTGGTACGTCTGGTAGCTCCCGAATGCCGAAAGCATGATGAAGCCCAGCCCACCGATCCCAAAAACGATAAGGTACCGGCGCTGTGTCCGGCTGTTGAAATCCAATCGCCATCTATCGGGCACGGTGGCCGCGTGCTTTATTGCCCACCGGCGTTGTGCCCAGGCCCCAAAAAACGCAAGCACCAGTCCGGTTATAAGGAAAGCGGGCGCGACGATGTAGGTGAAGATTCCAAGGTAGGGGTTCCTGTCACCCTGGGTGAAGTCCATCCACACCAGCAGGGCGAACGAGAACAAGGCCCCCAGGGCGATAACGGCGCCGATGGCGCTTATCCAGTTGTTGAAATGCGATTTCCGTGCTTGGGGCCTCGGTACATCCGCTGGAGTTTGATCAGGCATGGCTGGCTATCGGGCTGGGGTGAAAAATCAAGAGGCCGACGTGAACGGAAGCTCTCGTCGGCCCATGTGGTTTGCCGGTGTCTGCCGGCTCAGGCCTTGAATTTGCGGATGTATCCGACGAGGTCCTTGATCTCGTCGCCGGAAAGATCGTCCTTGAAGGACTTCATCTTCTCCTTCCCGTTGTCTCCTTTTATGCCATCGGTGATGGCCTTCACCATATCGTCATCCTTGAGGCCTGCCTGCACGGCGGCATCACTATAGTCCTTAATCTTGAGCTTCTTCCCGGTTTTCGTCTGCGCTTTTCCATCGGATCCATGGCACGAGGCGCAGTTGTTGTCCCAGTTGTCGGAGGCCGGGGCAGCATAGGGGCTGCTGGCTATTAGGGCTGCCGTGGCGGCGGCGAGGGCAATTTTCGTGGTAGTTTTCATGGGATTAATAACGAGCTAATATAGGGTGTTTGTTCTGCGGCCTATCAGGGCAGCTGCAAGCTTCTATCAAGCTGACCACAGCCATCCGCTAGGGTTCTCACTTATAAGCTGCCATATTACATGAATCTCCGGCCGAAGTCCCGTCATCGCTTGTCCACCCTTCCGCAAATCTTGCTGTCAAAGAACGTGGCAATGCCGCACGTCGAGACGACCCTACCCCAGTACCGCAGGCGCGATTGGTTCCCTACAGTGTGGAGATACACGGGCGGCATCGTTGCACTTCTTGCACCGGTCGGATCGCGCTTATGCGCGCAGTCCTCGTCTGAAATACGCCGGCTAGAACAGCAGATATAATATACGCTAGTAGCGGAGCTGCACGAATCTACCCTATTTGGCTAACTGCTGCGCAGCGTTGGGCAATAAATGCGGAGCGAGCACATAAATTTTGTGACAGACTGCACCGAGATACTAAACCCATGACCTACTTCTTAA
>Ga0302319_10019446_pt1 | contig 12334 bp, 7 predicted proteins | sample Bog_T0_2_FD_203319 | JGI IMG/M metagenome (GOLD analysis project Ga0302319, IMG submission 203319) | Peat permafrost microbial communities from Stordalen Mire near Abisko, Sweden - Bog_T0_2 | ecosystem: Environmental > Terrestrial > Soil > Wetlands > Peat | place: Sweden: Abisko, Stordalen Mire... | reverse complement strand
GCCGCCTTCGCAGTGACGTAGACGGGCAGATTCGTTGACGGAATGACCCAGCCGATGGAACTCATATTAATGATGGAGCCGCGGCCGGCCTTTTGCATGCCCGGAATCAAGCCCTGCGCCATGAAGAACTGATGCTTCAGATTCACCGCGATTCCGCGGTCCCAGGATTCGGGCGTGACCTCAGCAATGGAGTGGCGAGTATCGTTGCCGGCATTGTTCACCAGCACGTCGACGGCGCCATACTGATAGTCAATGGTGCGCAAAGCGGATTGCAGCGCCGCGATATCGGTGAGGTCGCAGGGCAGGAAAAGCGGCCTGGGTGCTCCGGAAGCTTCAAGCCGTTCAACCAGCCGATGCGCGGCCTCGATCTGGAGATCGAGGAATACGACACGCGATCCGTTCGCCGCAAAAGCTTCGACGATGGCCTCGCCAATGCCGCTCGCTCCGCCCGTGACAACCACAACGCGATCGAGGAGGCTGGGATAGGTGGCGAAGGGGCCCTTAGAGGACATAGCGTATCGATCATAGCTCTCCCGCTTCGCCCTTCCATGCGGAGCGCGGCTTGATAGCGATGTGATCTACTGAATCGCCCGAACCGGTGCCCCAACCCGTGCCCGGCCGCGCGCCCCGGCCCGTCCGATGGATGCGATGAAGCTTCGTGATCCCGATCTGCGCAGGCGGTGGACCCGCATCCTGCCCGCAGTCTTCATCACCTATAGCCTCGCCTATCTGGATCGCGCCAACTACGGTTTCGGCGCGGCTGCGGGTCTCGCGCAAACGCTCCACATCAGCGGCTATCAGTCTTCACTGCTGGGTGCGTTGTTTTTCCTTGGATATTTTCTGCCCCAGATTCCCGGCGTCATTCTCGTGCGCCGCTACAGCGCGCGCCTGCTTATCTTCGCCGCCCTCGTCGCGTGGGGAACCTTTGCGGCGCTCACCGGCGTGATCCGCAACTACGCGCTCCTGGCCGCCGACCGATTGCTCCTGGGGGTCGCGGAAAGCTTTGTGTTCCCGGCCTTGCTCATTCTGCTCACGCGCTGGTTCACCCGTGACGAGCGGTCTCGCGCGAACGGGTTGATGATTCTCGCCAATCCGGTGACCATGCTGTGGATGTCAGCGGTGACCGGGTTCCTGATACGGGCGCGCGGATGGCAACAGGCCTTCATCATCGAGGGACTGCTCGCCGTCGTGTGGAGTGTTTTCTGGCTCGGCATGGTCAGCGACCGGCCTGCGGATGCCCCGTGGCTCGGAGCCGCGGCGCGCGCCGAACTGGAAACGGCGCTCGATCGGGAGCAACAGCATCTGCCCCAGATCGCCAACCTGTGGATTGCGTTTCGGCAAAGGAATGTGGTGCGGCTCTGCCTCAATTATTTTTTCTGGAGTCTCGGCATTTACGGTTTCGTCTTGTGGCTCCCGGTGGTGATCCGCAACGCCACACGCGCGGAGATGGGACGGACCGGCCTGCTGGGCGCTGTTCCCTATCTGGCTTCGGTGTTCGTCATGCTGGCGGTTTCGCACTTTTCCGACCGCAGCGGCCGCCGGCGCATCTGGGTATGGCCGATCCTGATACTGGGCGGTATGGCGCTGGCGGGATCTTTCTTCACCGTGGATCGCTCGTTTTCCATGGCCTATGTCTGCCTGATTGTCGCTGCCAGTTGCATGTATGCACCCTACGGCCCGTTCTGGGCGATGGTGCCGGAGTTGCTGCCGCGCAATGTGGCCGGAGAAACTCTCGCGCTGATCAATTGCTGCGGCGCCCTGGGCGGCTTCTTTGGGACCTACTTCGTGGGCATCCTCGAAACCTTTACCCACAGCTCCGCCGCCGGATTTCTGCTGATGGCCCTCTCGCTTATTCTGGCGGGAGTGCTGCTCCTGGGCATGAAGGAGCTGCCGAGCGGGAGTGCGGGATTGGCCGCGAGTTAGCAAATCGATGAAAACCATATCCGCCGGTGAAGTGTTGGAGTCGCGGGATCTGGACCTGCGCAGCGTGGCCACGCACGCGCGCGGGCCGGCGGGTGCGCTCCCGCTGACGTCCGAGATGTTGCTGACGCAGCCTTCGGGCAACTTGTTCGGGCTCACGATGAACGCGGGCATGGGTTGGGATCCCACGCGGCTGGGTGGGCCCGAGGTGCTCATCCTCAGCACGCATGGCGGATTGCGCGCAGCGGATGGCTCGCCGATTGCGCTCGGTTTTCACACCGGGCACTGGGAAGTCGGGCTGCTCGTCGCCGAGGCAGCGCACGCTTTGACGGCTCTCGATGCGGTGCCGTTTGCAGGCGCGTGCACCGATCCGTGCGATGGTCGCACGCAAGGCACGACCGGCATGCTGGATTCGCTGCCGTTCCGCAACGACGCGGCGATGGTGCTGCGCCGGCTCATGCGCTCCCTGCCCACACGTGCCGGCGTGCTGGGAATCGCCACTTGCGACAAAGGACTGCCGGCGATGCTGATGGCACTCGCCTCCTCGGGCGCCCTGCCCTCCGTGCTCATTCCCGGCGGAGTGACCCTGCTCCCCGAAGACGGCGAAGATGCGGGAAAGATTCAGACCATCGGCGCACGTTTTGCGCAGGGGCAGATCACCCTCGAGTATGCGGCCGACGTAGCTTGCCACGCCTGCGCAACGCCGGGCGGCGGATGTCAGTTTCTGGGAACGGCGGCCACGTCTCAAGTGGTTGCGGAAGCGCTCGGTCTTGCCTTGCCGCACACTGCGCTCGCTCCATCCGGCCAGCCGGTGTGGCTGGACGCGGCGAAGCGATCGGCCGCCGCACTGCTGCGATTGCGCGAGCTGGGCATCGGCACGCGCGACATCCTGACACAGGCGGCGTTTGAGAATGCGATGATCGTCTACGCCGCGTTTGGCGGATCGACCAATCTGCTGATCCATTTGCCTGCCATCGCGCACGCAGCGGGTCGCAAGCGGCCCGAGGTTGCCGACTGGGTCAGGATCAACAAGCAAGTCCCGCGCCTAGTGGACGCCCTGCCCAACGGCCCGCGCAATTTCGCCACCGTGCAGGTGTTTCTTGCGGGGGGCGTGCCGGAGGTGATGCTGCACCTGCGGCGCGCCGAGTTGCTTGACACCAACGTGATGACGGCAGCGGGCGTGACGCTGAACGAGTGTCTCGACTGGTGGGAGCAGAGTGAACGGCGGCGCGCTCTGCGAGAGAATCTGCGGGAACGCGATGGCATTGATGCGGACGATGTGATTTTCTCTCCGGAACGCGCGCGAGCCAAAGGGCTGGCGTCAACCGTGTGCTTTCCCACTGGCAATCTGGCGCCGGAAGGAGCAGTGGTGAAGAGCACGGCCATCGACCCGACTCTGATTGGCGAGGGCGGCGTCTTTTTCCATCGCGGGCCGGCGCGGGTTTTTACGGCGGAGAGCGATGCGATTGACGCGATTCGCCAGGGACGCATCGTTTCCGGCGATGTGATGGTGCTGGTGTGCTGCGGGCCACGCGGCGCGGGCATGCAGGAGATTTATCAGATTACCGCCGCGCTCAAAGCGCTGCCCCATTGTCGTCACGTTGCCCTTCTCACCGATGGGCGTTTCAGTGGCGTTTCCACGGGTCCATGCATTGGCCACATTTCGCCTGAGGCGCTTGCGGGGGGTCCCATCGGAAAGGTTTGCGACGGCGACTTGATTGAGATCGAGATCGATCGCGAGAAGCTTGAAGCAAAAATTAACCTCGTCGGCGAGCGCGGCGAAACTTTCGCGCCTGAAGAAGGAGCGCGTCGACTCGCCGCTCGCGCATCGCGTGCGGATTTGCGCCCGCATCCGGCGCTCCCTGACGATACGCGGCTGTGGGCCGCGCTGGTCGAAGCCAGCGGAGGGGTTTGGGCGGGATGTGTTTACGATGTCGATGCGATCACAGCTCGGCTCGCTGTACGCGGCGATCCTGAGGAAGCGCGTCCAGGGAACGAGCGCGGGACAAAGGAGAAAGAGTGATTCTGTATCGGGAAGCGGATGGGCTGGTCCTCGAGCAGGGCGGCAAAGTCTTCGTCGTGGAAGAGTCGATCGACACGCTGCTCGGCCATCCGGATCTTTACTCGTTTCTGGAAGAGCGTGTTCGCGTGGGATACACGGCGGTCCGGCTGGACGAAACGCAATTGAAGGCGCCCCTTGGGAGTCAGGAGGTCTGGGCCGCGGGCGTCACTTATTTCCGCAGCCGCGTTGCGCGCATGGAGGAGTCCGAGCAGGCCAGCAGCTTCTACGACCGCGTCTACACGGCCGAGCGCCCTGAGCTGTTCTTCAAATGCATGCCCTCGAAAGTAGTCGGGCCCAACGCTCCGGTGGCGATTCGCAGCGATGCCAAATGGTCGGTTCCAGAGCCGGAGCTGGTGCTGGTCATCGATCCCCGCGGGAAGATTATCGGCTACACCATCGGGAACGACATGAGCTCCCGCGACATTGAAGGCGAGAATCCGCTCTACCTGCCGCAAGCGAAGATCTACGACCGCAGCTGCGCCCTCGGGCCGGGCATTCTCGTACAGAACGAGCCGCTTCCACCGGCCACCCGCATCACACTTGATGTGGAGCGCGATGGCGCGTCGGTCTTCTCCGGCGAAACGGCGCTGTCCGCGATGAAGAGGCGTCCCGAGGAACTCGTCGAATACCTGTATCGTCACCAGACCTTCAAGTCTGGTTGTTTTCTGTTCACCGGCACCGGCATCGTACCCCCGGATTCCTTTACGCTGAAGTTGGGCGATACGATACGCATCGGCATCGAGGGAATCGGTGTGCTCATCAATCCAGTAGGCTGACCACGAACCAGCGGAGGGGAGAATCGATGGACGCGATGCGCGTGCTGATCGACGGCGAATGCAGGGAAGCGGACGCTGCCGCCGTCTTTCAGGCTGAGAATCCGTCGACAGGCAGGAAAATCAATCGCACCTTTCCGGTGAGCCGGTGGAGCGACTGCGACGCCGCTTTAACTGCGGCGGCGAAGGCGGCGCAGGAGCTGGAGCAGGTTCCGTCAGAAAAAATCGCGGAGTTTCTCGAAGAATATGCAGCCGGCATCGACGGCGATTCGAAGGCTCTCGTCGAAACGGCCCACGAGGAAACGGGCCTGCCGTATAAGCCGCGGCTCGCGGAGGTGGAATTGCCGCGCACTACGAATCAGCTGCGCCAGGCGGCCGCAGCAGCGCGTGAGCAGTCCTGGCGAAGGGTGACCATCGACCGCGAACGCAACCTCCGATCGTGCCTGGGGCCCATTGGGCCGGTTGTGGTCTTCGGCCCGAACAATTTTCCCTTCGCGTATAACGCCGTGTGCGGCGGAGATTTTGCCGCGGCCATTGCGGCCGGTAATCCGGTGATTGCCAAAGCGCATCCTCTCCATCCCGGCACGTCGCTTATTTTTGCGACGATGGCATTGTCCGTGATCAAAAGGCTCCAGCTGCCCCCCGCCATGGTGCAGATGATCTACCACGTCGAACCCGAGACGGGACTAAGCCTCGTTAGCGATCGGCGCGTCGGCGCAATCGCCTTCACCGGCAGCAAAGCCTCAGGCCTGGCCCTGAAACGCGCGGCAGATGACGCCGGGCGTCCGATTTATCTCGAGATGTCGAGCTTGAATCCCGTCGTCTTTCTCCCCGAAGGCATGAAGGAGAACGCGCCGAAGTGGGCGGCCGAGCTTGCCGATAGCTGCACGGCGGGATCAGGACAATTCTGCACGCGGCCCAATCTCGTATTCATGATCGACGGTGATGGCGCCGAAACTTTTCTCGGCGAACTGGTGGACGCATTCAAAGCCCGTGAGCCCCACACGATGCTTGCAGCATCCGTCCGCGACCGGCTCAACGAGTCGATTGGCGCGCTACGGACTGCGGGCGCGGAAATCGTCACCGGCGGCGGCAATATTGAAGGCGAGGGATACCGCCACGAGAACACGCTGCTCCGTGTTACCGGGAAAGCTTTTCTGACGAAGCCAGCCGAGTTTCAGCGCGAGGCCTTCGGCAATGAAGTCCTGGCCGTGACCGTCGATGAAGAAAAGGAACTGCTCGCAGTGCTTGATCGTCTGGAGGGAAATCTCACGGCGAGCATTTACTCGTCGGCATCCGGCGCAGACAACGCGCTCTACGATCGAGTCGCGCCACGACTGCGGCGGAAATCCGGGCGCTTCCTCAACGATAAAATGCCGACCGGCGTTGCCGTCAGCCCTGCCATGAACCACGGTGGTCCGTATCCTTCGACGGGCCACCCAGGATGGACCGCCGTCGGGATTCCCGCGGCCATCACGCGCTTCACCGCGCTCCAGTGCTACGACAATGTTCGCGAAGAACGCCTCCCGGCTTTTCTGCGCGGAGCTTAGTGCCTGATACCAGGCCCTGGCTCACAGCATCTCGGGGCTTGCGTTGCGCAACTCGCGCGCCAGATCCTGCTTCGACGTAAAGAGGCGCACGAGCAGCGGCATCACGAACAGAATCGCAAAAACAGTGGTGACCATCCCGCCCACCACCACGCGAGCCAGCGGCTGCTGTGCCTGCGCGCCGATGCTGGTGGCGACCGCGGCCGGCAATAATCCGATGCCGGCAGCCATGCAGGCCATCACCACGGGCCGCATCTCGTCGAGACAGCCCTTCTCCAGACCGCGTTCCAGGCCCTCTTCGCGTTGGGCGCGTCGAATGCCGGAGAGGAAAACCACGGCGCCGAGCGTAGCCACTCCAGTCAGCGAGGTGAAGCCGACCGCGGCCGAAATGCTGAAGGCCGTTCGCGTGAGGAAGAGCGAGAGGATACCGCCGATAGCGGCGAAGGGCAGCGTCGCTATCACGATGAATGCGTCGCGCCATGTCCGGAACTGAATGTAGAGCAGGATCAGGATCACAGCAAGGCTGACCGGAATGATCACGGCAAGCCGATGCTGCTCTTTCTTCAGGCTGTCGAATTCGCCGGCCCACGTGTACTCGTAGCCGGTCGGCAATTTCACCTCATCCGCCAGGCGGTCCTGCAGATCCTGGATCGTGCTCGCCAGATCGCGGCCGCGCACGCTGAACTTGATGGGGATGTATCTGCGCCCGCCTTCGTGGTAGATCATGAAGGCGCCATTGCGAATGGAAACGTCGGCGACCATGTTGAGCGGTACCTGATTGCCATCCGGCGTAGGAAGCAGAATGCGCCCGATCGCGTCGGGGGTGCTGCGGAATTCGGGCGAGTACCGCACGGCGAAATCGAAACGGCGATCGTTATCGATGATTTGCGTCACGGCTGCGCCGCCCACCGCCGCCTGCACCGCGTTGTTGATGTCCTGCGGCTGGATGCCGAAACGCGCGGCCTTCGTGCGGTCAATGGAGACCATCAGGCTTGGCTGGCCGGTGACGTCGAAGACGCCTACGTCCGCGACGCCCGGCACCTTGCTCATGATGCCGGAGATTTGCCCGGCGATGCGCGTAAGATCGCCGAGATCGTTACCGAATAGTTTGAGCGAGTTCTCGCCTTTGACGCCGGACATCGCCTCTTCCACGTTGTCCTGAATGTTCTGCGAGAAGTTGAAGTCGACGCCGGGATATTGCTCGAAACTGTGGCTGATCGCGGCGATCAGGTTGTCCTTTTTGCCCTTGAACTGCGGGCGCCACTCGCCGACCGGCTTCAGGTTAGCCAGAAATTCGATGTTGTTGAATGTGCTGACGTCGGTTCCGTCGTCCGGGCGGCCCATCTGCGAAACCACCTGGGTGATTTCCGGATACGCGCGCAGCGTGGCGCGGATATCGTCCGCCAGTTTCTCCGAGGCCGGGAACGAGATGTCCTGCTGCATATCGGCGCGAATCCAGAGATTGCCTTCTTCAAGCGCCGGCATAAATTCTCCGCCGACGAAATGGAAGAGCAAAGCGGCGCCGGCGAGTGCTACGATCGCGATGATCCAGGTGAGCCCTCTGAAGCGCATAGTCCGGTTCAGGCCGCGATCGTAATGGCGCCGGAAGAAGCCGCTGAGCCAGGTTTCGCTGGCTTCTCCTTTAATTTCCTTCGGCACGGCCAGCGAGGCGAGAACAGGCGCAAAGATCAGCGCAAACATGAGCGCGCCGGTTAGGGCGAAGCCGTAGGTCACGGACATCGGGGCAAAAATCTTGCCCGGCACGCCCTCCATCGTGAAGAGAGGGATGAACGCCACCAGAATAATGAGTGTTGCAAACAGCACGGGCGTGGCCGCGTCGGCGACGCCGGCGAGGATGAGATCGAAAGTCTCTTCGCCCTCGACTCGCCTGGACACTTTGCGGTAAACGCTCTCCAGCACCACGATCGAGGCGTCGACCAATATGCCAAAGTCGATTGCACCAATGGAAATGAGGTTCGCCGACTGGTCGGTGAGCACCATCAGGCTGAACGCGAACAGCACCGCGAAGGGAATCGTGATGGCGGCAATGATCGTGATTCGCCAGTCGCCCAGCATGCTCAGCAGCACCAGTGTGACCAGCGTGAGCCCGAGGATGACGATGTGGCGCACCGTGGCCGTGGTGATGTTGATCAGCGTGGTCCGGTCGTAAATGGTGCTGATGTGCATGCCGCGCGGCAGCAGGTTGCCGTGGTTGAGATGATCGATTTTCTCGCGCAGCGCGGCGAGCGCCGGCAGCGACTTCGCGCCCTTTTGCAGCAGCACGATGGCCTGAACGACGTCGGGGTCATCGTGGCCGCCGATCGATCGGCCGACCTTGCCCAGACGCGGCTGATGCCCTTCGCCCACATCGGCGACGTCGCGCAGCAGCACGGGAACGCCGTTGTGTTCGGCGACCACGATGTTTCGCATGTCGTCGACCGAGTGCAACAGGCCAATGCCACGCACGTTGACGCTCTGGCTACCCATGGTCAGGTAGTTGCCCCCGGCATTGGCGTTGCTGCTCGTAATAGCCGTGACCACCTGGGTCATGGTGACGCCATACGTCAACAGCTTGTTGGGATCGACTTCCGCCTGATACTGCCGAGTCGTGCCTCCAAAGGTCGCCACGTCGATGATTCCCGGCACCTGCTTGATCTCGCGGACCATCAACCAGTCCTGCGTGGCCTTGAGCTCGTTGAGTGAGTAGCCTGGGCCGGTGAGCTGGTAGCGGTAAATTTCGCCGACCGGCGATTCGGGCGAGAGCTGCGGCTGCAGGCTGTTGGGCAGGCTCACCTGCTGGATGCGGTTCAGCGCCTCCTGGCGATCCGTGAAGTAATCGCTGCTGAAATCGAAATACATCTTCACGTCGCTGAGGCCGAAGATGCTGATCGAACGGATCTGATCAAGCTGAGGCGTGCCGTACAGCCCAGTCTCCAGCGGGATCGTAACCTGCTGCTCCATCTCCTCCGCCGACCAGGAGGGATACTGCGTGATGAACTCGACCATCGGTGGCGATGGATCGGGGTACGCCTCAATGTCGAGCTGCAGGAATGCATATACGCCGATGGCCAGCATCGCCAGAAACACGATCAGCACGACGTTCCGATAGCGGAGGAGAACCCGGATCAGCGCCTGCATGATTACTGGTCCTCTTGCGCGCGCAGCAACTCGGCGCCGGTGACGACCACTTTGTCTCCGTCGGCGAGGCCCTGGGTAATCTCGTCGTTGTCCGCATGCACCTCGCCCAGTTTCACGGTGCGGCGCTCGTACTTCGGCGGGTTTTTGTCCTGGGCGGGCGCGGTCTCTACAAATACAAAGGTGTCGCGGCCGTTCTGAATCACCGCCGTCGCCGGTGCCACAATTACGTTGTGCTGATGACCAGTCACGGCCATGTTCGCGTACATCTGCGGCTTGAGGCGATGGCCGGGATTCGGCAGCACGACCCGCACCTTAAGGGTGAGAGAGACGGGATCGACGGAGTCCGAAATGTTGTCGATCACCCCGTGCAGCGTCACACCGGGATAGCCGTTGACGGTGATGCTCGCCGGCTCACGGGCGCGAACCGAACCCTGATCGCGCGGGAACAGGTCGCCCACCACCCAGATGGAATCGATGTTGGCGATGGTCGCAATCGCGGTCGCGTTGTCCAGCGAGCGTTGCAGCTCGCCCGGTCCCGTATTCACGTCGAGCACCACGCCGGAGATCGGCGCGAGGATGGGAACGACGTCCGATGTGTCGTTCTCGCTGAAACCGAGCAAGTGCAGCGCCTGCCGGGCGCGCTCCAGTTCTGAGTGGTCCGAATCGTCGAGCGCCTTCATATCGTCGTAGTCCTTCTGCGCCATCACGTCGTGCTGCAGAAGTTCTTTGGCGCGATTCAGTTGCAGATCGGCGCGCGCCGCTTCAATCTTCGCTTTCTCGAAGTCCGACCGTGCCTGCGCGGCGTCGCTGCTTTGCAGCGTGCCGATCGATTGTCCCTTGTGCACTTCCTGGCCGGGAAGAATCCTGAGCGAAAGCACGCGTCCGCTGATGAGCGGATAGATATGGACCATGTCCGTGGGGTTCGCCATGACCCGCGCTGCTAGCACGATCTGGCTCGCAACCTGCTCCTCGTGCACGCTGACCGTCTCCACCACCTGTTGTTGCGGCGTGGCTGTTTGCGGCAGAGGCTCGTTGCTCTTGCACGCCGCCACCGAAAGCACAACCAGAGCAGCGAGTGGCGCGGTCACAGGGCCGGCGAAGGGAAAAGGTGTTTGCCGTTTCATGGGACGATCTCCGTGGCTGCGGCGAAGCTGAGTTGGTGAAGGCTGAGCCAGACCTGCTGGTTGGCGGTGAGCGCATCGAGGTTCGTCTGACGGTAGTCGCGCAGCGCGTCGAGATAGTCGAGCAGCGTCGATCCGCCGTGACGATAGCTGAATTCGAGGTTGTCCCGCACCCGTTGCGCCTCGTCGACGTAATGGCTGTTGTATCGTTTCGCCATTGTGAGCGCCGCGTCATAGGCGGCCCACGCCTGATCGACGTCGTTCAGCACCTGGTTGCGCGCGGCAATCTCCCCAAAGCGCGACGACTGCGCCTCGAAGCGCGTGCGTTCCTTCTCGCCCTGGTTCCGGTCGAAGATGCGGAGCGGGATAGAAATTTGGAATCCTGCCGAGTTGTAGGTTGCAGAGCGCTCGTACTCGCCGCTGATAGTCGGGTCGGTGGTGCCTTCGGCATCGGCCAGTTTCACATTTGCATCCGCCAGAGTTACAGATTGCCGGGCGGCCAAATAGTCGGGACGCGAGGCGAGCGCCTCCTGCTCTACCTGATCCATCGTGATACTCAGGTCGGGCGGCTGCACGTTCCCGGTAATGTCAAACATTGGAGAAGGCTTGTCGATGCCCATCAGCAGCTGCAGCGTGTCGCTCGCCTGAATCAGATCGAGCTTCGCATTATCGTAGTCCGACTCGAATTCGGCGAGCTGCAGATCGATCCGCTCGAAGTCGGTCTTACTGATATCGCCGACATTGAGGCGCGCCTGACTCAGCTCGACCGTCTTGTTGTAGCTGTCCAGGTTGTCCTGTGCGATCTGCAGAGCGTGTTTCGCGATCAGCATATTGGTAAACGAATTCCTGATCTGAAGAACCGTCTGGCGTATCTGATCGTTGTACTGGCTGTGCGTCACATCGGTCGTGGAGCGTGCCGCGTCCAGACGCCAGCGCCGCTTCTGCCCGCGCTCGAAGAGCCGTGACATGTTGGCTGCGTAGGAATAAGGGTTCGCTGGATTGCTGGCCGGCAACGTGATGTCTGCACCGGAGAGGGTAAACGTCGGATTCTGCCGCAGTCCGGCCGTAATCTCGGCCGCCTTCGTCGCTTCCACATGTTGCTCGGTGGAAAGCAGCGAAGGGTTCTTCATGCGCGCGATGTCCAGCACCTGCGCGAGAGTCAGAGGAGCTGCGGACAGAGCCGCAACCGGGGCGGGTGCGGATCCAGTCGGCGCCGGGGCCTGGGCTTGCGCTCGAGGCGCAGTGCCCAGCGCCTGCAGCAGGCCAGCTGCCAGAATCGATCCGGGGGCCAGAACGAATGCCGGCCCGCAAAGACGGAGTTTCATGATGCATGTCCAGTCATCGCACGCGCGCGATCAGAAAAAGGGGCGGGGGAATACAACCAGCGATTGTGATGCGCTCAGGCGGCGGGAGGGGGACGCGTGGCGAGCGAGCTGGAAAATCCACCTATTTGCTGCGAGGTCGATTGTTCCACACCAACAAACGCCACGATCGGCATTTCCGACGCCCTCGGAGCGGCCGCCAGCACCGCAAGAGACAAGGGCAGGCTGTCCCCGGGCTGATCGGGCGCCGGTTGCAAATCCCCACGGCGGGAAAGATGCTCGCTTTCCGCTGGGGTTGTGCAGGCCTGCAAATCATCGGTCAGCGAGATCACAGGCAAAAGAACCAGCGCCAGCACACCCAGGGCGACCAGTTGCACCCCGATTGCCGGGAGCAAGGATTTCGATGTGATGCGTCGCAGGTGGGCACACCATCCAGCGCACAGCGCGATGG
>Ga0302319_10019444_pt1 | contig 12336 bp, 8 predicted proteins | sample Bog_T0_2_FD_203319 | JGI IMG/M metagenome (GOLD analysis project Ga0302319, IMG submission 203319) | Peat permafrost microbial communities from Stordalen Mire near Abisko, Sweden - Bog_T0_2 | ecosystem: Environmental > Terrestrial > Soil > Wetlands > Peat | place: Sweden: Abisko, Stordalen Mire... | reverse complement strand
GCGGCGGCCGGGGCGGCCCTCCCGGACGAGGCGGTAGCGGTGGACATCGCGGCGCGGGCGGCAATCGCCCTCCTCGCGGTGGCCGTGGCCGCTAACCCGAAATTCCAGTCACAGATCTTCAAGAAAAATTAACTGGATTGTTTTCTATCACTTACCGGAAATATTCCGTTGGCTTCGTTCGCCCGGATTCTACGTTAGAGGCAGAGAGGATTTAACTTTTATGTCGATTTTCGTTTCTTATCTGCGTTCATCCGCGTTCATCTGCGGCTATTTTTCTGCGAGCTCAGCCGCCCTAAAAACCCGATTCATTCCCGCGTCCCACATACTATATCTTTGTAGGCGGGAACGACTCGCCCTTTTCACATGAACGCGCGCGATACGATTGTCGCGCTTTCTACGCCTCCGGGCCGGGGCGGATTGGGCGTCGTCCGGCTTTCTGGAAGCGAAAGCCGTGCCATCGCGCAGCGTTTCCTGCGCTTCGTTCGTCAGCCGCATTGGAAAACCTGGTCGAGTGAACTGGCCAGATTGCTCGACCCGAACGGCGCTCCCATCGATCAGGTCGTCGTTTCCTTCTTCGAAGAACCGCGGTCTTACACGGCCGAAGACGTGGTCGAAATCGCCTGTCATGGCGCGCCGGTCGTTCTGAGTTTGTGCGTCGAACTAGCGGTGGCCCATGGTGCGCGTTTGGCTGAGCCCGGCGAGTTCACGCTGCGCGCCTATATCAACGGCCGTATCGATCTGCCAAAGGCGGAAGCCGTGCGCGAATTGATCGATGCCACGACGTTGTATCAAGCGCGCGTCGCCGCGCAGCAGATGGAAGGTTCGGTGTCGCGCCGCATCCGGCCGCTGAAAGAGCAGTTGCTGGAGCTTATTTCGCTGCTCGAAGCGGGCATCGACTTTGCCGAAGATGACATCAGCGTCGCCTCGGCCGAGCAGATTCTCGCGCGCCTCGCTCCTGTCGAGCAGGGCTTGCGAGCGCTCTTGGATAGCTTCGCCGCTGGCAAGTTGGTGTTCTCGGGCTTCACGCTGGCCATTGCGGGCCTGCCGAACGTTGGAAAGAGCAGCTTGTTCAACCGCCTGCTGCAAATCGATCGCGCCATCGTCACGGATATTCCAGGCACCACTCGCGACACGGTTTCGGAAAGCACCGCGCTCAACGGAATTCCGGTGAAGCTGGTGGATACGGCGGGTATTCATGAAAGTATCGATCTTGTCGAGCGGCTCGGCATCGAACGCAGCCACCAAGCGGTGGCGGACGCGGATTTGACTCTGTTGGTTTTCGATCTATCCGCCGAAGCGGCCGAACAGGATTTTGCGCTGCGCGCCAAGCTGGCCGCCCGCAAGCCGCTCCTGGTCGGCAACAAGTCCGATCTGCCCCGGCAGTTCAGCGGCGTAGACGATTTGCTGCCGGTATCGGCTGTGACCGGCGAAGGCATCGCGGCGTTGCAGCAGGCCATCTTCCAGCGGCTTGCACCGTCGGGACTGGCCGCGCCGGAAAGTGGCGCAATAACCAGCATCCGGCACGAGACGCTGCTGAAAGAAAGCGTAGCCGCGCTGGAAAATGCGCGCCGCGCGGTCGGCTTCGGCCTGCCGCATGAAATGCTGCTGCTTGATCTTTATGCGGCGTTGCGGCCCGTTGACGCCGTGACCGGCGCAACTTCGGCGGACGATATTTTGAACCGGATCTTTTCGACGTTCTGCATCGGCAAGTGAACTAGACTTGTAATTAGAGTGCGCAAAGTCATTGTTGGAACTTTGGCCGCCGCGTTTGGAACGCTGGGCATCGCCTTGCTGTGCTTTCAGCTGTTTCACAGCAATGCCACCGTCGCTGCCATTTTCCTGTTCCTCGGTGTGGTGCTGGCTGGGGCATATGGCACGCGGGTGGAAGCGGTGGTGGCCTCCGTTGCGGCTACCCTTTGTCTGGACTATTTTTTTGTCCCACCCATTGGCGAGGTCACCATCGGCGATCCGCAAGGTTGGTTGGTGTTGGCGGTTTTTTTGGCCGTCTCGCTGGTTTCCACCAATCTTTCCGCGCGCTTGCGGCGGCAAAGAGATGAACTGGCGGCGCGCCAATCCGATTCGGAAAAGCTGCACGCGCTGAATCGTGCGATTTTGTTGAGCGACGGCGGCCATGAACTGCATCGCTTGCTGGTGAATAAATGCATGGAAGTATTTGGCTTGGAGGAAGCGGCCCTGTTCGATTGCGCTTCCGGCGAGATTCATCGCTCCAATCAAAACGGGCGGATCTCGGAGGCCGATTTGCGCAAAGTGGCCCGCTACGGCTCGCTTGAAAAAAATAACGAGGTGAGCATTCTGCCCGTCACGCTCGGCCATAAAATCTATGGCAGTTTTGCCTTCGTGGGCGCTGCCTTGCCCGTCGGCTTGGAGCAGTCCCTCGGCAACATGATCGCCGTGGGTCTGGCGCAGGCGCAAACGCAGGAGGCCGCCAATCGTGCCGAGGCGGTGCGCAGGAGTGAAGAGTTGAAATCGGTGATGATTGATGCGCTGGCGCACAATTTGAAAACTCCGCTCACCGCCGTGGAAGCGGCCGCCGACATGCTTCACAGCGGGCGCTTGTCGCGCGAGCAAAGCGACGATCTTGTTAACGTCATCCGGCAGGAGGCCAAAAGGCTGCGCCGTTTGATGGGCGAAGCGATTCATCTGGCGCGCATTGAAGCCAAGCGTTTGCGCTTGGAACGGCAGCCGGTCAAGGTGGATGCGCTCTTTCGCGAGGCCATTGAATCGCTCGCGCAGCGCGCGGTTTCGCATCCGATTCACATGCAAATACCCGCCGATGCTCCGGTCGTGTTGGTCGATCTGGAACTCAGTGTGCAATTAATCAAACAATTGCTGGATAATGCCCTAAAGTATAGCCCGGCCGGAAGACCAATTACCTTGTCGGCTGGCGAGGAGAATGGCTTGGTGAGTATCAGTGTGCGCGATGAGGGACCGGGGCTGACTGAACTGGAGCAGAGCCGCGTGTTCGAAAAATTCTACCGCGCGCGCCGCGACCATGCCAGTGTGCAGGGAACCGGCATGGGCCTGGCCATCGCGCGCGAAATTGCCGAGGCCCATGGCGGCGCAATCCGCGTCGAGAGCGAGTTGGGCGTGGGTTGCCGGTTCACCGTGACATTGCCCGCCGCGCCTAAACTCGCGTTGGCTGAAAGCGAGGCCGCCACCCCATGAACACCGCCGAGCGCGTGCTGATTGTGGATGACGAGCCGCAGATCCGGCGCGTTATGAAAACGGCTTTGGCTTCAAACGGCTACGAGGCCTATGAAGCGCGCACTGGAGAAGAGGCGCTGGATTCGCTGCGTGCCAACAATCCGGACCTCATTCTGCTGGATATGAACATGCCCGGCATGGGCGGGATGGCCGCTTGCCGGGAGATTCGCGCGGTTTGCGAAGTGCCCATCATCGTGCTGTCGGTGCGTGACGGTGAGCAGGACAAAATCGCTGCGCTCGACGCCGGGGCCGACGATTACATGACGAAGCCTTTCAGCGTCAACGAACTGCTGGCGCGTATCCGCGCGAACCTGCGGCGCTTTGGCGGCCCGACTTCCGCTTCCGAGGAGCCGGTTGTTATTTCGGAAAATTTCTCGGTGGATATCGCCGCGCGCCAAGCCATAGTGAATGGCCAACCGGTACGGCTTACGCCAAAGGAGTTCGATTTGCTGCGCTACTTGCTGGCCAATGCCAACAAGTCGATTCCTCACCGCAAGCTTCTGCAGACAATTTGGGGACCCGATTATGGCGACGAAGTGGAATATCTGCGCGTTTTTGTAAGCCAATTGCGTAAGAAGGTTGAACCGGACCACGCCCATCCGCGCTACATTGTTACTGAACCCTGGGTTGGATATCGTTTCGTTTTACCTTCACAAAATGCCTAATATTTTCTTGAGCGGCCGTCATGAGTAGCCCCGGAAAACTGAAGATCTTCCTCGGCTATGCAGCCGGTGTGGGCAAAACCTACCAGATGTTGGACGAGGCGCAGACCCTGAAGTGCAAAGGCGTGGATGTGGTGATCGGCTACTTTGAGCCGCACGGCCGTAAGGACACCATCGCCAAAACAGAAGGCTTGGAGACAGTGCCGCGCAAAACGGTGGAGTATCGCGGCGCAAGCTTCGAGGAGATGGACACCGAATCGATCATTGCACGGCACCCGCAGGTAGCCGTGGTGGACGAATTTCCACACACCAATGTGCCGGGTTCGTGCCGCGAAAAGCGCTGGGAGGATGTGCTCTTTATTTTGGAGCATGGCATCGACGTTTTGACCACCATGAACGTGCAGCACCTGGAAAGCCTGAACGACCATATGGCGCAGATTACCGGCGTCAAGGTGCGCGAAACGATTCCCGACTGGGTGGTGAAAGAAGCCGGCGAAGTGGTGATGGTGGATTTAACGCCGCGCGCCCTGCTCAACAGGTTGGAGCGCGGCGTGGTCTATCCGCAGGATAAGGCCAAGCGCGCGATGGAGAATTTCTTTAAGGAATCGACTCTGGTGGCGCTCCGTGAAATGGCGTTGCGCCAGACCGCGCATGAAGTGGAAGAGCGCCTGGAACAAAGCGACGCCATTTTGCCACCGGTTTCGCAAAACGGCCGGCAGGCAACGCCGAATGTTCACGACGCCGTTGTTATTTATATCAGCGACGATCCGTCCACCGCGATGCTGATCCGGCGCGGCAAACGGGTGGCGGACGTGATCCATGCGGATTGCTTTGCGGTGTTTGTGGCAGAGCAGAGCGATCTGAAATCGCTGCCGGCTCTAAAACGGGAAGCGGTGGAGCGGCATTTGAATTTTGCGCGCAATCTGCATATTGAAACGCGCGTGCTGGTGGGCGCCGACCATGCCAAGACAATTGTCGAATTTGCCCGGCTGCATAACGCCCGGCAGATCTTTCTGCCCCGCGTGGTCGGTAAGGGGATGGACCGCATGTTGGGCAAGAGCTTTGTCAATCAGGTAGTCGGCATGGCGAACGATATGGAAGTGACGATTGTCGCCGACCGGCGGCAGGAGACCGCGGCCGGTTGAAAATTTAGCAAGTGCGCTAAAATGAAGAAGTTTCGGGCTGTGGCGCAGCCTGGCTAGCGCGCTTGCTTGGGGTGCAAGAGGTCCCGGGTTCAAATCCCGGCAGCCCGACCAGAAGAACTCAAAGACGTACAGATATGCGGGGTCGACGCCGAAGAAGTTAGACGGTCCATAGACCAGGTTAGGATCAGTGTTGCGCCCATCTCTGCTGGCAGTTGTTCTGTTCGGCATCTCGGGTATCGCTTCCCCGGCGCTCGCCGGGCCGAAAACCGAGATCAGCAGCCTTGAACAAGTGCTGAGACTGACGAATGCCGAGGCGGCGGCGCGGCATCCATTCCATCTACGGGCGCAGGTGACGCTTTATTCGCCCGAAGCCACCTGGCTTTTTCTGCAGGACGGCTTAAATGGAATTTACGCCGGTGACCCGAATCAGCGTTTTGCGGTCCGCTCCGGAGACTGGGTGGAAGTGGAAGGGTTCACGGCACGCGGCGGCTTTGCGCCCAACCTTGAATTGCGCAGTGTCCGCGTGGTTGGGAACGGTCCTCTGCCCGCTCCCGTGCGGCCGCGCGAGCCCGGGCAGAACATCCCGGAGTCGGCGAACGTATGGGCCACGGTGCGCGGTCACATCATTCGCGCCGAGACAGCCCGGACGGAAGCCGTCAAGCGCGTCAATTTTGATCTAAAGCTCGAGTCGGGTGGCACGATTCCGATCAAGATCGGGGCGGCGGATGGTTGTGATTTGACCCGCCTGGTGGACGCCGATGTAGAGATGCAGGGTGTTTATGGGGCAAATCCGGGTGGTGGCGAAAATCGCAAATCGGATCAAATGTTTGTCGTCGGCTGCGAGGATATTCTGGTCCTCCAGCCGCCCGAAGAATCGTGGGCAGCGCCGGCCGCGGATATCGACAAGCTGCTTACCTATCGGTCAGGATTGCATTTCTACGATATGGTGCGGGTTCGCGGCACGGTAACGCTGGCGCGAACGCCCAAATGGTTCTACATTCAACAAGGCCTGAGCGGCATACTGGTGGAGCCGGTCGTGCAGAAATCGGTGCTTACGGTAGGCGACCGCGTCGAGGTTCAAGGGCGAATCATGCAGGACGACGAAGGAAAGAGGCTATTGGCGGCAGCTCGTGTCCGGCCCGTTGCCAGCGCCGATCCGGTTGAGATCCGTCACCTGACTCATCGCGATCTGGGACAACCGAACTTCGGCGGCGCTTTCGTGAATGTGGAGAGCCAGCTTGTTTCGCGCGAAATTACCCCTGGACGCGCGGTATTCGGCTTGCAAACAGGCAATCGCACTCTGACCGCCGAACTGGCGCTAGCCAAGGGGCAGGATACCAGCAGCCTGCCGAATGTGGGCGACCGCATCAGCGTGACGGGCGTGGCGCGCGTGCATGATTCGGTGGCGGCCGGGCACTACGTAGTGGAAATTGAAACCCGCTCAGTCGACGACTTGCGGATTGTCAAGAGGCGTCCGTGGAGCGAGCGGATTGCGTGGGGTCGGGTGGCCGGAGTGGGCAGCACGCTGACGCTGGTACTGATTTTTTGGGTCGCCGCGCTGCGGCATCGTGTTAAAGCGCGGACCAGGGAACTGGAGGAAGCGAGAGGACGCGCCGAGCAAGCGCGCGAGCAGGCGGAACTGGCCAGCAAATCGAAGAGTGAATTTCTGGCAAACATGAGCCATGAGATCCGCACGCCGATGAACGGCATTCTGGGCATGACGGAATTGGCTTTGGAGACGGACTTGACCACCGAACAACGCGAATTCATTGAGACCGCGCGTTATTCGGCCGAAGGGCTGCTGACAATTATCAACGACATTCTGGACCTGTCTAAGATCGAGGCGGGAAAGCTCGAGCTCGAACAGACTGTCTTTTCGCTGCACCGGACGGTAGAGCGGGTGATGCAGACGCATAAGCTCGCAGCGGCTGTGCAAGAAAACGAACTGCGCTGGGATATCGCCGCGGATGTGCCGGATTGGGTTGAAAGCGATCCCACGCGGCTCGGCCAGGTGATCACCAACCTGGTTGGCAACGCAATTAAGTTTACCAAGGCAGGCGAAGTGGAACTGCGCGTAGGCATGCAGAATGAAGGGCTGTTTCACTTTTCGGTTCGCGACACGGGCATCGGCATTCCGGCCGAGAAACAGGCCCTTATATTCGAGGCCTTTTCGCAAGCCGATGCGTCAACCACGCGGCGGTTTGGCGGAACCGGTTTGGGCTTGACGATTTCCTCGAAGCTCGTGCGGATGCTGGGGGGCCGGCTGTGGTTGGAGAGTACGCCGGGAGAGGGAAGTTGCTTCCATTTCACTGTAAAGATGAGCGCAGTGGCGGGCCAGCCGGGTGTGGGTTTGGACGCGACCGCGCTGACGGCCAGCACGGCGGGGTATGAAGCTGTACCGGAATTGAATATTCTTCTCGCGGAAGACAATCCGGTGAATCAGAAGGTGGCGCTGCGCCTTTTAAAGAAGGAGGGCCACACGGTCACGATTGCAGTCAACGGAAGAGCGGCGCTCGATTGCTTGGAGCGGCAAGCCTTTGATCTGATTTTGATGGATGTGCAGATGCCGGAGATGGACGGCTTAGAAACGGCCGCCGCCATCCGGCGGGCGGAATCGGGAACTGGCCAGCATATTCCGATGATTGCCTTGACGGCGCATGCGATGGCGGGAGACCGCGAGAAATGCCTGGCTTCCGGCATGGACGGCTACGCGACCAAGCCGATCCGCCCTGAGGAGATTCGCAGCGAGATCCGCCGCCTATGGCGCGAGTCGCGGGTGCCTGAGGATCGCCAGTAGCAGTTACTTCACTTCGAGCAAAACTAGCGCATTCGGCCCTAATTCCAGCTTTAGTTCCCTGCCCTGTAGCCGTTCGATTTTGGGCGGCCCAAGCGCGGTCATGGCATTCAGCTGCTTTGCTTGCTCCTCGGTTGGATACTGTGGGCTGCCGATGCTGCGATAAGCGGCGAGCGTGTTGCTGTGTTCGTTGTCCACCCGGCTTTCACTCACGTCAGCGCCCGCAGGCATATCTCCAAACACCAGACGGTATGTTCTGCTTGTGCCTTTCTGATCCGGGTCAACGTAGTTCCATAGAGCGATCACGAGCTTGCCATCCTTACGTTTGGTAACGATGACGTTTTCGTTATCGTTCTTCAGCCGCTCGTCGCCGAGCTTGTGCAGCAAGGCGAAATCGTAATAGCTCGGTTTGTTGATGCCGCCTTCGGCGCGCAGCCCGAAGTGGCCTTCAAAGGGACGCGGTATCGGGCCGTCTTCTTCAAAAACGTCGGAGAACGTCCAGAACGAGAGAGCGTCGGCCAAGCCGTCACAGCCGCGAATTGTGTGGGCCAGCGCCGGCCCGACGAAATCCGTGTCCCGCACTTCGTTTTCGCCCGGTACATTCCATTCCGTCCAGAGCAGCGGTAGATCTCCCTTGCCCGCGGCACGCATTTGATTTTTCACCTTAGCCACCGCGCGGCACACGCGATCTTTCATTGGAATGTCTTCATTGGTGCCAAAGAGATTTTCCACAGTATCGTCGGCATAGCCATGGCTGGAGACGAAATCGACCGGCGCTTTGTGTTCCTTTGTGTACTTCAAAAAGTCGTCTACCCAGGCAGCGGCGGCAGTGGCCGGACCGCCAACGCGGATGCGCGGGCTCACGCTCTTCAGCGCGCGCGCCGTGTGCTCATACAAGTCGTAATAGCTTCTATCGCGAGGTATGCCGCCCCAGAAGTCGATGTTGGGCTCGTTCCACACTTCGAAATACCACTGGGCAATTTCGTTCTCCCCGTAACGGTCAACCAGGTTTTTGGCGAACGCCGTGACGAGCCCATCCCAGCGCTCCATGCTCTTGGGCGGTGAAACATTTTGCTTGTACCAGAAGGGATGCAGCGCGTCGGGGTTAAAGGCCAGCTTCTTCGGCATGAAGCTGATTTCCACCAGCGGCCGTATGCCGTTTTTCAGTAAGCCATCGTAGATTTCATCCACATAGGCAAAGTTATAAACCGGATTGCCGTGTTCGTCTTCGTTATAGACGCCCACTTCATCGTGAAAAATAGCGTGAAAGCGCACATAGCGAAAATCGGTAACTTCCTTCACCGCGCGCAGGTCTGCGCGATAGTTTTCGCGAAGAGACAAGATGGCGCGGCCGGAACCGAACATCTGTTCCCAGAAATGCGGGAACGGAGTGGCCGTGGCGTTGGCATCGATTCTAATTTCCTCCTGAGCGGCACACGCCGCGGCCAGGATCAAGACAAACAGGGAACAGCGAAATACACGTGTGACCATACTTCCTATTTATCCTCCACTGCTTTGAGCGCGGCCAGCACTTGCGGGTCGCGCTTCGCGAGAACTTCATCGCCTTTATCCACGCCGCGCGCTTGCGTTACGATCTCTTCAAGCAAACGCGATTTGATCCACAATTGCTCCGCGCTCCACTCTGCCGCGTTGGGCTGAATCGAGCGCGTGGCGAGTTGCACCTTCAATTCATCTATCAAATCGGGCGTTACTTCAAAATGATCGGGCAGAGGCGAATGCTTGGCCAGGTATTCGGTGGCAAATGCGGTTAGCGCGCCGCTGGCATCGAGCACGCTTTCCAGGCGCGTGAAAGGCGCTGGAGCAACCAGAATGTCGGGTTGAATGCCGCCGCCGCCCGTCACCGTGCGTCCTTTATCGGTCTTGTACGTCGGCAGCGCGACCGCGGGCTTCTCGGCAAAGGTGTCGGAAAGAGCGGAATTGCGCAAAGGCCGCTGGATGGTGCGCCCGCTGGGCGTGTAATAGAATGCAGTGGTAATAGCCAAGCCCGTTCCTTGCGAAAGCGGCATCACGCTTTGCACCAAACCTTTGCCATACGTAGGTACGCCCACGATAACGGCGCGATCATGATCCTGCAAGGCACCCGAGAGAATCTCAGACGCGCTGGCCGTCTTTTCATTCACGATCAACGCCATCGCGAAATGATAGGGCTGAGCGTTGCGGGGTACGTCGGCGCTATCCACTTCCTTGGAACGTCCGCGCGCCGTCAAAATCCGCTGTCCGGGTTCGAGGAACATGGAAGCGGCGTCGAGCGCCGCTTTGACGATGCCGCCCGGATTAGCGCGCAGATCTAATACCAGTCCTTTCAGTTTGTCCGGCCCGAGTTTTTCGATGGCATCGTGCAATTCTTTCGCCGTCTGCAAGTCCCAACTCGCCACGCGGATGTAGCCATAGCCCGGCTTCAAGAGGAACGCGCGGTCTACGCTGGGCTGATCCACCAGTTCCGGCGTGAGAGTAAATTGGAACGGGCGCGAGAAACCCTGCCGCCGGATAAAGGCGGTTATTTTTTGTTGGCGCGCTTCGGTGAGCAGTTCCACAATCTGCTGCGGATCGAGCGAACGAATGGCTACGTTGTTGATGGCGATCAGTTCATCGCCCGGTTGGATGCCCACTTTGTTTGAGGGCGTGCCCGGCAGCGTTTGAAGAAAGATGACCTGGCCGGGAAGCACCGAAACCACGCTGCCGAAACCTTTTTGCTCAGATTCCTGCATTTGTTTCAACTGCTGAAATTGCGCGGTGTCGAAGAATTGCGTGTGCGGATCGAGCTGGCGCAGCATCGACGGAATAGCGCCTCCAAAGACCATCCTGTCGGCGGACACGGCGTCTGATGAGTGAGCCTGAACTGCGCTCAGCACGTCGACAAATTGTTTCAAATATGGTTCCAGCTCTGGAGCGGGATTTTCCGGCGGCGCAACCTGCGCCAGCGCGAGAGTTGCCGCTAAAACGAAAAGACTCAGCGTCCTCATCGCGTGTACTGTGTCGCCTGACGGGTGCGCGCTCGTTCCAGGGCGAGTTCAATCAGCGTGTCGAGCAGTTGCGAATACGGTATGCCACCGTATTCGAACATTTTGGGATACATGCTAATAGACGTGAAGCCGGGGATTGTGTTTATCTCATTGATGTAAAATTGCCCGCTGGAGTTTTCCAGGAGGAAATCCACCCGCCCCATGCCTTCGCAGGAAACCGCCTCGAAGCAGGCCAAGGCGAGACGCTGCATCTCTTTGGTTTGCCCTTCGCTCAGTTTAGCCGGCAATTCAATGCGCGCTTTGTCGAGCAGATATTTGTCTTCGTAAGTGTAGAACTCCTGCGAGGGAATGATTTCGCAGGGCGTGGAGGCCCTGGGAGGATCGCCGCCCAGCACCGCACACTCAAATTCGCGCCCGGTTACACCCCGCTCCACCACCAGCTTGCGATCATACTGCGAAGCCATCTCCAAAGCCGCTGCCAATTGTTCGCCAGTCTTAGCCTTCGTGATGCCAACCGAGGAGCCAAGATTGGCCGGCTTGACGAAAACCGGAAAACCGAAAGGCAGGCGCAGCGTCTTAGGATCGAATTCGCCGCGTGTCAGGCTTAGATGCTCGACCACCGGCAAGCCCGCTTGCATGCAAAGCTTCTTGGTGACCGCTTTATCCATTGATACCGCGGAACCTAAAACTCCGGCGCCCACATAAGGCAGATCGGCAAGTTCAAGCAAACCCTGGACGGTGCCATCCTCGCCGAAGGTGCCGTGCAGCAGCGGGAAGACAACATCGATAGCGCCGTTTGCTCCAGGTTCCGGCAGTATTGCGTTTGGGTGCCACTTGCCGTTCCGGTCGATAAAGTATTCGATTACATTGTACTTTGTTGGATCGAGAGCCTTCTTGACGGATTCGGCGGAGCGAGCGGAAATTTCATGCTCGCCGGAGCGCCCGCCGAAGATCAGGGCGAGCTGGAGTTTTTGGGAGGTTTGAGCCAAAATCCATTGTCGCGCGTAGTCATTTGGGCGGCTTGGGAAGCACGCGGCCCGCCCAAGGGCTCGGTGGAAACGAATTGACTGAGAGCAGAATGGCGGTTGCGCGCAGACTTCTTCTCCAGGCGCTTCCGCTGGTTGATACACGTTTCCCGGTTTCGCTTTCTTTCAATCTGCGCATGTTCAGGTAACCTAAACATGTGTTCTTCTTATGAGCGAAACCGCAACTAAACACCTTCTGATTGTCGACGATGACCCGTCGATGCACGAGCTCGTTAACGCAATGCTCGCCCGTACCGAGTGGAGAACCGCCAGCGCTTCGAACGGCGAAGAAGCACTGAAGCTGTTAGAGACGCAAGCATGCGATCTGGTGCTAACGGACATTTTGATGCCCGGCATGGACGGGCTCACGCTGCTCACCAAGCTGCGCGCGCTGCACCCCCACACGCGAGTTGTTGCCATGACGATCAAGAACACGCCGGATCATGTGATGGGTTCGTTGCGCCACGAAGCGGCAGGATACGTCACGAAACCGTTCACTCG
>Ga0302319_10019442_pt1 | contig 12338 bp, 13 predicted proteins | sample Bog_T0_2_FD_203319 | JGI IMG/M metagenome (GOLD analysis project Ga0302319, IMG submission 203319) | Peat permafrost microbial communities from Stordalen Mire near Abisko, Sweden - Bog_T0_2 | ecosystem: Environmental > Terrestrial > Soil > Wetlands > Peat | place: Sweden: Abisko, Stordalen Mire... | reverse complement strand
CCACGCGACCGACCGGAAGTGCGCGGTCAGGTTCTGCGCGTTGCCGTGGAAGTGCACGACCAAGCCCCGGGCGGTGTCTCCCAGATGGCGCACCAGTCGGAGGCGGATGCGGTGGCCGGACGGGGTGGGCGCATCGATGTCCCGGTAGCGGAACCCCAGGACTCCCGGATCGAAGTAATCCACGCGGGAAGGCTGGTAGAAGAGTCCGGAACAGGCGACCAGTCCGAACGAGGGCAGCGCGGACAGGAACCGCGCGATCCTCCGGATGCTCCTTCCCGGTTCAGAAATGCAGGGCCAGTCCACCGTAACCGCTCCAATCGCGTCTCGTGTCGTCTTCCCCGCCCACCCGCAGATCCAGGTCCCGGGTGAAGCTCCACCGGACATCGCTTTTCGCCTGGACTTCGAGGACATGCTGGAGGAGCAACGAGCGGAACGCCGTGCCTTCCGCGAGCCATCCGAAACGCTCTCCCCCCAGGACCAGGAAACCCGCCCTCGCTTGCGGCCCCGCCGCGAACCGGTCCCATCCCGTCCAGGGGGCCCATGCCGTCCGACCCTCGGCCAAGGCCCAGACGCGCGCGGCGCGATCGCCCAGGCAAAGTCCGATCCCGGAGGCGAATCCCACCGGGACCGTCCGCTGTCCGGCCATCTCCAGGGGGAGCAATCCGAATCGCAGGCTCCAAGCGGGTTTCGGGACATCGCGGTCGAAGGGAGCGGCGGCCAGAACGTTCCCCGCGTCGAGTCTTCTCAGGGTCCAGCCCCGGGGATCTTCCACGGGCATGCGAACGTCCGCAGCCAGGGCTTCGACGTCCGCGCCGTCGGGAATGCCGGTGGGTCGATCGTCCAGGCTGTGGAAGGCCATGCGCACCCCGGCCCCGACCCACGGACCGCCACCGGCTTCTCCGGACAGGAATTCCGCGCGCCAACTCCGGTGCGCGTCCTCGGGCACGGACGGGGGCGGCGGAGGCTCGAAGGGTTCGGCGGGCGGGAACCGGACCCGCTGCGCGAGAATCCTCCCCTGCCTGTCCAGCCACCCGGTCCGGTCCTTGGGGTCCGCATCCCGGATCTTCCAGTTCAGGAAATCCAGGGCCGCGTCCTGGGCGGCGGCGATCTTGACGGAATCCGTCTTCTCCGGGATCGCGGTTGGAAAGGCGGTGTCCCCGCGCACCAGCGCCCGCATCCGCCGGAGTTCGGCCGGGTCCAGCGAATCGCGGCGCGATCGGAACACGGACAGGATGGAGGGTCTCCACACCGGGGGGCCGGCGAGCCCGTGGCGCTGCAGCAGCCGGACCACCTCCAAGGGGAAGGCCGGAAACCCCAGTTCGCTCGCCAGGTGCGAGCCCGGCCGGACCGCGTCCAGGAGATCCAGGATGCGGTTGGAGCAGTTTCCGTTGAAGAAGAGGTACCGGCTCCACGCGGCGCCTTCTTCCCAAACGTGTTCCAACAGGACCTGAACCTGCATGCTGTCCAGGAGCAGCGGGTATTCCCAGAGGTCGCGGCTCTCCAGGTACTCGTATTTCTGGAGCGACACGTAGTAGGGCGCGATGGTGTAGTATCCCGGGTACAACCCCAGCAGGCCCTTCACGGCATACCAGGGATCGCCGGGCGGCATGGCGGCGCCGTAGGCCACCCCGTAGTCGAGCACCACCCGACCGCCCTCCCGGTCGTCCGCGTCGAAGCGCAGGAGCGCGTGTCCGAAGAGGCTCGCCGGGTTCCCCATGTAGCTCGAGGCGTAGACCAGCACGACGCGATTCGGACGGATTCCCTGCTTCCATCGAAGCCACCGGGATTCGTCCTCCGGGGGAAGGTCCCGGGGCAGGATTCCCAGGGAATCCTCCAGGAACCGGAGCCTGGCCCGGAACTTGACCAGCGGATGCATGCGCACCGGCGTGGTGTCGCGGGCGTATGGAGACAGATCCTGACTGTCCAGGATGTCGCGGATCGTCGCGGTCAGCTCCCGCCGGGGGTCGGTTCTCCCCAGGGGATCCAGGTAGAAGTACCCGCCCAGGATGTCGCCATCCCATGCCCCTTCCCGTCCATGCCATCGGCCCAGGGCCAACCAGCGGGGGGATTTCCAGAGGCCGCGGCGATCGGCGGAGTCCACCAGGGCCTGGATCCGCGCAGGTGTGGCGCCGGCATGGGCGGTACGGAACCCGGCCAGCAAGGCGAATCCCAAGAAAAGCCACCGCCCGACGGCCGACGGCCGACGGGCGGTGCGGAGGGATCCGGGCTCTGGACTCAGCGCGTGGAGCAGGCCGAGGTCGCCTGCACGCGGTCGACCACCGTCGCGGCGTCGGCGTCGCCGGCGAAGATCGCGTCGTAGCCCTTCCGGGTGTCCTGCCCGAACGAGGTCTGGTCGCAACCCATCAGGGAGGCCAGCACCTGGAGGTTTTCTCCGCTGCCCTGGGCCATTTCCTGTCGCAGCGAGGGGAGATTCGCCTCGGCGAAGGATCGGCTTTCCTCGTCGCGAAGGGCGACTCCGTCCTCCGCGCAGTTCGAGGTTCCCGTGGTGATCCCGAAAAATTGGGTTCCCGATGTCTCGTTGGTGGTGGATGCGGAAACCTGGTTTCCCTTCGGCCCCATCAACATGGAACCCAATCCACAACCGGCCAGGCCGTAGCTCTTGGCCTGGCTGGCGACGGCCAGGGCCGCGATGAACAGAAGAATTGTCTTTTTCATGGTCGATTCCTCAGTTTCCGGTGCAGGCGGTGGAGAGGGCGGCGTCCGTGCGCACGACCTCGTCGATGCCTTGGAGCATCGACGGAGCGTCGGGTGCCAGACCGACCTTGGGATAGTTGGACTGCAAGGCATGTCCAAAGGCGGCTTCGGCGCCGCGGCAACCGTACAGTCCCGCCAAGGCCCCGATGTCTTCACCTTGGCCCTGGGCAGCTTCCTGCCGAAGATCCTGGAAGTTGGCTTCGGCGAAAAGTTCCCTCTCTCGCCCGGCCATGGCCACCCCGTCTTCGGTGCAGTTCGAGATGCCAGAGGTGATGGAGAAGCTCTGGATGCCGTAGAAATCGTTCGTCGTCAGGGCCAGCAGCTGGACAAGCCCTTTCTGGTCCCCGAACACCATGGACCCAAGTCCGCAACCTGCGGTGCCGTACTTGTCTGCCATGACCGCGGGCGCCATGGCGAGCAAGCCGAGTGCAAGGAATTTTCGCATTCGATACTCCTGTTGTTTTTCCGGGACACCGGGGCTTTTCCGGCGAGGAGGACCCAGGGACGGCGTCCGGCTCTCCCAAAGCAACTCAAGGCCGACGCGGGTGTCAAGGAAATCCAGGGGGCAGCCGTACGGCGGCGTTGCCGGGATGTTCGCCGCGACGATCGATTTATAGTTGGAAGATGCGCGGATGGGTATAAGACCCATTCCAACTTCACTCTTCGAAGGAGATCGAACATGCACAAACGGATGTTGACCATCGGCTTGGCCGGACTGGTGCTTTGCGGATCGTTGTCGCTGCAGGGATGCTACGGGTCCTTCGCGCTGACCAAGAAGGTCTACAACTGGAATGGAACCCTGGGCAACAAGTGGGTGAAGTCCATCGTCTTCTTCGTGTTCGGCTTCGTGCTCCCCGTCTACGGTCTCTCGGCCTTCATCGACGCGATCGCGCTCAACCTGGTGGAATTCTGGACCGGTTCCAATCCCCTCGCCGCGGCCCAGACCCACATGGACAAGACCTACGCCGACGGTACCCGCGTGCAAGCCGACCGCCTCTCCGACGGACGCCTCTCCGTGCACATGGTCCTTCCCTCCGGCGAGGAGCGTTCGTGGGTCATGACCCACGAAGTGGACGGGATCTCCGTGGCCGATGTCAAGGGCAATTGGATGGGCAAGGTGGCCCAGACCGCCCAGGGCACCGTCATGATCCACCCCCAGGTGGCCCTCGCCCCCTGATACCCGGCTCCCGGTTGCTTGGCGGGGTGATTCCCGCCGCACCGGGAATGGCTTGACCGGAGCGGGTACCCGGGGCTAGATTCGGGACCGAACTTCATCGTTTCGAGGATTCCATGCGCCGTTTGCTCGCGAGCCTTGCCGTACTCTCCGTCGTGTCCCTGACCGGTTGCGCCGGCGGGGCGGCTTCGTCCGGTGCGAATGGGGAGGCCAAGTCCAGCCCCACCGCGCAGGTCAACGCGGCGCGAGCGGAAGCCGAAGCCCAGGAACACAAGCTGTCGGATCTGCGCCAGGAGAAGGCCGATCTCGAGGCCCAACTGGAAGGCAAGTCCGCTCCCGCGACTTCCACGCCCGTTGCCGCACCGGCGGCGACACCCGCGCCTGCCAAGTCGGTTTCGCCGACCCCTGCCGCTCCGGCCAAGTCGAGCAACTGACCTGAGCGCGCCGCGTCGGACTTCCACGCTGGAATCGGTTTCCGACGCCGCCAAGGAAGTGGTTCTCCGCCACGGGGAGGATCTTTTGGGCAGGGTGGAGCGTGCCTTCGGCACCCGCATCCTTGCCCGTGGTGCTGGTTTTTCCGTGGAAGGCTCCGACCCCGGAGCCCAGGCCAAGACGGGTCGGGTCCTTTCCGAGATGGTCCGGATCGCCGAGGAGACCGGCGAACTGGATGGTTTCGTGGTGGACCTCCTGGTGAAGGGTTCCGCCCCCAACTTCGCCACTCGTCCCATCCTCTACGACGTCCGCGGCCAAGCGGTCCGTCCGCGTTCGGCAGGTCAGCACCGTCTGGTGGAGACCGCCTCCACCCACGAACTGGTCTTCGCCATCGGCCCGGCCGGCACCGGCAAGACCTACCTCGCCATCGCCTTGGCGGTGGCCGCCCTGGAGAGGCGCGAGGTGGATCGACTGGTCCTCGTACGTCCCGCGGTGGAGGCGGGAGAAGAACTCGGCTTCCTGCCCGGCGATCTCCAGGAGAAGATCGCCCCCTACCTCCAGCCCATGATGGACGCCTTGCAGGAACTGCTGCCCCGCAACCGCTTCAAGGAATGCCGCGAAGCCGGCCTGATCGAGATGGCTCCCTTGGCCTACATGCGCGGCCGGACCCTCAAGAGGTGCTTCGCGATCCTGGACGAGGCGCAGAATGCCACCATCCCCCAGATGCGCATGTTCCTCACCCGCTTGGGCGTGGGCTCCCGGGCCGTTGTCACCGGAGATCCCACCCAGGTCGACTTGCCGCCCCGGACCCGGTCGGGCTTCGAAGACGCCTGCACCCTGCTTTCGGGGATTCCGGGAATCGGCCAGGTGCGGCTGGAAAGCCGCGACCAGATGCGCCACCCGCTTGTCCAAGCCATCATCGATGCCTATGATTCCCGTTCCTCCCAGGAGATCGAAACATGAAACAGTCCTTCGGCAAGATCAACCTCGTGCTCATCGTGCTCGGAGCCGCGCTCGGATTCTTCGGGCTCTACCTGCTCTCCCTGGCCCCCGTGAACAATCCCATCTCCCTCAACGTCGCGCCGTTCGTTGTGGTGGCCGGGTATGTGGTGGTCATCCCGGCGGGAATCCTGTGGCCGAACAAGGGGGCCCAGACCGCGGAAAAGAAGCCTGGACAGGCCGCGGGCGCTTGATTAAATTGGTGAACCTCTTAAGGGGCGTTTAGCTCAGCTGGTCTAGAGCATCTGCTTTACACGCAGAGGGCCGCAGGTTCAAATCCTGCAACGCCCATCGGATCCAGCCTCCGTCGCCTGAGGGGTGGTAGCTCAGTTGGTTAGAGCGCCGGCCTGTCACGCCGGAGGTCGCGAGTTCAAGTCTCGTCCATCCCGTCTTCGAAAACCCTCACCCCCAAAAGGTGGGGGTTTTCTGCGTCCGCCTCCCTGGTTCAGAGAGCCGGCAAATCCGCGTATACGGCTTCTTCCACCGGCTTGCCGTCGCGCAGCAGAAGTCCTCCGATGACCCCCGCCCCCGCGGCGAAGATCGCCCCGACCACGAAGGCCACGTGGTACCCGCCCAGCAGGGCGGCGGCGGCGGCGGCACCGGAATCCGTCAAGGCCTTGGTGCGTGCGGCCGCCACGCTGGCCAGCACGGCCAATCCGAGACCCCCACCCATCATGAAGGAGGTGTTCACGATTCCGGAGGCCAGACCCGAATCTTCGGGCTCCACATCGCTCATGGCGACCAGGAGCATGGGGTTCAGCGCGATCCCCGCTCCCAGGCCGAGCACGGACATGGCGGGCAGCACATCCAACGCGATGGTCCCGTGCAAGGGGACCCTGGCGAAGAGGAGGAGCCCGCCGGCAGCCACCATCAAGCCGCCCGCCAAGGGGAGGCGATTCCCGAACCGGGTGACGATCTTGGCGGAGAGTCCAAGCGAAAACGCCGCCATGATCAGGTTGGCCGGCAGGAAGGCGAGCCCCACCTGCATCGCCGAGCATCCCAGGACCAGTTGCATGTACAGGGCGGAAAGGAAGAACCACGCGAACATGCTCGCCGCCCAGAGGACGCCCACCGTGTTGGCGGTGGACAGGTTCCGAGAACCCAGGAGGCGCAGGGGAAGCAGCGGACTCTCCACCCGCGATTCGATCAGGAGGAACGATGCGAGGAGGGCCGCGGAGGTGGTCAGCAATCCGAGGGTCCGCCCGGAGCCCCAACCGGCCTGGTTTCCGCCCACGATTCCATAGACGGCGAGCATCAGGGACGTGGTCACGCAGAGGGCACCGGCGATGTCCAAGTGTCGCGAAGCCCCCTCGTCCTTTCCTTCGGCGACCAATGCCATCGTTAGGGAAACCACGAGCACCCCAATCGGGATGTTCACGAGGAAGATCCAGTGCCAGTCGAGCGACTGGACGAGCAAGCCGCCCAACAGCACCCCCACGCTCCCTCCCCCGGCGCAGACGAAGCTGTATACGCCCATCGCCTTCGCCCTCTCGCCCGGTTCGGGGAAGAGGTTCATGATCAGCGAGAGGGAAATGGCGGAGACCGCCGATCCACCGATGCCTTGCACGGCCCTCGCCGCCACCAGCATGGTCGGGGATCGCGAGAGCCCGCAAGCCAGGGATGCGAGGGTGAACAGGACGATTCCTCCGAGGAAGATCCTGCGCTGGCCAAAGAGGTCTCCCAGTCGACCGGAGAGCAGGAGGAATCCCCCGAAGGTCAGCATGTAGGCGTTGACCACCCAGACGAGCGAGGTCTCGGAAAATCCCAACGCCGTCCGGATGGAGGGCAGCGCGACGTTCACGATGGTGGAATCCAGGACGATCATCACGGTTCCCAGGCACAGGACGAGCAACGCGAGCCAGCGTTTTCGCGCCTCCCGGGTCCTCGCGGATTCGACGGAGGTTGCGGTCTGATCCAGCATGGGGAGCTCCCCCCTTTGGTGGTGCGAATGGGACATGGACGGCGTGGACCTTGGAAATTCCGACGTCCACCAATTTAGAGAATGCGTCTTTGTCGCACTCGGGGTGGCGGAGGAGACTCGATCAGCGCGCCACGGGACGACCGGGATCGCTGCACCACTCGCTCCAGGAGCCCGGATACAGCGCGGCCCCCGGCAAGCCGGCGATCTCCATGGCCAACAGATTGTGGCAGGCCGTCACTCCCGAACCGCATTGCATGGCCGACTCTCCGGCGGGCCTTCCCCGCAGCAAGACCTCGAACTCCTTGCGGAGCGCGTCCGGAGATTTGAATCTCTGGTCCGCTTCCAGGTTCTCGCGGAAGAACCGGTTCACCGCGCCGGGGATGTGCCCGCCCACCGGATCCAAGGTCTCGTTCTCCCCCCGGAACCGATCCGGCGACCGGGCGTCCACCACGAGTAGCTTCCCCGTGTCCAGGTGGGCGAGGATCGCATCCGCCGACACCGTGGGGACCAGAGCCGGACGTTCCCGGAAGGAGCCCGCTTCCCGAACGGCGGAAACGGCGTCCGTGATCTCTCCACCCGCCCCGATCCACGCGGGAAGCCCTCCGTCCAGCACGGCCACCGATTCGTGCCCCAGCCACCGCAGGAGCCACCACGCCCGGGCCGCGAAGATCCCCCCGTGCGCGTCGCAGGCCACCACCTGGGTCCGCGCGCCCACGCCCAGATTCCGCAGCCGTTCAGACAATTCCTGCCGGTCCGGAAGCGGATGCCGCCCGTTTTGCCCCGTCTTGGCTCCCGAGAGGACATCGTCCAGGGACAGGTGGAAGGATCCCGGGACGTGGCCCTGCAGATAGGCCTCCTTTCCGGCATCGGGATGGAGCAGGTCGTGGCGCACGTCGAAGACCATCCATCCGGGATCGACCGCGTGGAGGCGCATGGTGGCGGCATCGACGAGGGAGGTGTAGAGCATGTTGGGGAAAGTAACGCTTGTGCTCCGGATCAGCGGGCCATCAGGTTCCGCGCCCCGTCGAACACCATCTGCGAGGCCATGGCCGAAAGCATCAGTCCGGTGAGCTTGCTCAGGATCGCGATGCCGCGCGACCGGATGGCGCGTTCGATCAAATCCGAGGAGAGGAGGATCGCACCCGTGGAGGCGACCGCGGCGACGAGGGCGAGGAGGGAGATGCTCCGGTCCGCCGCCGAGGCGACCTGGGCTCCCTTGACCAGGATCGCACCGATGGTGGCGGGCCCCAGCAGAACCGGGATCGCGAGCGGAACCACCGCAACGTCGTCGTTCGTGGTGCCGGGTTTCTCCTGCCCGCGCACCAGCGCCACGGCCGACAGGAACAGAAGCGAGCCCGCGCCCACCCGGAAGGAGTCGATGGTGATGCCCACGAGCCGGAAGATCGCATTGCCGAGGAAGAAGAGCAGCAATCCCAACACGAGCACCGCGAAGGTGACCTTCAGGGCCAGGAGCTTCTTTTCCCGCGCGGTGCGATCCTCCGTGTAGAGCACGAACATGGAAAGCGCGAAGAACGGCGTCAGCAACACGAAGAACTGGATCCATGCGTGCATGAAACGGGCCATGCCTGGAATCTAGGACCTCTGCGCGACCGATGACGGAGCCGTGCCCCCTCTCCCTCGATGACCCACCACGACTATTTCCGCGATCCCCGTCGAGGCTACAGCAACATGCCGCCCGAAACCTCGATGCGCTGCCCGGTCACCCAGCGGTTGTCGTCGGAGAGGAGCGAGGCGATCATGGGTCCGATGTCGTCGGGAAGGCCAGCCCTGCCCAAGGCCGTGTTGCCGGCGATCATCGCGTTCATCTGGGGGTTGTCGCGCACGAAGCCTCCGCCGAAATCCGTCTCGATGGCGCCCGGCGCCACGGTATTCACGGCGATGCCGCGCGGCCCCAGCTCCTTGGCGAGGTAGCGGGAGAGCGTCTCGACCGCGCCCTTCATGCTCGCGTAGGCCGAATACCCAGGAAAGCTGAACCGCGTCAACCCGCTGGACAGGTTCACGATCCGGCCGCCGTCGTTCAACAGGGGCAGGAGCCTTTGGGTGAGGAAGAAGACTCCCTTGAGATGCACGGCGACCAAGCCGTCGAAATCCTCTTCCGTGGTTTCCACGAACGGCTTGTGGATGCCGTGCCCCGCGTTGTTCACGAGGTGGTCGAAGCGCTCCCGTCCCCACTGCGCCAGGGTGGCCTTCACCTTCCCCGCGAAGGACTCGAAGCTCAGAACGTCGCCGGTGTCCAACTGGAAGACGGCGATCCGCCGCCCCTGGGCTTCGACCTCGGCGACCAGGCTGTCGGCCTCGGCTCGATTCGATCGGTAGGTCGCGATCAGGTCCGATCCGCTGCGGGCCAGGGCCAGGGCGGTGTTTCGTCCCAGGCCTCGGCTGGCTCCGGTGACGAGGGCGATCTTGGATGGCGTGTTGGTCGACATGGGCTTCTCCTGGAATGTGGTTGGAATGCGCGAGAGACGCACGGGAGCCACGATACCCGGTTTCCATTTCCCGATCCATGCCGGATCCCCGGAATTGTTTGCCCGATCCTCCATGGATGTCTTCGGCGAGGACATTTCCATGGATATTCCTTGCACAAGACCGGATTCGCGGAACCTTCCGCGCACCGGACGAGCGAGGTCGACGTGGGTTGGTTGGTGCACGAACTCGAAGCCTTCCTGGGACAGGGCGACACGCGCGAGGGAAACATCCCCACCGGGATCCCCTCCCTCTCCGTCTTCCAGTCTACCGTCGGCTCGTTCTGCCGATCGGTTGTCTACAAGCCCATGCTCTCGGTGATCGTCCAAGGCAAGAAGCGCATCGAACTCGGCGAATCCGTCTACACCTGCGGCGAAGGTCGGATCCTGGTGGTGGGGTTCGACGCCGTCCTCGAAGCCGAGATCCTGGGGAATTCCCCGGACAGGCCGTTCCGGGCTTTGTGCCTGGATCTCGACATCGTTCTCCTCCAGGAGGTCGCCAGCCGGATGGCGCACCCTCCGGCTCCCGTGGAAGGCAGGATCGGAGGCGTTTTCCTGAGCGATCGCGACGATGCCCTGGCCGCGAGCCTGGGAAGGTTGTTCGGACTCGTCCGTTCCCCGGAGGCAATTCCCGTCCTCGCCTCCGCCTACCAGCGGGAGATCGCCTACCACCTGCTCTCCGGGCCCTGCGGTGGCGACTTCGTTCGTATCTCGGCGCCCGGTTCCCACATGCGGCTTTTGGCGGGCGCGGTCCGCGAACTCCAAAGCGACCTGTCGCGGCCTCTGCATGTACCCGAACTCGCGGCCTCGGTGGGCATGAGCCCTTCCTCGTTCCACGAGCGATTCAAGGAACTCACGTCGTTCAGCCCCATCCAGTACCAGAAGCGACTGCGGCTTCTCGAAGCCCGCCGTCTCCTGCTGACCGAAGGCATCCATGCCGGCGCCGCCGCCTACCGGGTGGGCTACCAGAGCCCGTCGCAGTTCAGCCGCGAATACCGACGCTTCTTCGGCTCCCCGCCACGCAGCGACGCGAGGGGAGGTCTGGCTCGCGACTTCCACGGAGCCCCTCTCCGGTAACCTCAACCAGGAACGTCGCAACCGATAGGAGGATCGATGGCCTTCACCGGCCGCCCCATGAAGGGGTTCGTGATCGTCGAGCCCGAAGGGATGGAATCGAAGGCGGACTTCGAGTCGTGGATCGCCTGGGCCTTGGAGTTCAATCCGCGGGCGAAGTCGTCGAAGAAGGCTCGCTAAACAGAAGGGACCCCGCCTCCGAGTTTCCCCCACGAAAAAGCCCCGCCTCCGTCTCCGGAAGCGAGGCCCACTTTCGCGATGAATCCGGCTTAGGAAACCAGCGCGCCAAAGGCGTGCGAGGTTTCCCACGGCACTGATCCGAGATCGCTTCGAGCGAGCGGGATGCGATCGAAGTCCCGGACGACCCGACGGCGTACCAAGGTACGCAGAGGGAAGGAGGGACGAGAGCGCGCCCGCGCAGCCGAAGCGAGACGGATCAGTAGTCCATGCCGCCCATGCCACCGCCCATTCCGCCCATTCCGCCGCCCGCGCCCGCGGAAGCCTTGGCTTCCTTCTTCTCGGCGATCAGGCACTCGGTCGTGAGCAACAGGCCCGCGATCGAGGAGGCGTTCTTCAACGCGGTCTTGGTGACCTTGGCCGGGTCGATGACGCCGGCCTTGATCAGGTCCTCGTACTCGCCGGTGCGGGCGTTGAAGCCGAAGGCGTCCTTGCCTTCCTTGACCTTGTTGACCACCACGGAGCCTTCCCATCCGCCGTTCTGGGCGATGATGCGGAGCGGCTCTTCCAGCGAGCGGCGCACGATCTGGATGCCGATGTTCTGGTCGGCGTTGGCGCCCTTCAGGTTCTCGAGCACCGCGATGGAGCGGATCAGGGTCACGCCGCCGCCGGGCACCACGCCCTCTTCCACGGCCGCGCGGGTCGCGTGCAGGGAGTCTTCCACGCGCGCCTTCTTTTCCTTCATCTCGGTCTCGGTGGCTGCGCCCACGTTGATGACCGCGACGCCGCCGGCCAGCTTGGCGAGGCGCTCCTGGAGCTTCTCGCGGTCGTAGTCGGATGTGGTCTCTTCGATCTGCTTGCGGATCTGGCCGATGCGGCCCTGGATGGCCTTGGAGTCGCCGGCGCCTTCGACCAGGGTGGTGTTGTCCTTGTCGATGGTCACGCGCTTGGCGCGGCCCAGGTCGTCGATGACGGTGTTCTCCAGCTTGAAGCCGGTCTCTTCGGCGATCACGCGGCCACCGGTCAGGGTGGCGATGTCTTCCAGGAGGGCCTTGCGACGGTCGCCGAAGCCGGGGGCCTTGACGGCCGCGATCTTCAGGGTGCCGCGGAGCTTGTTCACGACCAGGGTCGCGAGGGCTTCGCCGTCCAGGTCTTCCGCGACGATCAGGAGCTGGCGGCCCTGCTGGGCGACCTTCTCCAGGATCGGGAGGATGTCCTTCATGGAGGAGATCTTCTTGTCGTGGATGAGGATCAACGGGTCTTCCATCACGACTTCCATGGAGTCGGGATTGGTCACGAAGTAGGGCGAGATGTAGCCGCGGTCGAACTGCATGCCTTCCACGACGTCCAGGGTGGTCTCGAT
>Ga0302319_10019441_pt1 | contig 12339 bp, 17 predicted proteins | sample Bog_T0_2_FD_203319 | JGI IMG/M metagenome (GOLD analysis project Ga0302319, IMG submission 203319) | Peat permafrost microbial communities from Stordalen Mire near Abisko, Sweden - Bog_T0_2 | ecosystem: Environmental > Terrestrial > Soil > Wetlands > Peat | place: Sweden: Abisko, Stordalen Mire... | reverse complement strand
GGCGTGGACGCGATCCGTGGGTCGGCTCACTACCACGTAAAAATGGGAGCCAAACACAACCGGCAAGCATCTGCTCGCCGAGGCCGAAGCCATCGCAGAGCGCGCGTTCGCGCGCGTCCCTGCCGTTGCCTAAGCCCCTGGCCTAACAAGCCAGAGAACCCCGGGGGCTCTTCCCCCGTTCCTTACCCCGGGGTCAGTGGAGCGGGGCGTAGCGGGACCTTCGATATCGGTCCTTGGTGGAGGGTGGCGGAGACGTCACCCCTGATCGGACCCGGTCCCGAGGCTCGGGACGATGATCGTGGTGTCTGCGTCTGGCGCGGGTTGCACGCGAGTTCGAGTCTCGCCGGGTCCACCATTTCAGATCGGGGACCATCCTGATGGCCACGTGGCAAGAGCAGCAAAAGGCGTCGTCATTGGCCGCCGACCTCAACGAGCTGCTGAAGGTCTTGACCCCCGACCAGCGCCTCGTGGTCTTCAGCGACGTCGGCGAGGGCTACTGCTCGGTCTGCGGCTACGAGAGGCCGGGAGCGGCGCCCTGCCAGTGCCACAACGACGAATGAGCTACGTCGCCTACCCCGACGGCACCCCGGTCTTCGGCGGATCGTCACCGCTCAACACCAAGGCCGCCGAGCGCCAGGCCAGCCGATCTCTGGGCGCGGACTGGCGCGAGCGCGGATACAAGGTTTGCTACGGAGAGCCCCCGAGACCGGAGCCGGTCGAGCCCGATCCATGCCCCAGGATCAGGCTCCGCGTCTTCGGGACACCGATCGCGCTTTTTACAGACTGGCACAAAAGTGGGTCTTGACAAAAGTGCGTTTGTATGTTAGTATATAGTATGGAACAGAAACCGAAGAGCGACAAGGAACTCGCCAAGGGCATGAGGTCTGTTGCCGACGATGCCTGGAGCAGATGGGAGAAGGACCCCACGATCCAGCGCGCCAGAGCCGCCAGGTTCTTCTCGATCCTGGCCGCGAACACCGAGGCCGTGGCTTCGTCAAGCAAGAGATAGTAGGAGGAGAAATATGGGAGTGCTCAGAGACGCATCGAACGTGTTCCTGATCCTGGCCGAAGTAGCCCAGGAACACGGCCACGTGAAGTCTGAAAAAATTTTTACCAGCCTTTCCTACAGAGCCGATCGGATGCTGAAATTTGGGGAGCGCGTTCGCTTAGACCAGGGCATCATCGGGAAGATCAGCGATGTCTCGGATGCCAATATGCGCTTGTATATAGGCGACCTGGACATGGACCAGCTAGTCAAGGTCATGGAGAGTGCTGACGCCGCCCTCAATTCAGGGAAGAAGATATTTGATTGGGATCGGGACGCCAACAGGTACCAGGCTCAGCGCGTCATGGGCTTTGTGAACGAAGCCATGGATCGCCTCAGGAAAAAACCGATATGAAAAACAATAAGCCAGGACCACTTGCCCAGCCCAAGAGCACGTACTTTCACCTCAACATCACGCTACCGAACGAACTCGACGTCGCCATCGCTGACGTCGGGAACCGGGCCAGAGCCAGCGGCGGGCGCAAGATCAGGAAGACCGAGGTCCTCCGGGCATTGGTCAGGTTCATGATCGAACTCGACGTCGACGTCTCCGGGGTCAAGAGCGAGGACGATTTCTTCAGCAGGCTCAGGGATGCCTTCCTGAGTAAGTGACCGTATGACCAAGATCGAGATCAATAAGTCCCAGCAGGGCAAGAACCGTTTCGTCCTCCTAATGGGGAAGAAGCCCCGTCGTTTCCACATCAGCCGCCAGGAATTATTTCAACTGATGGACACCGGAATCGCGGCCCTGTCCGTTTCAGTTCAAGGAGATCGCCATCATGGCTGAGAGAATCGTAGACAAGTATTGGATCGACCCGAGCGGTGCTCTCCATCACGTCACTGACGAGCACCAACTCTACGCCTGGACATTCCTCGGGCCCAAGGTCACGAAGAAGTTCACCAAGGGCAAGTGGCAGGCCGACGATGAATTCCTAAAGCGCGGCTGGATCAGGGTCCAGATTTACTCGGAAGATGGCCTGGCCCTCCAGGGGCAGCGCGAGTACCTGAACCGCAACGGTCAGTTCATCCTGGAGGCCATTCCCAGCCCCCGCCGTGTCTACATCAACGTCTGGCCCACCGGCGAGTACAAGTACTACGGGGCCGAGGAACTGGACAAGATCGGCTGGGACGCACTCGCGAAGAAGAGCAAGGGCAAGACCCTATTTGCGGCGCTGCTGCGCGAGATCGCTACCGACGTAAAGCCCGGGGACAAGCTGACGTTGCAGGAGCAGTGGGCGCGAAGGGCGAGGCCATGACCGAGATGCCGATCGGACCGTTCTATCGCGGGGCCAAGATGGAGAAGAGGGCTCTGGGGTTCACGACGGAAAGAGTGATCTCGGAGGAGTTACCTCTATACAGGGACGCCAAGACGTTCTTCGACAACCTGTTCAAGCTCTGGGTATTCCAGAAGGCTCCCGACGGCACGGACTTTGCCGTCACCGAGTCCGATTGGAATCGGGTGAAGGACGCTGAGAAGAAGAGGTGGCCCAAGCAGGCCAAGCTCATCGGCTCCTATCCCTGGATGGGTTCCGCCGGTCAGCGCAAGGCCGTGGAATTGGGCCTTGACGATCCTCCTGTTGGAGGGGTCAGATGAGACTCTTCTTATATCTGTCTGGCCGACTACTCCACTACGCCCTCCTCGCGCTGAACGGGCCCCTGGACTGGTTCGACCACCACTTCTGGATCAACGTCGAACGGCGCCCTGGTCTGGGCGGGCTCGGCGTCGGTTCCTGGGTCGGTCTGTGGATGATGAGGACGTCTGCGAACCTGGAAGCTCTAGGGAGGCGGCCATGATCTCCAAGGTCGAGAAGGTGTTGCGGAGCGACAAGTACAATCTGGCCGAAAGGCGCCTGGAGTCCGACCAGAGGAAGAACCGGAAGGTCGTGGCCATAACTCAGGCAAGGATCGACGGCTGGCACGTCGGTCCTCCCTGGGGGCGCCTCTGGTTCACGGGGCCGACGTCAACGGTGTTCGTCAGGCTCCAGGACTTCCTCTTCGTCTCCTACGACCTGAGCCGCCTCAGCTTCGAGCCGTTCGCGATCAGCCCCAAGGGCGTGGTCCGGCACCTGGACCCGATGGCCCCGAGCCGCCCGGGCTACATCTGCGTCAGATCGCGGTCGTGCCCAGTCACCGGCTGCGTCGTCTATGCCATGCGCGTCGTCCACGACGACCGGCCCGAGGAGTACTGGCAGTTCGTGCTCGACCCGCTTGAGGGATGACATGGACAAGAACAAGAGACTTCTCCGGCTAAGGGATCGTTGCATTGAGCTTCTTCCAGCCGTAAGATTTTCCCAAGACTTCTTATCCTTGGTTGGCACCGTGCCCTGCGCCACAAAATCGGTTCTGTACAAGAAGGAGAGCGATGGGTTCTATGTGACCAAGCACAGAACTTGTTCCTGGTACGGATACAGGATGGACCGAGGTCTAGGAGCGCTGCTCTATGGCTTCTTTGATACGACCAAAGTGGAAGGCAGGGCACATAATGACGTCAGAAACCGACTGATCTTCATCATACTCCTGTGGGATTGGCTCAGGGGTAATCCCTGGCTAAAAACCTTTTCAGACAACCAGACTTTGGCTATCCAGTGCGAGAACGATCTGGCTTATTGGGAGCAGTGGAAGAGAGTCGTGGAGATCATGCACGAGGAGTTCCCGGACTTGTGGAAGTCTTACGCGTGCAGGGCCGGGAAGGTGAACTTTTTTTTCATTAAGAGGAGAGATCATGGACAAACGAGCGCAGCTTGAGCTTCACCTGTGTGATGCAGCGGTCAACCCAGACTCTGCGGCGGCAGCAGACTTCTTTGCCCGGGAGTCGAAGAGCGTAGATAGGATCAAGGAAGTCCGTGACCTGGCTCGGACAATGCGCGATCAGGGCGTCCTGGGAAAGAAGATGACCCAGGCGCAGTATCTGATATTTATCCGGTACCTGAAGGCCTCGGCGGTAAAGAATGAGGTGGTCGGGACCAGTTGCGATATTGAACAGCTTGCCTCAAACAAGTTGTTGCACCGTGTCCTGATCTCCGCCGGGCTCAGCCGGGTCTACGAGCATCTATCCGAGGGCCCGTTCGCGATCATGTCCTCGTGGAAGTCGTGGTTCTCGGACGAGGAGAACTCGAAACGGGATAACCGCCTGCGCGTGCGCCTCCATAATCTAGGGCTCGGGTTCCTCCCGGCCAAGGGCGTGTGGAAGAACCTGGAGGGCGAACTCGATAGTGAGGCCAGCCTCTTCATCGTTGGCATCGACCGTCAGACGGCCTTGGGCCTGGCCAAACACTTCCAGCAGGCAGAGTTGATATGGGGTGACTCTGGCAGGTACGACTTGCTAGATGCCAATACCGGGATATCAAAGAAGGGCGGCCCCGTGTCCGACGATTTCCACCACCTAGACCCCGGAGAGGTACCCCCATCGGGAAAGACCGAGGTCAAGAAGAAGCCGTTCACGCTCAGCGGCAGGCCATTTGACGGCGTGATCAACGCCGAGGAGTGTTACGGGGGTTGGGCCGTGGGGAACCGACAGCGGTGGTGGCCGGGGATGTCCAAGACCGCGAAGTGGGATCGCGGTGGCCGCCCCTACTTCTTTTGGAACAAGCTGGATCATAAGTCCACGTGGCCCCGCTTTGGATTCGATCTGGAGACCAAGTCAGAAATGACGATCGATGAATCCAAGCACTACCTCGACTTGGGAGTTTTCCTGCCGCTCGGCCCCCTGTGCATGGGGGAAATCTGGGGCAAGTGAGGTTCATATGAAGATCACGATCGCCTTGGTCGTCTTGCTCAGCGCCTGCGCCTCGATACCCCGGGCCACTGTTCAGGGGCGCCTCGCCGAGGCCTGGACCCAGATCAGCAGCAGTGAGTTCGTGAGAGTGCGCGGGATCGGGGTTGCGGACACCAAGGTCCGGGGCCTCACTCGGCGCCGGGGCCTCAGTCGAGACGCGGCCTTGGTTGCCGCCCGCTACAACCTCTTGGCCCTGATCAAGGGCGTGCGCCTCAGCGGCGGGATCACCGTCAGCCAGCTGATCGAGCGCGATAGTCTCATCGCCGAGGTCGCGAACGAGGTCGTGTCCGGCGGCGAAGAGGTCCTGACGGAGTGGACTAAGGATGGCGGCTGCGTCGTGACCCTGGAACTCAAGCGCTCCACGGTAGAGCAACTTATCCAGAAGGAGTCGCAGAGGGAGCGGGACCTGGCGCTCCGCGTCGCCCAGGACATGGAGGAGATACAGAGTCTGGCGCAGGCCCTGGCCGAGGCCATCAAGAACCCGATAAATAAGATGGACGGCTGCGACATCCATGCCATGGAGGAGAAGGCCGCGAGGCTGGCGGCGCTCCAGGCTGGCCTGGGGAAGCACTACGAGGGCTGGACGGACGCTCAAGCCAACTACGACATCACCACAGAAATCGAGCGGGTCAAGGAATGGGATGTCAAGGAGATGGCGGCGGGGATGCGGGAAGGCGGCTGCGACTTCCCGACCCAGAAGTCGTGGGATGAGCTGGAGAAGGGCCTACGGGACAACGGTTACTACAGCGCCGAGTCGATCGCGGCGAGGGGAGGGAGACCTTGAGCGTGATTAGGAGATGAGGACTAAAATGAAAAAAGAAAATGTTTTGAATGGGGATTTGATCGTAGAAAAGGGAAAGGTTTACCAATACGAGGAAGTGACTGGTAACGTAAGCGCCCCATACGTTATTGATTTTCCTAAAATGTTTCCTAATCTTGTTAAAGTTGGAGGGTCCCTGGACCTCAGCGCCCTTACCGCCATCCCAAAGGGCTTCAACCCGACGGTTGGAGGGCCCCTGGACCTCAGCGCCCTTACCGCCATCCCAAAGGGCTTCAACCCGACGGTTGGAGGGTACCTGGACCTCAGCGCCCTTACCGCCATCCCAAAGGGCCTGTACGGAAACAATAAGACGGCTGCGAATAAATGCTATTCCATGCTGATGTCTGCCTTCGCGGCGGATGGATTCTTCTTCGCGGACGGCATCCTGGCTCGGATCGTTTCACAGCGCGGGCCCGTGGCAAGGGTAGTCATCTTCGGAGAAACTACAGTGTCCTACGTCGTAACTGACGGTGAGGGGAACTACTCTCACGGCGACACGCTCGATGAGGCGCGGGCGGACCTGATGGTAAAGCGGACATCCAAAGACCTTACGCAGTTCAAGTCGTGGACTCTGGACAAAGAGGTTTCAAAGTACGACGCCATCATGGCTTATCGCTCGATCACCGGGGCCTGCAAAAAAGGGACTAGGCATTGGCTGGAACAGAGGCAGACTCCAGAGACGATCACGGTGGCGGGAATCATCGAGCTTACGACTGGGGCCTATGGCTCCGAGAAGTTCAAGAAGTTTTTTGATACAAAACCGGAGGCCAAGTGAGGTCCGGGGTGAAGAGCATCATCGAGGGCATCAACTTCCTGGAGGCCCTGAGCGCCCAGCTCAACAACGACGTCCCGGAGCGCCAGAAGCTGGAGGTCTACGGCGTCATGTGCCCGCGCTGGGCCGCCGCCCCAGGGACCACGGACGCCGACGCCGACGAACTCAGGATCAGCGTGGTCCGGCGCCGGTCCATGCAGTGCGCGCCAGTCCTCTATGCCCTGGCGACGCTGCGCAAGCTCAGAGAAGAGCACGAGATGTCGGTGTCGATCCCGGCGTCGGAGTTAGGGGAGCAAGGTGGAGATTAGGATTAGCCTGTCCCAGGTCGAGTTCCGGGCTTTGGTCCTGGGCGAGGAAGTGGCCATCCCCCCACTGACCCCCGCGAACAAGACCCGCCACTCCCTGAAGATCGTCCTGGATGACATAGGCTTCCAGGCCATGACCGCCGAGGTCAACGCGGCTCGGCGCTTGGTAGAGGAGCGGGAGCGCCGGGAGGCCCTGTCAAAGGGCCGGTGCCGGTTCTGCGGAAAAGGTGGCCTCGCGGATCACGCCGGGGCCGATCGCTGCACCGCGTGCGGGAGGCTACAGTGAGGGTGAATATGCTTGGTCGGGACATTGAGATCACGCGGCAGACTATGCTCAGCGACGGCTACTGCTTGTCCACGGTCAAGCACGCGGAGCGGATCAGCGCAGCCGGTGACTACGTCGTCAGCAACCCCAGCGAGGACACCCCCGGAGTGCTCTGGCTCAAGGAGCACGTGAGGTACTGCCGCCAGTGCTGGTGCGCAAACGCCTACAAGAACTACCTCGTCGAGTACCTCGAACAGCAACACCCGTCCATGATCACGGCTTACCACCAGGGCAGGCTCTCTCCGACCATCCTGGGCAACGCCCTGCGCTCGATCCACAAGGCCAGGCCCAAGTTCGTGGACGAGATGATGAAGATCGTGACCTATAATGCGATGCCTCCGAACGCGCAGGCGGCCCTGGACTTCCGGGTGTTCTCCCAGGCCCTGGGCTCGTCTGGAGAGGCCATCCTCAAGGGCACCCAGATCGTCAGGGTCGAGATCGAGGTCCTGTTCGACGCCTGGAACCTGCTGGGGTCTGCGCCGGAGTACGATAAGGACCGCCTCCTCTCCGACTGGGAGTCGGGCAGGATCGTGCCGCCGTTCCCATCCACCTACTTCTCCCTGAGCGAGGGCGTCAACGACCACCTGATCAAGCACTTCTTAGACAACGTCCCTGGAGACCTGTTCGGGTCCTCGAACGCCCACGGCTTCCTCGCCATAAATCATGGAGAAAAACCACTCCTATTTGAGCGGTCTTACTGCCTGGACCCTAACGGGGAGGTGGCCAACGGATTCGCCAGGCCTAGCCAGGAGCAGATCGAGAGCCGGTCCTTCTTCTGGATCGTCCTGGTTCGGGCTCTCCAGGACGAGGTCTTCGTCGCGGACAAGGTAATGGTCCCGGCCCGTGGCCTCAGGCCGAACCCGTGGGTCAAGGTGGTGTCGACCCCGGCGGACCTGTCCCAGGTCGTCCCATTCTACGCCGTCCGCGCCAACCCCAAGAAGTCGTTCCGCGATTCTACGAGGGGCTACGGGCACCGCCAGATCGACTGGAGCCACCGCTGGTCCGTCACCGGTCACTGGAGGCACTACAAGGATGGCCGGAAAATCTGGATCGGTTCCCACGTGAAGGGTCCGGAAGACAAGCCCCTGATCCCCTCGGTCCGGGTCTACGCGAAGGATGGTCCGGGCGCTGCCGGATCGCCGGGCTGGCTGCGCCGCGTCTGGCGGCGCCTGGTCAGCCTCTGGCCTGGGTCTTGACAGTTTCAATTCATCATGGTATAATACTATTATGAACAAATCAATCTGCAAAATTGGAGGAGCTATGAACAGGATAATGGGTTGGGTCGTGATCTTCGCTGTTCTTTGGTCGTCTTCCGCTTGCTCAAAGGTCAATCGGTCCTTGAGCAAGGGTGAGGTCAAGTCTCTGTGGGAGCAGGTCTCGGATAAGGACACGATCCGCGTGCGCGGCATTGGTGTCCCCCCCGAAGGTACGAAGAGCCTGACCCAGCGCCGTGGACTTTCCCGCAACGCCGCGCTGGTCAATGCCCGGTACGAAGCCCTGGCGCTGCTGCGCGGGGTTAAGCTGACCGGCGGCCTCAGCGTCGCCAGCCTCATGGAGAAGGACAGCCGCATCCGCGAGATCGCGAACCAGGTGATCGCGGGGATGGAGGAGGTCCAGGTCGAGTGGGCCTCCGACGATGGCGCCGTGGTTCTCCTTGAACTCAAGCGCGACAAGCTGGAAAAGATGCTGGTCGCCGCCGGGGTCGCCGACGCCTCGGACTCGTACAAGCAGGTGGAGGCCGGGTCGCAGGCCTCGGACTTGAGACCGGAGCTGGCTAAGGCCAAGGCCCAGTAGAACGTGGAAGAGATCAAGGTCACCCACCCACTGGAACTGGCCCTGGGGGGCCTCGGGCAGGCGGCGTCCCTGCCCGGGGCCCCGGCCCCTGGCCGACCGTGGGCACCGGCCTGGACGCCCCAGGCCCCCGGTGCCTGCCCCTTAACAGGGCAGGAGAAGGTGCTGACCCTGAGCCTCCTGGAGGGGTCCCTGATCAAGGTCGAGGCCAGTCCCGCGAGCCCGGACCTGTTCATCGAGATCAGCCGACTCCCGACCAGGGTCCAGAGGAAGGGGGCCCTCGGGGCCTCGTTCTACGACCTGCCAGGAATCCAGTCCGTGGCCATGTCCCAGGGCTACCGGATCGAGTACGCCCCAGAGGTGCAGGCCCTGATCGACAAGTGGAACCTCTGGTGCCTGGACCTGGAGCAGGTAAAAACGTTCTCCGACGTCTCAGGCTTCAGGGTTCCGGGCCTAGACGTGGAGTTCATGCCGTTTCAGGCTAGGGGCGTCGCCTACGGCTGCAAGATCAAGTCCTTCATGCTCTTGGACACCATGGGGCTAGGAAAGAGTATACAGGTATTGGGAATTCTGTACACCCATCGCCTGTCATTAGGTGGGCGCCTGGAGACCCTGATCTTGTCCCCGACATCGGTCGTCGGAGACTGGCAGGCCAAGTTCAGGAAGTTCGCCAAGATCGAGGTGTCGGTAGCGACCGGGAGCAAGGCCAAGCGAACCAAGGTCTATCAGGGCAAGCCCGAGTTCCTGCTCATGAGCTACGACGTCTTCATGCGGGACATGGTCGAGGTCGCCAAGAGCTTCCGGCCAAAGGCCCTGATCTGTGATGAGTGCTTCCCCTATAATCAATTCGTAGCTACTAAAAATGGCTCCATCAGAATTGGGAGATTATATAACTTGTGGCTGGCCGGGAAGGCTCCTTTGATAAAGAGCCTCAACCTCGACAGCGGATCATTTGAGTACAGGAGTATTCTGAAGGCGTGGAAGAGAGAATTGAAGCCCATGGTGTATGTAGGAGGAAGTGGTTTCGGTTTCAGGTGCACTCCGGGCCATCTAATTCTCACTTCTATGGGGTGGGTGCCAGCAGGAAATTTGCGTGTTGGAGACTTTGTGACGACTGGGGCTGACATCTCTGGCCGAACAAGGTACTTGGCTCCTATGTTGAACAGCGACCAGAAACAGGTCTTGATAGGATCATTCTTGGGAGATGGGAATATCCATCGACTTGGAGGTTGTCGATATAGGATCAGATTCCTGCATGGCGCCAAGCAGCGGAGGTACTTGGTTGAGAAGTCTAGAATTTTTGGCTGTAATAAAATAGCCAAGATAAAAAACAACGGATATTCCGGCGGGATAGCTTATAGGGCAGCCAGCCAGGCATTCTTTTGCAAGGATATTCCCAAAGGAAAAAAAGAGTTTATCCCCGACTGGATGATCGAAGAGATGGATGCGAGGGCGATAGCTATTTGGCTCTTGGACGACGCGTCATTCAATCACAAAAAAAAGCAGGTGGTCATCCATACCAACAGATTCCCGGAATACTTAGTCGAGAGGCTTTGCGTTAGACTCAGGGAATTCGGCGTGAACTGTTATTGCTCCATCACGGCAAAGCACGATGGCAGATTCTTCTACTATATACGAATACCGGCTAGGGGCTACAAAAGAACAATGGAGCTGTGCGGGAAATTTTTCTTTCTTGGCATGGAAAAGAAAATACCCATGGGCAGTGAGATTTATGAATGGAGTCCAAAATACCCAGAGGTGTCTCTAGGGCTAGTTACAACGATAGAGCAGGATGACAAGCCAAGAATCGAATCAGAGAATTTTTTATTCGATATCGAAATCGATGAGAACCATAACTTTGTGATCTGTTCTCCGTCAAATAAATCCCAGTCTGGGGTGGTGGTCCATAATTGCCAGCGCATTTCTAACAGGAAGAACAAGGCCGCGATCAGGCTCTTCGACTTTGTCGACGCCGCGCGACCCCAGTACCGGATAATGGCCAGCGGCAGCCCCATCGCGAACAAACCCATAGACCTCTGGAGCCTGCTGCGCCTGGTCAACGCCGACCTCGCCGGTTCCCCGACCCTGTTCGAGAAGCGGTACGCCAGGGAGAAGCTGATATACCACAAGGACAAGGCCACGGGCGAGGTCAAGCCCAAGGGGACCACCTACGGGTCCGGAGACAAGGCCAAGTTCGTGCCCCTGAAGAAGTTCGAGAACCTGAACCCGAAAAAACCCGCCGACGCGATCCTACTCCGCGAACTCCGGGCCAAGATCAGCCCGTGGCTGATCCGCAGGCTGAAGAAGGACGTGCTCACCGACCTCCCCGAGACCACGGAGGAGACGATCAGCATCAAGCTGGGGCCCCGGGAGCGCAAGGTCTACGAGGAGCTGCAAGCCCGCTTCGCCGAGGCCATGGCCGGGGTCGCGGACGAGGACTCGGAGAACAGGGTCGACAATTTCTTTACCTGGTTCATCCGCGCGCAGCAGGTGTGCTGCTCCCTGGAGATCGGAGGACACGGCAAGGAGTCGTCCAAGATCGATGAGCTAAGGAAGTTCGTCGAGGACTACTCCGAGGAGCAGAAAATCCTTATCTTCAGCCGGTTCAAGGGCATGACCGACATCGTCCACCGGGAGATGAAGGAGTACAACCCCGCGTACCTGCACGGGGCCGTAGCGCAGGCAGACAGGCAGCCTCTGGTGGACAGGTTCCAGACCGAGGACGACTGCCGACTCTTCATCTCGACCCTGGGCGCCGGTGGCGTGGGCTTGACCCTCACCGCAGGGTCCATCGTCGCCAGGCTCGACCGCTGGGTCAGCCCGATCCTCAACGATCAGTGCGTGGCCAGGGCTGACCGAATAGGTCAGAAGCGCAACGTCCTGGTCGTGGATTTCGTCGTCCGCGACAGCGTCGAGGAGCGCATCTTAGGAATCCTGGAGGGCAAGTCCAGGATGATCAACAGCCTCATCGTCTCGGAGCAGTCCGAGGAGCAGCAGGAGAAGAAGATTCTCCGGGCCCTAGGTAAGCAGGGGATGCTCAAGCTCATCTGAGAGGGAGCCATGGCCAAGAAGAAGACGAGGCTGATCCCGACTCCAGACTACGTCACGGGGTACGCGGACCACGTCTGGGAGACCCTGGTCACCTGCGCTGAGGAGACCAAGTCCGTCTACCCGATGCTGACCTACGCCGTAGACGGCCAGGAGTTCTCGGTGCCGATGTCCTTTCGCATGTTCACCGAGATGGGGAAGAGCGTGGTCGCCAAGCCCGCAGCCCTCCCGATCCTGATCGCGAGGATGGGTACTGAGTTCGCGCTGCTGGCCATGCAGATGTCCTCGTTCGGGAGCGAGGCCGACTTCACCCACGACGTCGAGTGCGTGCTCCGCCGGATCAAACCCCAATGCCTAGTCTTCTCGGCCCCGGTCAGGACCGTCCGGTCCAAGAAATCTTCACTGACCAGGGGCGAGATCGTCAGGGCCATGTCCGATGCCGTGGCCAAGGGCCCGGA
>Ga0302319_10019438_pt1 | contig 12340 bp, 10 predicted proteins | sample Bog_T0_2_FD_203319 | JGI IMG/M metagenome (GOLD analysis project Ga0302319, IMG submission 203319) | Peat permafrost microbial communities from Stordalen Mire near Abisko, Sweden - Bog_T0_2 | ecosystem: Environmental > Terrestrial > Soil > Wetlands > Peat | place: Sweden: Abisko, Stordalen Mire... | reverse complement strand
GCGAGGTCCGCGAGGCATTGCACACCGACATTCATCACCTCGTGCTCGCGAACGGCGAGGCCATATCGCGAACATTCGCGATCCGCAAATCCCGGCGGCGCTGGCCGCAGCGGTCCACGGCGTCTCATTGCACGATTTCTTTCCGAAAGCACACGCCATTGCCTTCGGTCCAGTCGTCTATCACTGCGCGGCCAACACCGATTTCGCGACCGGACTCCGGATCGGTGGACGCCACCGATCTGTTCAACACATGGCTGCGGGGTCCCTAGCTCGGTGGAACCGAGTCTGGCTTGCGCCAGCCGCCGCCGAGCGCCTTGAAGACCGCAATTTGGTCCTGCACCAGTGCGGAGTCAGACGCCGCGACCGCCGCATCGGCTTGAACCAGCGATTGCTCCGTGGTGAGAAGGTCCAGATTGCTGAGCGACCCTGCCAGGAATTGGTCGTGGGCCATGTCGAAGGCTTTGTGGGCCTTCGCCTGTGCCTCGGTGAGCGCCTGCCGGTATTCGAGCGCGGAACCGTAGATCGCGAGCGATTGCTCGGTCTCTTTGAGCGCCGTCAACACCACGGAGTCGAAACCGGCCAACGCCGCGGCCGCATTTGCCTTGGCCTGGCGGACGCGGGCGCGCGGCAGCGCCTGATTCGGAAACGTCCAACTGATGCTGGGACCAATCGCCCATGTCAGCCCGAGATTGGTGGTCAAGTCCGAAGCCTGCGCGGCGATCCCGCCATACAAGCCGGACAATGTGATTTTCGGATACAGGTCAGCCGTTGCAATGCCGATGCGCGCGGTCGCGGCGGCCAGTAGGCGATCGGCTTGACGCACATCCGGTCGACGCTTGAGCAGCGCCGCGCCGTCTCCAATCGGGATCAGGCTGCTCAATTTCGGCGGACTGTCGCAGCTCTGGATATCCGTGGGCGCATTCACCGGAGTGCGCCCGAGCAGCGCCGCCAGCTGGAACAGCGCCGCGCGCCGCTGGCCTTCGAGCGGCGCAATCGCCGAGCGTGTTTGCGCCACCAGGCCTTGGGCTCTCACCACGTCGAATTCCGAGTTGGCCCCGGCGTCGTGGCGATGAGTCGTGATGTCGGCCTCGCGGCTGACGATTTGCAAGGAGTGCTGCGCGACTTGCAGCTGTTCGCCGAGCGCACAAATCTGCGCGTACGCGCGCGTGGTTTCGGCTGCGACCACCACTTTCAGGCTGTCGCGGGCGGCGGCGGATGACTCAGCGTTGGCGCGCGCCGCCTCGACCGAGCGCCGCACGCGGCCGAACAAGTCCACTTCGTAGGACACCTCGAACAGATCGTCCAATATCCAGGTGGATTGCGGCGGATGTCCCCCGAGTTCGAGGATCTCATCCGTAACGCCGTCGCGGCCGTAGGTGCCGCCTACGTTGGCGCGCGTGTCCGGATAGCGCGCACTGCGCGCCGCGGCGAACAACGCCCCGGCGGCGTTCAGATTTGCTTCGGCCGCCGCGAGATCGACATTGGCGGTAAACGCCTCTGTCAACAACGCATCGAGACGGGCATCGTTGTAGAGCTTCCACCATTCATCCGGCGGCGGGTCCGTGGTCTCTGCGGTGGGTTGCATGGAGACCAACGGTGCATCGGCGCCCGGCGGATTCGCCGGGGTGCGAAAATCCGGTCCCACTCGGCACCCTGACAACAGCAACAGCAGCGAAACTGCCGGCACTGACCGCAAACGGGTCATATCGGCGTATCTCGCCGCGCGAACAGCGGGCGCGCGGAGGCCGGCCCGAGCGGCGCGGGCTTGTGTGCGACAGCGAGGATCAACGCCACTGCAGTGAGGACCCCCACGGCAACGAAGCTATCGATCACGGCCTGAGTGGTTGCCATGCTTCGTACCAGCGATGCCAGCAGGCTCGCGCCGCGCGCGGCCCCCGAGGCAGGATCGCCGGCCCGCGCGGTCGCAGCCGCATAACCTTGAAGCCGCTGTATCACCAGTCCGTCGCCGTTGTGCACGTGCAAGCCAATCAAGTTCGACGCGACCTGACCGCGCACGCGGGCGAACGTGACGACGAATGCCGTGCCGATTTCGCCGCCGAGCAGCCGGGCCACTTGCACCGAGGCACCGAATGTCAGCGCGTCTTGCGGGCGAAGATGCAGTACGGCGAAGAACAACACGCCCGACAGCGCAAAGCTCTGGCCGATTGCCTGCAAAAGCTGCGAGGGAAGAAACTGCTCCGATCCCCACAGCGGCGTCAGGCCGTACGCCACCATCAAGCAGGCGACGCTGATGAAAATGAATCCGACGGAAGCCACCAGGCGTGGGTCGATCCGGCGCAGCAACAGACCCGCCAAGGGGCAGATGATCAGCTGCGGCACGGCGATCCATATCAGAGTCTGGCCCACTTCGAGCGCGCGAAATCCGCGCACCGCGCCGAGATATAGCGGAATGAGGTAGGCCGTCGACAGTATCGTCAGGCGCAACAGCGCGATCAGCAGCAACAGCCGAGGCAGGGGATCCGCGAATGCCACTTTGAGATTGACCAACGGCGTCGCTGAGCGAGCCTCGTGCACGATGAAACCGGCGAACAGTACCGCGCCCGCGAGCGCCAACCCCCAAACCAAACCGGAATTCAGCCAGTCGAGCCGATTGCCCTGATCCAGTGCTGCATAAATCAGAGCCAGTCCCAAGCCCCCGGATACGAGCCCGAACCAGTCGTCGCGCGGCCGGTTCGGCAGCGCCGGTTTCGGCCGCACCCCAAAGTGCAGGCACAGTGCCATCACTGCCGCGAGCGGCGCGTTCTGCCAGAAGATCCAGCGCCACGATTGATGGTCGACATACCAACCTTCGAGCGAGGCGGAGATGTTCAGCGACAATTCGAGATTGAGTGCGTACAGAGCGATGCCATAGGCCCAGTATTTAGGCGGCGTATTGAGGAGTACGAAACTTAACGTCAGCGGCACGAAAAATCCCGAGGCCAGGCCGCCGGCAAATTGCAGCGTCAGCAACATGCTCAAGCTGGTTGAGAATGGCGTCGCGAGGGATACCAGACCAAAGGCCAACGCGGCGATGAGCAGAATTCGTCGCGGCCCAAACACCGCGCCCATCCACACCGCTGCCGGTGCCACCAGCATTTGCGCCACCGTCTGTGCGGTCGTGATCCAGGCGCCGTCATCGAAGCCCGCATGCACGGCACCGCGAATATCGGCGAGCCCGAAGGTCGACAGCCGCCCGTTCAAGGTCGAGATGAAGGTTCCCATCAGCACCGCGAGCAACCCCAGCCAGGGAATCTGCGCAGGGGCCGGCGGCAGTGGCGTCGCAGCGGCAGGTGCTGCCTCAGCGCTCATCGATGCTTGCTGTCCCGCGCGTCAACTTTAGCCTCGACCGACATGCCCGGAAAGAGCCGATCCTTAAGGCCGGCGTCGTCGTCGATCGAGATCTTCACCGCGATGCGCTGCACGACTTTGGTGAAATTGCCGGTGGCGTTATCCGGCGGCAGCAAGGCAAATTGCGAGCCCGAGCCGGGTGAGAAGGCGATCACATGGCCGCGAAGCTTGGCCCCCGGAAACGTGTCGACCGTGATCCTGGCGTTCTGGCCCACCGCCATGTGCGTCAGCTGGGTTTCGCGGTAATTGGCGATCACCCAAATGTGCGGCAACGGGATGAGCGTCGTGATCTGAGTTCCGATGCCCACATATTGGCCGGGCTTGATCTGGCGCTGTCCCACGACGCCATCCTGGGTCGCGGTGATGCGGGTGTAGCTCAAATTCAGCGTCGCGATTTGCAAATTTGCCCGTTGCGCGGCGATCGCCGCTTGCGCCTGCGACTCCTGTGCCGCCAAAACACTGAGCTGCTGCGCCGCGGCCTGCGCCTGAGCGCGATTTTGCGCCAGCTGGGCGGTGAGCTGCGCGCGCACGGTGTCGAGCTTTTCCTGCGCTTCGGCCGAGGAGGAACCGGTCTCGAGCAGGCGCCGCTGGCGCGCCAAGTCGCGGCCATTTTGCTCGACCGTCGCCGTCGTCGCCTTGATCACGGCTTGGGCGGCCAGCACATTCGCCGCCTGCAGGTCGTGTTGTGCCTTCAATGCGTCGGCCTGTGCAGTCGCGGAGGCTAAATTCGCCTCGGCCTGCGCCACGGCGGCGCGGTAATCGACGTCGACGAGTTGTGCAAGCACCTGGCCCGCACGCACGTGCTCATAGTCCTGAACCGGCAGGTCGCGGACGTAACCTGACACTTTGGTGGCGATCGGCGTGACGTCCGCCTGCAGATAGGCGTCGTCGGTGCTCTGCCACCCCTCACTCCCCTGCCAATAATTCCACCGCGTCACGACGACGATTAGAATGGCGATGGCGATGAAGAACACCACCGTGCGCCAGACTACCTCCGGAAACGTGCGCCAATCGACCATCACTGCATGACGGTGGTGTCGATCGTAACTCCGGGCGCCAGAGTGAGAGTGACGGGAGTCTTGGCAGCGATTTCGAGAAGCCGCTGGATCTGTTCGGCGGTGAGCGGCTTGGAGAACGACAGCCGGCGGTCGATGTGGTCTTTGCCATCGTCGTGCGCCGTGTAGCGAAGTCCGACCGTGATTTTGCCGAGTTCCCATTCCTTGCGTCCGGCGTACATCCGCAACGTAATCGACGTGCAGGACCCGAGGCTCGCGAGCAGTAATTCGTAGGGCGAAGCGCCCGAATCGCTGCCGCCGCGCGCGATCGGTTCGTCGGATGTCAGGCGATGGTGGCCGGATGCGATTTGTTGTGCGTAGTGATATTCGCTAGTGACCGTCACGTGTGCCATGGAGTCTCCACAATTTTTATATAATACAATCAGTTAGAGTCTAAGGCAGTTATTGTAAATTCACAACGAGAGCCGCATGCGATCCATCAGGATTTTTAAGACTTCTTGCAACGCTTCGTCGGCGGTCGCGCTGCTGTTGTTCACGATGCCGCCATTGGCGCAAAGCGCGAACCCAGGCGATGCCGATGCCGCGCTCAAGAACATTTACACCACCGAGTGGGCGTGGCGCGAAGCGCAGCAACCCGACGATGAGGACGCGCAGAAGCCGATTACGGATCATTTGCCCGATGTCGGACCAAAGGCGCAGCAAGCGCGCCTGCAGTACTGGATCGAGGTGCGCCGCAAGCTCGACGCCATTGCGCGCGATGATTTATCGATGGCAGAACGCTTGAACTACGACGTGTATCGTCCGCAAATCGACGTGCTGATCACCCAGCAGCGCTTCCGCGATTTCGAGATGCCGGCCAATTCCGATACGACGTTCTGGACGAACTTAGGTTACACGGCGCGACGCACATTTCGCACCCCGCAGGATTATCGCAATTGGCTGGCACAGATGCGCGACATCCCACGCTACTTTCGCCAACAAACCGATGAAATGCGAGCCGGACTCAAGCGCGGATTTACTCCGCCGCGCATTACCTTGCAGGGTCGCGATGCGTCCTTGACAGCCGTCACCGATGTCGCGGCGGAGGCGACTCTATTCTATGTGCCGTTCAAGGCAATGACCGGCGTCGCCCAGGATGAACAAACACGGCTGCGCGCCCAGGCGGTAACGATTATTCAGGCGTCGGTGCAACCTGCCTACCGCGAGTTATTGACATTCATGCGTAGCGAATACTTGCCGCACACACGCACGGCCCTGGCGGCGCAAGACCTGCCCGATGGCAGGAACTACTACCAGGCGAAAATTCGCGAGTTCACCACGCTCGATCAAGATCCTGCCGCCATTCACGATCTGGGCGTGCGGGAAGTTGCGCGCTTGCGCGAGGAGATGACGGTTGCGATGCGCGAGACGGGATTCAATGGCACGCTGCCTGAGTTTTTGCTCGCGTTGCGCAGTGACCCTAAGTTTTATGCCAAGACCGCCGAAGAATTGCTGATGCGCGGCGCCTGGATCGCCAAAAAATTCGACGCCAAGGCGTCGCAATTCTTCGGCTACTTGCCGCGAGCACGCTTTGCGATACGGCCGGTGCCCGATGACCTGGCGCCTTTCTACACGGCCGGGCGCGGCGGCCCGGGCGTGTATCTCATCAATACCTACGACTTGCCGAGCCGGCCGCTTTACAGTTTGACGGCCCTGACCTTGCACGAGTCGGCACCCGGCCACGCCTTTCAGATGCCGATCGCCATGGAGCACGCGAATCAGCCGGAGTTTCGCCAGCATACCTATAACTCGGCGTTTGGCGAAGGCTGGGCCTTGTATTGCGAAAAGCTCGGCGTCGAAATGGGGATGTATGACACACCCTACGATAGGTTCGGTATGCTGGGTTACCAGATCTGGCGTGCGGCGCGTCTGGTGGTCGATACCGGCATTCATTCGCAGGGGTGGACGCGAGAGCGGGCAATTGCGTATTTTCGCGAGAATACGCCGCTGGCGGAACGCGAAATCCAAACCGAGATCGATCGATATATCGCTTGGCCGGCGCAGGCGTTGTCATATTATTTAGGTGAAATGGCGATCCTCGAGGCGCGAGCCAAGGCGGAAAAGGCTCTCGGTGAGCGTTTCAATATTCGCGCGTTTCATGACGCCGTGCTCGAACTCGGCTCGGTGCCGCTGCCGGTGCTGACCTCGCGCATCGACCGATTTGTTGCCGAGGGCGGGAAGGGCCCCTATCCGGAGATGGAGTAGTCAATTTATGAGAGATCGCCTGCGCTCGAGGCTGTGCAAATTGTGGCTTGCGGCAATCGTCTCGGCCGCGAGCGCCGGGCTGGCCGCGTCAGCCGACCGCGGTTCGCATTCCGGAAAATCATCTTCCGATTCGGAGCCCGATCAAGAGCTGATCATCACCGGTCGCGACGCCTTGCGGCGAATCGTGCAGGAACATTGTTTGGTGCATTGGACGCAGAAGCACGATCCGTCACCCTGCGAGCGAGTAATCCTGCCCGACTCGAAGACCGAACGCGCCGGATACGCAGTGCTCGCGGATCAAAAGGGAGGTGCGCATTACCTCTTGGTCCCGACCCAAACCATCACCGGTTACGACAGCGACGAGCTACTCGATCCCGAGCAGCCGAACTACTTTGCGGAAGCATGGCGCGCGCGCGACCTCATCACCGCGTTCGTCGGCCACGAGGTGCCGAGGACGGCGGTCGGACTGGCGATCAACACCGCTCACTCGCGCAGCCAAGATCAGTTTCATATTCACATCGAATGCCTGCGCCCCGACGTCGCCGAATCGTTGAGCGCCGCGGCGAGCCGGGTGACCGACACCTGGTCGCCGCTGGTGGTTGTCGGGTCGACTTACCAAGCGCAGCGAGTGTTGAGCGATGGCTTGGACGGATCCAACTTGTTCGAGATGCTCGCCAAATTGAAGCCGGACGTCAGGCATCACTTAGGCGACTACACGCTGCTGGTCGCCGGCATGCGCTTCAAGGAAGGTCCGGGATTCATCGTCCTTACCGGTACTGGGCCCACCGCGGAGTTGCTGCTCGATTCAGGGTGCTCGGTCGCGGGCGCCGGCGGCTGAGCGCTCACGCGCGCGGCGCCGCCAGCAATTGCACCCAGTAGAGTCCTCGTTTGGAGGCCTGCCCGGGAGCGAAGGCCACGCCCATTTCGGCAAAGCGCGCATCCATGATGTTCTCGCAATGCCCGGGACTGTCGAGCCAACCTTGCACGACTTCTTCGGCTGACTGCGGGCCGTACGCGATGTTTTCACCGACCAATTTCTCGCGGTAGCCGACAGCGCGAACGCGATCGGCCGGCGTATGTCCGGCCCGATCTTCGTGCTCGAAATAATTGTGCTGTGCCATGTCGATGGCATGCCCGTAAGCCACCTCCGCGAGCGTTTCGGACAAGCGCACCGGCGGTGCGGGACCGAAGCTGCGCTCGCCGCAGCGCGCGCCTTTCGCGCGCACCTGGTTGATGAGCTGCAACGTCTTGGCTGCGAGCAAGGGTGCCTGAGAAACCCCGGGTACCGCATAGGCGGCGGCCAGTATCAGCCACGTATCCGCGCCGCGGCGATACGCGCCGATGTCCTGCAGCGACTTGTCAGCGACGGTTTGGCACCCCGATCGCTTTAGTAAATCGATCGAGGCGGCTTCCGCGCCTCGTATGTGGATGCCGTTAATCGCTGCCACGGCGTAGCCGCTGCGATCCGCCGCCAAAGCCAAGGCTTCGCCGCCGGCCCAGAGTGCTGCGATTCGGTCCAACTTCGGGATATGTTGCAGCGGCCGCGCGGCGGGAAGCACCCCGCCGCAGCCACCCAGGCGCAGGGTGTCGACGGCGCGCAGCGCGTCGGCGTGTGCCGCCGCCGTGGCGCAGAGTCCGGCTACCATGAAGCAACACCCGAGTCGCTGGAAAAACCGGTCATTCATGATGACGGCAACGCGCCAGAGCCGGATCGGATGACCTGCCGCAGGCGGTACGGCATCACACAATCGACCGATCGCAGGCGTGGCAGGCGTTACAATCGGCGAATGAGCAGCAGAGCAGACGCATTCGAAGATTGGATTCGGACAGCCTTCGTTCAGATGAACACCGAACTTGAGAATTTGTACTTCGCGCAGCCGAATCGCGCGCAAGTGGCCGGCTGCGGAGATCCGATCAAGGCGGCGCTGCGCGACGAAGGCCACACGCACGTGGTGGCATTGCTCGCCGAGGGCAACACCGGCGATGGGTTTGACAGCGCCTACGGCGTTCTTGGCAGCGTTGGCCTGTATTTGGGCGCATTGCGACGTCACGAGCTCACCAACCCGGCGCGTGAAGAACGCTCGCCGTTCCGCGAAGCGTCCTCGCTGGCATTGCACCTTGGTTCATCGTTGGGTATGGCGCCGCGCTTCTCGACCGGGCATTTGGCGACCCGCAACCGCGCCCGGGCCGGCGTTCGCAAAAGCTTCACCTCGCTTCGCGATGAGTTTCTGTTCATCGATGAGAACACTCGCGGGATCCTGTCGCTGCAGCGCGCCGCGGACGCTTTGACGCACATCGTGTATCTCGGGGTGTCGAGTCCGGTGGCCGATGTGATGTTCGAGGCGGCGGCGCAGGCGCTGCGCGACGTGATTCGTTTCAATCAGAGGCTGATCGACGGATTGGACGTGGATCGGTTTTTCTATTCAGTACGTCCTTACTACAAACCGTACCGGGTCGGTCGTCAGGAATATCGGGGCGCGAACGCCGGCGATTTCTCCGGCATCAACGAGCTCGACCTGCTGTTGGGGTTGTGCCGCGCCAACGATCCCTACTATGCGCAGTTGTTGGTCGACAAAATGCTGTTCATGCTGCCTTCCGACCAGGCACGGTTGCGCGATTGCATGACGCGCACCAGCCTGCTGGACGAGCTGCTCGAACTCATCGACGCGCATTCGCAGACCGATTGGTTTCAGCGCAACGCCCGCGCCTACCTCGAGGTGTGCGATCTGTTCGGCCAGTCCGCGGCGCAGCACCATGAGGGTCTGGTCAAAAAATTCATCGAGCGGCCCGCCGCCGAATTGGCGGAACAGGATCTCACCGGTATTACCGCGAGCGGTCCGCCGTTGCCGGTGCTGTTGCGCTCGCTCGAGGTATTGCGCGACATGAGACTCGCGGCTGAACGCAGCGATATCAGCACGCGGCACGTTGATTTGCTTAGGCTGCGCGGCGTCGTACGCCCAGCGTGAACCAATCGGCGGATTCCGTGCGCGGCGCGACCTCAAAATGCACGTATGCCGCACCGAATCGCTCTCCGCGCAGCCGCGCTGCTGCTCGCGAGCATGGCTTGCCGCGGTGCGGAGTTTTTTTACATGGATCACGACCCTTTTACCGACGCCTACGTGGGTCCGATCGGGCCGTTGGTGATGTCCGGTGAAATCGTCGGCGGTGACTATGATCGGCTGCTTAGAAAAATAACCGGCGATGAGGGCCGCTTTCTGGCCGAGAACCAGTTGCTATTGGCATCCGACGGCGGTGACGTGGCCGAGGCAATCAGAATAGCGACGCTGCTTAAGTCTCTGCATACCAAGGTTGTCGTCGGTCGAGTGACCGGCCGCTGCGTCAGTGCATGCTTTTTCATCTATGCAGCGGCCGAGCAGCGCGAAGCGGATGGTGAGCGGCTGCTCGGGATCAATCGGCCGTTCATCGATGGCGGGCAGGCTTCCGCGGGCGAGGATTCCACGCCGGGTGCGGGCAGGGAGCTTGAGCCGGTGCGCGCGTTTTTACACGAAAATGGCGTGCCCGATTACTTGGTCGATGAGATGCTTCGCCACCCATCCGACGATGCGTACTGGCTATCCGCCGAGGACGAAAAAAATCTGGGCCATCGCTCGGCGGCCTTCGGCCGATATCTAGCCGCCAAATGCGCCTACGACGAGCATGACGAGCGCGAGGCCTGGGCCGGCAACGGCTCGATGGAGGCCCTCAAGCAGAAGCTGAAATGCCGCAACGCCGTCATTCAGGCAGATGCCCATAAAGCCCTGCTGCAGGCGCGGGCCGGCTCTCCGTAAGACGTCCCTGCGAGTGATAACTCCATCGCGGACGGTGGCAATCCCCCCGGATATAGTGGTCATTGTCAAAAAAGGGCGGGATATGATGAACGACGAGCAAGCAAAAGCCTTCATAACCAAGCTGCTGACGGCGATGACCAAGGCGTCCGGCTCGGACCTGTTCATTTCCAACGAATTCCCGCCGAGCATGAAGGCTCATGGCACGATGCGGCCGCTCACCTCGCAGAAGCTTTCCGGCGATTTCACGCGCCAGCTCGCCCAATGCCTGATGAACGAGCGTCAACGCGAGGAGTTCGCCAAGGAACTCGAGTGCAATTTCGCGATTTCGATTCCCGGGCTCGCGCGTTTCCGCGTCAATGTGTTCGTGCAGCAACAACAGGTCGGCATGGTAATCAGAACCATCCCGGCCGAGATACCAAACTTAGAATCGCTGGCATTGCCGGACATTCTCAAAGATATCGTGATGACCAACCGCGGCTTGGTGCTGGTGGTGGGTGCCACCGGTTCAGGCAAATCGACGTCGCTCGCCGCGATGATCGATCATCGCAACCGTTCGACGCCGGGACACATCATTACCGTCGAGGATCCGGTCGAATTCGTGCATCAATCGCACCAATCCTTGGTGACCCACCGCGAGGTCGGCATCGACACCCATTCCTGGCACCACGCACTGAAGAATACGCTGCGCCAGGCGCCGGACGTGATTCTGATCGGTGAGATTCGCGACGCGGAAACCATGGAGCATGCGGTGGCTTTCGCCGAAACCGGGCATCTTTGCTTGGGTACGCTGCACGCCAATAGCGCCAATCAGACCATCGATCGAATCATCAATTTCTTCTCAGAAGAGCGCCGCAAGCAATTGCTGATGGACCTTTCCAGTAATTTGCGGGCCATTGTCTCGCAGCGTTTGATCCGTAAAGTGGACGGCAAGGGGCGCAAAGCCGCGATGGAAATCTTGATCAACACGCCGATCATCGCGGACAAGATCCTCAAGGGCGATTTTCACGAGATCAAGGCCATCATGGCGAAGTCGCGGGAATTGGGAATGCGCACCTTCGATTGGTCGTTGTTCGAGCTCTATAACGAGGGCGATATTTCGTACGACGAAGCCATCCGCAACGCAGATTCGGCGAACGAACTCAGGCTGAACATCAAACTCAACGGCACCCGTGAGGCGCCGGCATTGAGCGTCATCGCCTCTTAAAAATCAGGCGCTCTTGCGCTCGATCGACAAGTCATCCTCTTCGAGGCCCAATTCTTCGATGAACATCGGGCTGTCGGCGGCGATCTGGCGGCCCATCGACGCGATCTTTTCCCAATCGGCGCTTTGACGGAAGTCGCGATCCTGCGCGAGCTTCTGCACCACCTCGAGAAAGCCATTGCGGTTGGTGCTCGCCTGCGAGAAGTACAGCTCGAGCAGCTTCATGCGCAGGTCATTGCGGTTGGGCTCGCGTTCGATGGCGAGCTTCAGCACGTCGGCAAGATTCGTGCGGCGTTCTTTGATCACCGGATTTTCGTTGAGCACGCTCGGCATTTGGACGTGCTGCACGGTCATATCGAGATCGAGCAGGTTGTAGTCGAGCTTGGTCTCCATCCGTACCTTGGCCGTATCCGAGCGCGGCACGGCGGCGGCAGCGGCATCCAGCGGTAGCAGGGCCGTGGCCTCCACCGGCAGCAGCGCGGTCGCCGTGGCGGTGCTAGCGACGAAATCTTGCGGCGCCGGGGCGAGGACCGACGCCGTCGCCGGATCCGGCACCAGCGGCAGCATGGGATGCGTCGCTTCGTAAATGGCAGCGGCTTCGATCGCCCGCTCAAGCGCGATATCCTCATCCGATACATCGGCGCTCTTGCTCTTCGGTTTGGGCACGGGCTCCGCCGCGGCAACTTGCACGATCGGCTGCGGCGCCGGCCATGCGGGTTCTGAGGGCGATGCAGGCGCCGCCG
>Ga0302319_10019437_pt1 | contig 12340 bp, 9 predicted proteins | sample Bog_T0_2_FD_203319 | JGI IMG/M metagenome (GOLD analysis project Ga0302319, IMG submission 203319) | Peat permafrost microbial communities from Stordalen Mire near Abisko, Sweden - Bog_T0_2 | ecosystem: Environmental > Terrestrial > Soil > Wetlands > Peat | place: Sweden: Abisko, Stordalen Mire... | reverse complement strand
TCGTGGTCCGGAGTGCCTCCCTGAACGGGAACTCGCCATAGAGAGATGCTCCCACTTCGATTGGAGGAGAACACAATCTCGGAACCGTCGGCAGACCAGGTGAGACCGATAATCAGGCGGCCGTCAGTGGTAAGGCGCTGAACAGGGCCATCCGGCAACGTCATCAGATAGATGTCGTGGACGGAGCCTTCGGGCCCGCGGACGAAGGCGAGTTTGGTTCCGTCGGGCGAGATGGCAGGTGCCCAGTCGCCGTCCCAACCGGCAGGCGGAGTGGTCACTCTACGCAGTGTGCGGCCTTCTATTGTGAGTTGGACAAGAGAACTGGGCGCTTGAAAATCCGCCTGCTGCGGGAAAATGAGGCTTTTTCCGTCGGAGGTCCAGGCGAGTCCGCCATACTCCCATACGTGATTCGTGGGCAGGGTGTAGACCTCTTGTTCAGAGCCGCCGATTGCGGGGACGATGAAAATTCCTGTCCGGTTCACGTCGTGACGGATGAAGGCAATCCAGCGTCCGTCGGGCGACCAGGCGGGACTCAATTCCTCCGCAGTGCCATTCGTGAGGCGTGCGGGCGCTTCAGACCCGAGCTGCTTCACATATATATGACCGTTGGATTCGCCGTCCTTAAGCCAAACGAACGCGACAGCGGCACCATCGGGTGAGAAATTGGGCTGCAATTCTGAACCGGGATAGGTGGTGAAAGGACGACTGGTATAGGCATCGTTGCGGGCTGGACGGTGGTCGGGCCGATGGGGAAAGATGGCCCAAACCGCCCCCGCAATCGAGAGCAGCAAGACCCCAAACCATAGCATCCTGGTTTTAGAGGAGCTTGCCTTCGGTGCCAGAGATGGTGGTACCGCGACCGGTTGGGGCAGGGAATCTTCTGGGAGAGCGGGCTGCATTAGCGGTGCGTGCAGCTTGCTTCCGTTTGTGGCCTGAACCGAGGCTGGTAAATCGGAGAGGGGGGCGATCAGCCGATAGCCGACTTTGGGGATGGTCTCTATAGTGCGAGGGGAGCGCGGGTCGTCAGAGAAGGCTCGCCGGATCTCGGATATCGCGCGGATGAGGACATCCTCACCGACAAAAACATCGGGCCAGACGACTTTTCGAAGATGCTCACGGGTGACAACTTCACCTGCCTCGGAAGCCAGGGCAGTGAGCACCTGCATCACCTTTGGCTCAAGGTGTACCGTCTCCCCATCGCGCTCCATAGAGTTGACTGCGGGATGGATTAGCCAGTCGCCGATGCGAAAATCGCCGCGCACAGTTCACATTCTAATGTATTGCTGAGGGGAATTATCACCCAGGGAAGAGAGTTCAGTCTCCCGTTGCAAGTATTTGCAAAAGAAATGGTTAAGGCCCTCGGAAAAACCTCGGCAAAATGTCGCGGCGGGTCCCTAGTCAATTGTATGCCCCAACCCATAATGTCGACGCCGGAATTCAAAAGCCGTGCCGGACGGTGTTCGATGCGACCCTGGGGGCGGGCGAATTGAGTCAGGCGAGGCTGGAAATGATCGTTAGTTTGACGTAGAAGTGGGCCCTCACGAAATCAAATCGAGGATTCTCGTTGAGTTCGATCCGCCATAACACGAAGGAAGGTAGTTCAAATTCCAACCGCAATTGCAGACCGACGATGGAGGCAATCACGTGACCGAGGGGCAAAGAAATATAGACTTCAAGCAAGCCAACCAAGGCATTCGCAGGGATCTTTCGAGAGCAGTTTGGGTCTGCTGCTTTGCTGTGCTGGCATTGCTGTTTGTGCCGATTCGCAGCGCTTCCGGACAGACGCAATCAGCCAGCGCGACACTGTCCGGCACGGTGACGGACTCAAGCGGCGCTGTCATCCCGAACGCGATGGTGACTGTGGTCAGCACGGCGGAACATTTCCAGAGACAGGAGCAGACCAATGGCTCCGGGCTCTATGTGTTCACGCTGCTGCCGCCGGGTCAATATTCTTTGACAGTGGAGAAGGAGGGTCTAAGCCCGTATACGCAGACGAATATTACGTTGGAGGTGGGGCAATCGTTTGAAGTTCCGGTCGCACTGCGGGTGGGAGGCGTGTCAGAAAAGATCGTCGTCAGCTCCCAGTCGGCACAGTTAAGCACGGAGGATTCAAATATCTCCACCTATGTGGACGACAGGGAGATTCTGGAGCTGCCACTGAATGAAAGGAATATTGCCAGCCTGGTATTCCTGAATGCGTCCGTTACCAACCAAGCACTGACACAGTGGACGGGCGGCACCAGCGCGAATTCAGCCAATGCCGATCAGGATCTGACTTTCCTCAACTTCGCGGGGAGTCGCTTTGGTGATACGGAGTGGCTGCTCGATGGCCACTGGGATGCGGACGGGCAGTGGGGCGCGATCATGTATCCGCCGGGGATTGATGAGACTGAAGAATTTCGCCTGCAGACGAACAGTTTTTCGGCGCAGTTCGGATTCAGTTCAGGCAACGTGATTAACATGGTCACCAAGTCGGGGACCAAGGACGTGCACGGCGATGCCTTCGAATTCCTACGTAACAGCGCGGCGGATGCGCGGAACTTCTTCGATAGAACTCCGGCCACCCATTACGAACGCAGCCAGTTCGGCGTCACAGTGGGCGGCCCGGTGGTTGTTCCACATCTTTATGCCGGACGACAGAAGACTTTTTTCTTCGGCTCGTATGAAGGTCTTCGAGCAGCCTCCCCTGTGACAGCAGTTGAGACGGTTCCCACTACGGCAAACGTCGGCGGCGATTTCTCAGCGGAGTTGGGTTCCGCGACGGGTACCTACGACTATCTTGGCAGGCCAGCCTACAGCGGAGCTATCTACGATCCATACTCGGCTCGCCAGGTTACGACCGGACAAGTTGACCCTGTATCAGGACGTGTTGCTACGGGAACCGGAATCGTGGTTGACCCGTTTGGAGGCGTTACCGGGGGTGTGCCCACAAATATCATTCCTACGTCACGATTCGACCAGCTCGCGTCTGTTCTCTTGAAGTATTATCCGAAGCCGACCAACAGTGGAACCGCCAATAATTTTGTGGCCAATGCGTCGTCTCCTCAACAGCAGGACGCTTATACGATCCGGATCGATCACAACTTTAACGACAAGTCGCGGATATACGGCCGCTGGTCGAAGAAGGATGAATTCAAGACTGGCGGCGCGGCTCTCTATGGAGATGATGCAGGCGGACCGGGATTGAAGAACGGTGATAATCGCTGGGACTTTTCGCTAGGCTTCTCGCAGATACTTTCGAAATCACTGGTCATGAGCGTGAACCTCGGTTGGAACCGATGGATTGAGACGAACCTTCCGCAGGGCAATCCGTTTGACGTAACTCAACTGGGATGGCTCTCATCACTTAACGTTGACGGCGGCGTTTTTCCCGGCGTGAGCCTGGGCGAGTACGCTGGGCTTGGATCGGGGAGTCCCCAGGTTGCGCCGCGCGAAAACCGCTCCATCGGCACGGATTTCACCGATACGGTTGGGCGCCATCTTTTTACTTTCGGCTTTGATTTCACCACGCAGTACTACAACAATCTTTCCCCGGGAAATGCGAACCTCAGCTTCACGCAGAGCGGCACCAGCGGCTACGATCCGCTGAACGTGGATGTCGCCAGTACCGGCAATCCTTTCGCGAGTTTTCTGCTTGGTGTGGGAAGCGGATCATTTGGTCTGTCGGGTTCGCAGACAGCAAACATGAAGAAGATCGATTGGTATCTTCAGGACGATTGGAAAGTCGACAAGAAGCTGACATTGAATTTGGGAATTCGCTACGAGCTTCAGCCTTCTCCCACTGACCGCTTCAACAAACTTGCGTGGTTCGACACTACAGCCAGCAACCCTGTGTCAGCGCTGACGGGATATCCAGCGCCGGGCGAGTTGGTTTGGACGGGCGGAAACAACGGCCGCGGTGTTATCACCAACAGCTACACGAATGTCGCGCCTCGATTTGGATTCGCGTATCATCCAGTGGAGAAACTGGTGGTGCGGGGCGCTTACGGCATCTTCTTCCCGCAACGCGCTTCGTTGGCCTTTGATGCGAACCTGAACGGCTACTCGCAAACGACGAACTGGGCGGATGCGCCAACCAACGGCTATACGATTACCAATCCAGCCAGCCAGGCGTTCAGCGGTGGACTTGTACCGATCGTCGGCGATGCGCTGGGTGGCCTCACAGACATTGGCAACAGTGTAAACGCGATTCAGCACCATTGGGCCAGCCCTTACGTGCAGGACTATACGTTTGGGCTTCAGTATGCATTGTCGAAAAACGATGTGATTGAAGCTCAATATGTCGGCAATCGTGGAACGCATCTTCCCGTAGCAGGCGCCGTCAATATCAACCAGGTGCCGGACAAGTTTATTCAGCAGGCTGCCCAGGTTGCGGCTGGGGGAGGATCCAATCCGCTTTATACCCTGGTTACAAATCCGTTCTACGGGCAAGCACCAAATAGCGGCTGCGGTCTTCAGGGCGAGACCGTGTTTCAAGAACAATTGGACAAGCCGTTTCCGGAGTTCTGCAACATCAACAGCCAGCAGGCTCCTATAGGTTTCGACACCTACAACGCATTGATGGTGACCTGGACGCATCGCTTCGCACATGGATTCCAGTTACTCGCCTCCTATAACCGCTCTAAGTGGCTGGACGATGTAACAGGGAATGCCGCATGGAGCTGGGGCGCTTCAAACCAGGAATTCAGAGATAACAACAACATCGCAATGGATAAGTCGGTGGATGCTTCAGACGTTCCGAACAGCCTTGTGATCAATTACATTTACGAGCTGCCTGTGGGACGCGGCAAAGCACTGGCATCGAATGCAAACAAGGCAGTGGATGCAGTGGTAGGGGGGTGGCAGTTTACTGGAATCTCAACTTTCAGAAGCGGCGTGCCTCTATCGTTGACGGACGATAACAATACTTCTTATTCGTTTGGCGGTGGACAGACTCCGAATCAGGTTCACTTTCCGGCGAAGGTGTCGCACACGATAACCTCGGAGGGCGTACTGGGCTTCGATACGTCGGCCTTTGTGCAAGCGCCTGCCTTCACGTACGGCAACACGGAACGGAACTTGTCGTATCTGAGGAGCACGGGAACTGATAATTGGGATATGGCACTGCAGAAGTATTTTAACTTCAACGACCGAATCAGACTGCAGTTGCGTATTGAATCGTTCGATGTATTCAACCATCCGAGGTTTACCAACCCTGATACCGGATTGGGTGACGCTTCATTCGGCTATATTTCCGGAGCTTTTCAACCACGGGAGTTACAAGCCGCATTAAAATTGATTTGGTGAGTTCTCACGAGGAATGCCGGATAGGGGTTAAGTTTCTTACAGTCCTTGTGAGCGACCTTCAGCGATTTGTCGAACATTATGGGGCACGGCTTAGGCCGTGCCCATTTTCACTCTTCACGTATCACAAGGTTCATTGGCATATGCGAAATTACTGTGGCTCAAGCGCACGCATCCGCCGGTGCTTGTTCTTGTACGGGCTCATTTCCGCCTTTCTCGGATGCTCGTTACTTCAGGTCCGGGCAGTGTCCTTGCAATCCAGCGACCTCTCCGTGGAACAACTATGGAAGGAAGCGTCCGCGGCCCAGCAGGCGCAGCAATACAGCGATGCCGCTGCGCTCTACAAGAAGATTCTTACTTTGGAGCCAAACCTGATGGAGGCCGAAGTGAATCTTGGCCTCATGCTTCACCTGAGCGGAGATACCAAGGCAGCGATCGACTGCTTTCGCCATGTACTGATACAGCATCCAAACTTGTTTGCGGCAAATCTATTGACGGGGCTTGATTATCTCAAGCTCGACAATCCAAGCGAGGCGCTGCCATATCTTCAGCGCGCGACCAAGGAGCAGCCTGACCAGGTGGAAGCCCGCGTGGGTCTCGCCAACAGCTACCTACAATTGAAGCAGTACTCTGAAGCTCTCGATAACTTTTCCCGCGCAACCCAGTTAAACAGCAAGAACGCGACCGCATGGTACGGGCTGGGCGCGACCTATCTAAGCATGGAAAAGGAAATTGAAGCCGGTTTGAAGGGTTCAGCGTCTCCTTTTCGAGCCGCCCTGCTTGGTCAGTCCTATTTGCAGCAAGGCCAACCAGACAAAGCTATCGAGACTTTCCGCGCCGTGGTTACTCACTCGCAGGCCGTTCCATGTGCTCGTGCCAACCTCGGCTTTGCGTATCTGAAGGAATCAAAGTTCGACGAAGCTTTGCGACAGTTCAAGGCGGACTGGGATTCGCGATCAGGCGAAGGTTGTCTCTTAGCCAAACTCGGTGTTGCCGCACTCGATGCCGAGAAGTCTGACATCGAGGAGGCAAGCCGCGAACTCCGCGAAACTGTCCGGCTTGATTCCGCATTCGTCCAGAAGAATGCCGAATTCTACCTGGGAGACATGATCAAAGCCGGTATAGAGTCCAGTGCTCGGGAGATCATCGACGCACATACACCGGATGAGTCGCAGCACGTCTCAAGTAAGCAAGCGGATAGTTACGCGAGAAGCGGTCATTACTCTTGGTGCAGTTCGGCGTTGAGCGAACCTGGCTTGCATTTGAGCGTGGCTGAACTTCGTCTTTTGTCTTTGTGCTCGTATTACATTGGGCGCGACGACTTGGTCATGAGCGCGACCGCACAGGTTCTAAAGAGCGATCCTGGGGATGCAGAAGCGCTCTATTGGCGCATTCAATCCACAGAGCGTTTAGGCCTTGCTGCACTGACTACGGCTACGGATATCAATCCGGATTCGGCATCGCTTCATGCGTTGTCAGCGGATTTACTGCGCGAGAAGGGCGATCTCAAGGGAGCCACCGAAGAATACCGCAAAGCGATCGCTTTGAAGCCGGAGTTTCTGGCAGCTCATTTGGGACTGGCGCGCGTTCTCAACTCGGATCACAATTCCGATGCTGCCGAGTACGAATTGCGCTACGTGGTGGACGTGAACGCGGACGATCCACAAGCAAATTATCTATTGGGCGAGATCCTTGTAAACCGACAGAACCTGCCTGAGGCTTTTCCATACCTAGTCAAGGCGTTGCAAATCAAATCGGAGGAACGCTTCTACGTTCATGCAGACTTGAGTAGAGTCTATGAAGAGCGCGGCGATTTGGTTCAAGCGATCGAAGAGATGAAGCAGGCTCTCCCGGCTGACGTCGATGGAAGCTACCATTATCGACTGGGTCGTCTTTACATGAACAACGGCGATCATACAGCAGCCGCACAGGCACTGGATCAGTCGGCGAAACTGCGGCACCAAGCTGACTCGGAGGCAATGTTCGTGAAGTGAGGTGCGATGAAGGCTGAGAAATGAACGTCGATTTCACAGAATGAAACTCTGCCCGGGAAGTGAAGGCTGAACGATTCCTTTGCCAATCGAACGTTGACTACACGCATGTGCGAGCATTCAAATCAACTTCAACAGCTAGGGATTCTCCTCGATCACCAGATAGCGACAGAGTTCTGTGCTTGTTCCACAACCCACACCTTTTGACACGGCCGGATCGCCAACGTCTACCTGCATTACCTCTTCGATCTGTGGGTTGATGTCTGGCGCAGGAAAGTGGCAAAGGGCGATGTCATCATCACCCGCTATGCCGATGATCTTGTGCTGGGTTTTCAGCACCGGACAGATGATGAACGCTTCCTTAAAGAGTTCAAGGAACAGGTGGCAAAGTTCGGCTTGGAATTACATCCTGACAAGACACGACTGATCGAGTTCGGGCGGTTCGCCGCTCGCGACCGGAAACAGCGAGGCGAGGGAAAACCTGAGACCTTCACGTTCCTGGGCTTCACCCACTACTGTGGGCAACGCCACAAGACCGAAACCTTCACCGTATGGAGGATCACAGCGAAAAAGCGAATGGTTGCGAAGCTTAAAGCCATCAAGGTTGAGCTTCAACGCCGGATGCATGATCGCGTGGCCGAAGTCGGTGCACGGCTTCAGAAGGTCGTATCGGGCTACTACCAATACCATGCTGTTCCCGGCAACATCGACCAGTTGTCCATCTTCAAGCATCGCGTCCATCGGCTATGGCGAAGTGTTCTGGTTCGTCGCGGTCAAACCGCGAGAAAGAAGTGGGCGAAATATGGCCCTGTCTTCGACAGATGGATCCCACCACCCCGCATCCTGCACCCCTATCCCGAGGCTCGCTTCTAAGCCAATCATCCTTCCTAAGAGCCGTGTGCGTAAACGCGCTTGCACGGATCTGCTCGGGGGGCGGCCTGTGAAGGCCGTCCCTGCCGCGACCGGAACTTGGAAGAACAGCCGTATTGGCTCGATTTTGATTCGCTTCGATCAATATCAACGACTAAGAAGGCGATGGGACATCACGGTTGAGCCGCCGGGGGAATACTTCCCTTGACTCGCTTCAGATTGAAGTGCGCATGGAGCTTTTGATTGTCTGGCAGCATGAAAGTCCAATCTTCGGTGTGATGGTCCGCGTCAATGATAGTTAAATCAAGATGCTCTACAAATGCAGGTTCCTTGCTGCCGGAGATGTCGACGAATTGGAAATCCACAGAATTCGGGTCCGCAGACTTTCGCGCAACCAGGCGAGGCCGATTGCCTGCCTCGCAGTAGTGGACCAACGTAAGACGATCGTCCTCAACATAAATCATGGTCGGCTCAGGCATTCCGCTTGGCGCCATCTCATGAATCAGAGCGTTTCCGCGGGACGCCACGCGCATCGTGACTTGGATGGGCCCGTTTATTTCGGGATTCGGCTGGTCGGTTGTGACCTGGCCCACCCACGTACCCGCCAGACCCTTCAAGGCACCGAATGAAGTCTTGGCGTCTGAGTTAGACGGGAACTCTTTCCCAATCGAGGAAGGGCCCTGTGCAAAACCAGCGCAACTCAGCAAAAGCATAGTGCTGAGCACCAACACGAACGATTTCACCGGGATGATTCTTGAGAAGGTGGCCATTTTGCCCCTATCTGCCAATCGCTCAGACACGCATATTACCCTGATTGGAACCTCGTCACAACCCCAAATTATCGCGCATACTGAGCCGGCATGAAGGCTGTCGCACTCACTTTAGGCCTGCGCCCGTCTGATTTCCGCGTTTTGGGCGAGTGGTGATCGACTCGTCCCCAACCCCGGAATACGTTCCGTCCCCACGGGCCACCGGAGAACCTCGACGATTCTGATGCCAAGAACTGGCAGCTACTGGTTTGACCTCCGAGCGATGGCGTGGAACATACGTTGAAACAGAAAGAAAAGCATGGCGGCGCAGAGCAGCAAGATCAAGATTAACCATGCGCCAAACAGCCAGTCCGGGACATCGCCAATTTTGTTGATGGGAAGCATAGCCAGAAAAACAATCAGAGTGATGCTGCCACACTCAACCAACCTATTCCCAGGGTTGTTCTTAAACAGACGCCGAAAGAAGAGCCCGTAGAGGGGAAATACCAACAAGACCTCACCGAGAGTGCCGGGATGGCCACCACCTGTCGCGATGATCATGCCACGAAGGCTAGCGCATTAATTCTGGTCGTGGGCTGGGCGGTCTGGAAATTAGGGTTGTGCCTGAATAGTGGACGAGCCTTCCATAACCCGAAAGACTAGCTACGAAGTGAGTGTTACTCTCTAGTCAGACACGCCCCGCCCCAAGCGCGCCCCGGAGGAAACCCGATGCGAACTAGAGTTATAAAGCACTCTATGAAATGGCTCTGGATACTTGGCGTGTTGATATGGCTGTCCGTGATGTCGACCCTCTCATGGCGTTTATGGAACGCAAGGTCATTCACACATGCATCGCTCGAGTCAACGTGGCTAATGGGTGCTTCGGCTCTAGGAGTGATCTGGGGCATCGCCCCAGCCATATGGCGAGCGCGAGTCAGAAAAATCCGGGCAAGTCACGTCTAGCAATTCTTTGGTTCGCACGCTCCCTTACACGTGAGCTCCTGCGCGGTGGGAAGCAAGGCTTTTCTATGTTGGGCTGGATGGTGGACAAACCGTACTTAACAGGAAAAATGGGTTGCTGATGGATTGGCAGTCATCACTCGGAACAGGGCGGAATAATGCACGCATGCGTCAGGTCGGATCTCAAAGGCTCTGCGATTGGTGGTCAAGACCGGATAAGGGCGGAATCGGATCGCGTGATTATGTGTGAGTTGACGCCAGCGCGCAAACAAAAACGCAAGCCACGGCAGTGATCCTGGCCAGACTGATCATCTGCGCTCGATCCATTCAATTGACCCGTCCCAATCGGCGCTCGATAGTGCATCGCTCATTATGGAACAGAGGAGACAGTCCGCGGCCGGGCAAGCTCAAGCGATTGAATGGCGCATACGTGTCGATAAAGGCGTATGCGCCACTCGTTGAAATCCGGTGTGCACAAATTCTCTAGTGAAGCATGGGCTTGACCGCACCTGTTCCAACTGTGCCGGCGTCGATTGCAAGGAGTTCGGCGTGCTTGCGATGATCTGCACCATCGATGAGCACAAGGGTGAAGTGCGCCGAGAATACAGGGTAGTTCGTTGTCAAGCTACCCGTGCAGTCACCAGCGACGGAATAGGTTCCGGTGATCGCGACGTCTGGAAGGATGTTTCCGGCAATGCTCCCGTTGATTGTTCCAGTAAAGTTTCCTTTTCCATCCAAAGTGATCTTGCCCAGGATGGCCAACGGTCCGACTGGCGGGACCGTCAGTGAGGTAGCGTTGACTGAGTATTCGTAGCTACCGTCAAGGTCAGCATTGTTGCAGGCTTCACCTGCAAACGCGGGGGCGGAGTGAAGTGCGAGCGAGAGGGCCGGAACGACCAACAATCTGACCAGATGTTTGGTGGACGGCGCGGAAAGGGCGACGACGTTCGAAAGGGCTGAGCGCATGAGATCTTCTCCTTGTGATTTGAGGGGTTGGTCTCCTGCCGGGACGCGTGCGAAGGCCGACGGGAGGAGTTCATGGTGTCTGGCCGAAGCGTGCGCACGACGGCGGGCGTCGGCAATGCGAGGGTGTGCTTGCGCCGTCATTCAGCGACGGTCTTGGATTGGCGGTGCCAGAATCGTATGTGTGTAATTCATCCGGTACATGGTCCTTCTCCTTTATTGGTGAGGGTTCGCTCGGGAATGCGGACATGCCGAACTTCGCTGGGTTGGGAAAGCTGCAACAGCGAGGGAAGGCAGATCAGGGTGGAGCTATCCGCCGGACGCCAGACGTGTAGCGAGCCAGCGTGCATTCCGCCCAGAAGCTGGGCGACGGAAGTGTCTTCGCAGAGCATCACTTCCACTTCGGCCTGACACTTCGGGCACCACGTCATCACGGTCCGGCCATGGTGAACAACCAACATTGCCTCTGTTTCGATCGTGATTTTTGTAGTCTTGGTGATCATTGACTGGGCTCGGAGTGTGCCGCACGTTTCGAACGGCATCGAATGAGTGAATCCTGCCCCAATCCCGAACTCGAAGTCTTTAAACCGGGTATCGAATATCGCACAGGCAGGTTTTGCTTATGACGCAGCAGGCAATGTCATCAGTGACAACACGAACACCTACCTTTATGATGCCGAAGGACGCATATGCGCCGTCAAGAACGAGCCGGTCGCCGGAACCTATACTATGACCGGGTATCTTTACGATGCGAACGGGACACGAATTGCCAAGGGGACTATCACGGCGTGGAGTTGCGATCCGGCGACCAGCGGATTCTCAACCACCAACGACTACGTCCTCGGACCCTCGGGCGAGCAGTTCACCGAGTTCGCCATGAACGGAAGCAATAGCGCGTTGTTGTGGCAGCACACCAACGTTTGGGCTGGGGGCAAGCTACTGGGCACTTACGACAAGGACGGCCTCCACTTCTATTTCAACGATCCATTGGGTTCGCGACGTGTTCAAACGAACTACGCCGGCGTGGTGGAGCAGACTTGCCAGAACTTTCCATTCGGCGACGGAGAGACTTGCTCGTCCACCCCTACCGAACACTTGTTTACCGGCAAAGAACGCGATACCGAATCAGGAAACGACTACTTCGGGGCCAGGTACTACTCCAGTGCAATGGGCCGGTTCATGTCGCCCGATTGGAGTGCCAAAGCGGAGCCGGTACCGTATGCAAAACTCGACAATCCGCAGTCGTTGAATCTCTATGCGTACGTGCTGAACAATCCTCTCAGCCATGTTGATCCGGATGGACATGCTTGCCACACGGTCCTTGGGATCACTGTTTGCTTTGGTCCGCCCGCTCCGCTTCCGCCACCACCCACGACACCTAAACCGCCGCCAGTGCCACCACCACCGCCACTGAAGTTCAAACCGAATGTTCCGGTCCCTGCCCCAGATTCTGGTCTTGGAAAGCTATTGCAGTGCACGAATACCTGTATGAATCCGGTTCCGATAGGGGTAAGTTCGACAAGC
>Ga0302319_10019436_pt1 | contig 12340 bp, 15 predicted proteins | sample Bog_T0_2_FD_203319 | JGI IMG/M metagenome (GOLD analysis project Ga0302319, IMG submission 203319) | Peat permafrost microbial communities from Stordalen Mire near Abisko, Sweden - Bog_T0_2 | ecosystem: Environmental > Terrestrial > Soil > Wetlands > Peat | place: Sweden: Abisko, Stordalen Mire... | reverse complement strand
GGGGTCGGAGGACAGATTCTATGGAGGCCGACGGGAAACCTCGACTTCGTTTGGAATACCTACGCTCTCGGTCAGGACACCATTGCAACCCATCGTACCCGGCTCCATGAAGACGACAGTATGGAATGGAAGTACTATGAAGACCCCAACAAGCTGATGCACCGGATGGCATTTTCGCTCACCTTCGACATCGGCTGCGAAACCGGCGGCGGAACGCAGGTTGTGGCCGGCGAAGCCCCTGGCGCCAAGGTCAATTGCATGAGCAACAGCAAGACGGCCTTTGCACAGAACTTCGTCGGGTCCATGTTCTACAACCGCTGGTGGTTTGACCACGACAAATTCGGGGCCACGCTGGGTGGCGGTTTCATGGTGAATCCCGGCCGTTACCTGGTACTGCTTCCGCCCATCAACGGCACAACGGCGACCACCGGTTCCCCTTACTTTACCCAGAACCCGGGTCAGAAGTTCTCCGGTTACGACTTTCAGGCCACCTTCGACTGGATGCCCTCGCAGTTCGTAACATGGCGCCTCGAGTTCACGCAACGCGGAACCAACGTTCCGTACTTCACCGGACCCGGCGGCGTCACTCCTCCGGGCGGCAACAACGGCAACCCTGCAATGTATGCGTGCATGGACGGTACGCCGTCGGCTACCGCCGGAGGTTGCGGTAACGATGGCGGTCTCTGGTCTCCGGATCTCCGTAAACAGGAGCGCCGCTGGACCTTTGCCCTGATGGTTCACCTGTAACCCGCGTGAGCCGGCCATAAACCGATGGGGCGGATCGCTTTGCGGTCCGTCCCGTCTTCTTGAGTGAATTAGGAGCTAAAAAAATGTTTCGTTTTTCGATCTTTCTGCTTCCCGTGATCGCCCTCGTCGCCGCCGATGAACCCACGTGGAATAAGCCGCTGCCCGAATGGAGCGCGGAGGACGCCACAGCCGTGCTCACCGGTTCGCCGTGGGTAAAGGTCATTACCGCCGCCACCATGCGGAAGCTCAGCGAATCCGAACGTCGCGAAGGCGGAAATATGGAGGCCGAAGGCGCCGGCACAGGTGTCGGCTTTGAAGGGCTCGAGAATTTCTCGCTTTTCGGCGTCGGAAAGTCGAAGACTCCGGCCAAGAAAGACCGGCCCGTCAGACTCTGGGTCCGCTGGGAGAGCGCGCTTCCGGTGCGCGCCGCCGAGTTGCGCAGCGCCGATGCTGCCGCCCCCATGATCGATGGCGAGGACTATGCGATCTGCGTATACAACGTCCCTCTGAGCGTCACCGGCTTCGATATGAAAGTTCTCCCGGAGAATCTAAAGCGGGTTGGCTGGTTGAAATTCGACGGCAGGGAAGTGAAGCCCTCCCGCGTCCTGGTCCGCCCCGATGGCAGTGCCGTCGCGACCCTGGTTTATTTCTTCCCGCGCAGCGCCAATATCACCTCCGACATCAAGCAAGTCGAGTTCGTCGCACTGGTCGGCAGGGTCTACCTCTCGCAGTTCTTCTTCCCGGAGGAGATGAAGTTTCAAAACAAGCTCGCTCTATAGAATTCACACAAATCTCTTATAGGTTTCTTATGCCTTCGATCTTACTCTGGAGTCGTTACCGTTCCCTTCGGCCGCCCTTGTGGACTGCGGCTCCCCATAGAACGAATGCCAGAGCTTATGTCCAGTGATATCGTGCGTCCACACGCGGCCAGCGGCGAACCCGCCCGGTCCGCCGGCCGAATTCTCATCGTCGATGACGACTACGCCGTTCGCCGAGCCCTCCACATCACCCTCTTCGACCAGGGCTTCGACGTCTCCGAAGCCGCCACCGGCGACGAGGCTCTGGCCATTGCGCGCGTCATTAAGTTCGACGCGGTGCTCCTCGACATCAACATGCCCGGCAAAGACGGAGTGCAGGTTTGCCGCGAGCTCCGCCACGCCTTCCCTCGCCTCGCCATCCTTATGCTGACCGTTCGCAACGAACAGGACGACCGGGTGGAGGCCCTCGATGCCGGCGCCGACGACTACGTGGTAAAGCCCTTTCAGATGCGCGAGTTGACCGCGCGCATTCGGGCCGCGGTCCGCCGCGTCCAGACGCCTAACAGTGAAATCGATGCCGCCATCTCCATTGGCGATATCAACCTCTATCCCATTCGCCGGGTGGTTCAGAAACTGGGCCAGCCCGTGCACCTGACTCCGAAGGAATTCGACTTGCTCCTTTACCTGATGCGGCACTCCGGCCTGCCGGTATCTCACGGAAGACTGCTCGCCTCCGTCTGGGGTCCGGAATATTCGAGTCAGGTAGAGTACCTCAGAACGTTTGTCCGGCAGTTGCGCCGCAAGCTGGAAAACGACCCTACCGATCCCAGGTACATCCTGACCGACAGCCACGTTGGCTACCGATTTACCGATGGAGCCGGTTTGACCGATGCCGTACCGCCGAGATAACTTATGTTTCCCGCAACCTCAGGCTCGCTTCGCATCCCCGGTTCCAAAGCCTGGCGCGCTTCGCTGCCCGGCAAATGGGCGGCGCCGTTTCCGTCCTCCGCGGCCAGTCTTTCCGCCGGCGCTGCCGCCGTCGGCCTGATCACGCTGATCGCGTTTCGCTTTCAGCTCACCCTGGCTACCGCCGCATTCCTGCATCTGGTCGTCGTCGTTCTGCTGGCGCGCCATGCGGGATTCGCTGTCGCCGGCGCCGTCTCCATCGCCGCCGTGCTCTCCCAGACTTACTTCCTGGTTCCGCCCTTCCTGAGCTGGGCCGTCGCGGACTGGCATAACGTCATCGCCCTCGGTACATTCGGTTACTGCGCCCTCACCGTAAGCCGCCTCTCGAGCGAAGCTACCCGGCAAACCCGCGTAGCCGAGCGCCGCCGTAAAGACACCGAAGGACTCTACGAAATCAGCCGTCTGGTCCTGCAACTCGACCGCCGGCGCGACCCCGGCCCTCAGATCGCCGCCATGATCCCGCAGGTCTTCGATTGCGACAGCGCCGCCATCTTCGATTCCGCAACCGCGACCGTGGCCGTGTCGGGCGAGAATCTGCTCGATCTGGAAGAACGCACCCGCGATGCATTCGTGCAGGGCCGCGACGAATACGATTCCCGCCGCCGCGCCTGGTTCCGCGTCCTGCGCATGGGAAACCGTCCGGTAGGCGCGCTGGCTCTGCGCGGCGGGGAGATCGGCCTTGCGGTGGCCAACGCGCTGGCCTCGCTTGTCGCCGTCGCTATGGAGCGCGCGCGGTCCTTTGAAAACGAAAGCCGCATGGAGGCCGCCCGCCAAAGCGAACAGCTCCGCACCGCCGTTCTGGACGCGCTCGCTCATGACGTGAAGACTCCTCTCACCGCGATCCGCGCCGCCAGTTCCGGCCTGCTCGAATCCCGCAGTTTAGGTCCAAGCCATGAGGAGCTCGTTTCTCTGATCGACGATGAATCGGCCCGGCTCGAAGAAATCACCAATCGTCTCCTGCGTCTTGCCCGGCTCGACGCCAAAGACGTCAGCGTCCGGCGTGGACGCGTCTCCATCGAACGGCTGATGGCGAAAATGGCCGCCCCTCGGATTCGCATGAAATGCCTGGACCCCGCGCTCGCCGTCTCGGCCGACGAACAGTTGTTGTCCATGGCGCTGTCGCAGCTTACCGATAATGCCCAGAAGTACTCTCATCCCGGCAGCACCATCACGGTAGCCGCGGAACGCAAAGGCGGCGACGCTGTGATCTCCGTACATAATTTGGGAACTCCCATCGCCGCTTCCGATCTCGAGCGTATCTTCGAACGCTTCTACCGAGCGGGCAATGTGGCGCAGCGTATCTCGGGCACCGGGCTGGGGCTTTCCATCACCCGAAAAATTGCCATCGCTCACGGCGGCAGAGTGTGGGCATCGAGCGAAGAGTCCGGAGGCACTACCTTCTTCCTGTCGCTTCCGGTGCTTGAAGAACGACTCGCGGAACGAGAATCGGTCTTAACGGAGCAGATATGATTTCCAACGGAACGGTCCTGGTGGTAGACGACGAGCCCGGCATCAGGCGCGCCTTACGCGGCGCTCTCTCGAACCTGGGTTTTCGCACCGATGAAGCGTCTACCGGCGAACAGGGCATCGACCTCGCGCGTCGTCATCGCTACGACGCTATTCTCCTCGACATCAACATGCCCGGCAAGGGCGGGATTGAAACCTGCCGCGAACTACGGCGCGGCGCTCCCGATCTGGGCATCCTCATGCTGACCGTTCGCGATGGCGAAGACGATAAAGTGGAAGCCCTCGAAGCGGGCGCCGACGATTACGTCACCAAGCCCTTTGCCGTCGGTGAACTCACCGCTCGCCTGCGCGCGGTTCGGCGCGGCCACACCGCTTCGGACACCATGCCGGTGTTCCAGATCATCATTGGAGACATCGCGCTCGATCCGGAACGCCACACCGTGACCAAAGCCGGCAAGCCGCTGCACCTCACGCCCAGGGAGTTCGACGTTCTCGAATACCTCATGCGCCACGCCGGCATTCCCGTCCGCCACGGCGCTTTGCTTTCTGCCGTTTGGGGGAAGGATTACGGCAATGAGGTGGAGTATCTGCGAACCTTCGTCCGGCAGCTCCGTAAGAAAATCGAAGACGATCCGGCCAACCCTCGCTATCTCACCACCGACGCCTTTATCGGCTACCGGTTCGCGGCGAAGTAACCCGAGCGGGCCGAAACCGCGGTGTTCGGGAGGTTCATCTTAACGCGAATGGCGTGCCATTTTTCGTCGTTGGCCTTTTCCGGTACATAGCCGATCAGATACTGATTGCGAATCGCCCTCCCGATTTGCGCCGCCGCCTTCTCGATATCGTGCTCGTTCTGAACTACGCTCTGTAAGCCGCCCGTCTTGCGGCTGAGTTCTTCCAGAAAGAACACTCCCTGTCTTTCCTCCTGCAACTCGATGCCTTTCTTATTGCGCGGAGGGTCGAAGATCGAAATCGAATAGATCTGGACGTCAGCTTCCATGGCGGCGGAAAGAAGCTCGCCTTTGGAATAGCGGCTGTGGTTATCCATGCCGTCGGAAATGACTAACAGGGCCTTCCGGGGATTATGTCCGGTGCGGGTCTTGCGCAAGGCGGCGAATATCGTATCGGTAAGCGCCGTCGCGCCCTGGGCTTCGAAAAACAGCGTCTTTTCCAGCATTCCGTTGAAATCGGACGTGAACTGCGAATCCATGTCCGGCCGTGTCGAGACCGTATAGAGAAAAGCCTCATCTTCGGGATTGCACTGCTCGAAGAACGCCCTGAGCACCGCCTTAGCCTGAGGCAGTACCGTCCTCATACTGCCGCTGGTATCGAAGACCACGCCGATCGACGCCGGCACATCTTCTTCTCCAAACGACGCGATTTGCTGGGGTACGTTGTCCTGGCTTACCGTAAACGCGTTAGAACTAAGTCCTGTTACGAGCGCCCCGTGGCGGTCAGTTACCGTAACCGGTACCAGCACTACCTTAGAGTCACTGCTGAACCTGGCCGCGCCATCGGACCCGGCGTAAGGAGCGGCCGCCAGCAGGCTTAGTAAGACATATAAGGGCATCGTTGACTCCGATGCCTGAGTTTAGAAAGTTTTAGCTAAGGATTGCGTATAAGTTAAATGAGGATAACCCTCATTTTTCGCGCGTGGAAAGCCATGCCAGCATAGCTCTCAAAGCGTTGCCCCTGTGGCTTACCGCAAACTTCCTTTCGCCTTCCACTTCGCCGAAGCTGCAGTTGAACGGCGGGTAGTAAAACAGAGGATCGTAACCGAATCCGCCCGGTCCGCGCGCCTCGCGCAGAATCTCCCCTTCCACCTTTCCCCGGAAAGTCCGCACCGCCTGGCCGGCTTCCGCAACCGCGATCGCGCACACGAACCTGGCCGAGCGCTGAACGACTTCGCCCAGCCGCGAGAGCAGCAGTTGATTGTTCGCCTCGTCTGTCGCGTGTTTCCCCGCATAGCGTGCCGAGAACACCCCAGGCTCCCCTCCAAGCGCATCCACTTCGAGACCCGAATCGTCGGCAAAAAGAAGGCCCCGCGCGAAGCGGCTGTAGTATTCGGCCTTAAGCTTCGCATTGTCGTCGAACGTCGCGCCCGTCTCCTCCGGAGCCACCAGCGACTTCAGCCCCGCCAGCGGCTCGATCTCGATCCCGAGCACCTCTCCCGCCAGCCGGAACTCCCGAAGCTTGCCCGCATTCCCGGTGGCGCACCAGATCTTCACTTGCTCTCGATTACCTTCTTCTGCAGCGCGATCAGGTCCGCGATCCCGCCGCGCGCGAGATCCCGCATCTTGTCCATCTGCGCGTCGTCGAAGCTCTTGTGCTCGGCGGTCGCCTGGAACTCGACGAAGCGCCCCGCCTCCGTCATCACAACGTTGGCGTCCACCTCGGCCTGTGAGTCTTCCTCGTAGCAGAGATCGAGGATCGGTACGCCTTTGTGGATGCCTACGCTGATCGCCGCCACCGCGCCCAGCAGAGGCGAGCGCTGGATCATCTTGAAGTTCAGCATCTGGCGAACCGCGATCGCCAGCGCGACATATGCGCCCGTAATCGAAGCCACCCGGGTTCCCCCGTCGGCCTGCAGCACGTCGCAATCGACCACGATCGAACGCTCCCCTAAAGCCTCCAGATCGACCACCGCGCGCAGCGAACGGCCGATCAGCCGCTGGATCTCATGCGTCCTTCCGCTTTGCCGCCCTTTCGTCGCCTCGCGCGGCGTGCGCGTGGATGTCGCTCGCGGCAGCATCGAATATTCAGCGGTCACCCATCCTTTACCCGTATTGCGCAGGAACGGAGGCACGCTGGTCTCAACGCTCGCCGCGCACAACACGTGCGTGTTGCCCGACTTGATCAGTGCCGATCCCTCGGCTGTCTTGAGGAAACCCGGGATAATCTCGACCGGGCGAAGTTCGTTGTTGGCTCGTTGATCGCTACGCATTTTTGATATAGCCGGCTAGGCGCTTCGAATCACCAGAAACATGATCACCAGGATCGCAATAATTACCCCGAACAGAATAATCAGGCAGGGAACCCCTGGCCTGATCTGCGGAGGCGCGTCTGTCTTCTTTTTAAAGGCTTTGTATTTGCCCATTTGGCTCGAATGTTTACTCGGTTGTTATATGTTGCGCGGTCTGAGAGAAGAACTCTTCCATCGCCGCAATGGACTCGATGCTCAGGTCCCTCACCAGAATCGCACGCGCCTGCCGCCGCTGTTTTTCGAGCGCAAGCTTCGTCGCCAGAAACTCCGCGATATGGCGTTCCGGCTCATATTGCGCCAGCGCGAAACGATTCTGTACCGACGGCACGATCAGGATAGAGAAACGATCGTCGCGGTCGAGAAGCATGCCCCCCGGCGCTTCGCAAACGATAGCCGGCATCTTAAGCGGCGAGCGGAACAAGAGACGGGCCGCGTTGTCGAGGGCCTTGCGCCACAGCGGCGCGTTCTCCGAGTACCGAAGATCGCCAAAAAACGCGATCTCCCCGCAACTGAAGGCCCGGGTCTTAGCACCGTAATTGATGGCATTCGCCAGGCTGCGCGGACTCTCGGGCGAAGTATGCAGTTGCTTCCACGCCGCGTCGTCAACGTCCTCTGCCGCCGGTTGCTCTCCCCCGAGTTTTCTCAGCGTGTAAGCCGCATCTTCCATGAACCGCATATATCGCGACAACTGCGCCGTCGCATTGAACGTCAGCGCCGCGATCGGATAATGCGCATTGCGCAGAGCGTTGATTGCCGCCGCTTCCGGATGCGCCTCGCCCTTCCGCTGAACCACCACGAAAACCCGATCCTTGCCCAGATGCCGAAGGTTGGGCTTCTCGCCGGTGACCAAATGCAGCCCCCCAAAAGCGCGCCGCGTCCACTCCGCAATCGATGACCAGGCCGCCGGCAGCAACAGCGTAATCTTATCCTGCCCCGCTTCGATTTGCGCCGCCAGAAAGCCCGCCAACTGTGCTGCTTCCTCGCTCGAAGGCACGCCGATCCAGGCCTTCAAATCCTGATTCGCCAGAGCCAGCCGATACAGCATCGCGCGCCGCTCGTCCACATCGATAAAATGACCGCCCGGCTCGATTTCGAACTTCTGAAAAACCGACTTCAATCGCTCAGTCGCATAGCTATTGCCCAGCATCACTGTCGAAGGCAGCAGTTTCGCAATCGGCTCATGCGTCCGCCGCTGCACATCGTCCACAATCGCCTTGAGCTTCTCGGGATCGGAAGAATCGAGCGTGTAAGTCAAAGGCCCGCCCTTCAATGGACCCAGCGTTTCCGGATAAGTCGAGATCGCGCAACGGACGCGGCCGATCGCCCCGCGAATCATGGCAACTTCGGCCAGGATCGTCTCGGCCGATTCGTCCGGCGGCGCGGGAAACCCTACGGCCCGGATTCGCGCGGCGTTTTCTTCCGTCGATGCGCGCACGGGATCGTTCAGGATAGAAAGGATCAATTTCTTCTCGGTGGGGTATTCTCAGGGGATTGAAACTTATTTTACTATTCTCAGCCGTGAGCCTGATTGCTCTGTCGGGTTGCGCGGACGCTTCGTCGCCCCCGAAGCCCGATTTGCCCGCCTCTGTTTCGCCCGGCTGGACCCTCAAAAGCTTTGACGATTCCTCCGCTCCCGATGGCTTGCCGGAAGGCCCGAAACCCACCTGCTGGAAAGCGAACTATACGGGCGCGAACCAGGCAACCGCCGAAGCCTGGGTCTGCGGCTTCACTGTCACGAGCGGGGCCTTCGATGCCGGCCAGCGCACCCGCGCTGCCGCCAACACCGTCAAGTTCGATAAAGGCCGCTACCTCGTCGTAGCCCGCTGGAACAATGGTTCAAGAACCGACGTGGTTGCCCTTATGCGAGCTCTGCAGGCGGCGTTGAAATAATAGCGATCCCTGCCGTATTCGCCCGCGCCAGAAGTTCGTCCCGATCCAGCAGGAGCGTGCGCCCCGCGTCGATCGCCGCAGCCGTAGTTCCCGTCTCCCGCATCACGTCGATCGATTTCAGACCGATCACCGGCACGTCGAAAAGCAAATGACCGCGCCGGCTCGAAGCTTTCACCAAAGTCAGCCGCTTGCCCTCCACCAGCGTCGCCGCACGCCGCAGCATCGCGTCAGTTCCCTCCATCGCCTCAAGCGCGACGCAGGCCCGGTCCGCAATTGCCACGCTCTGGCCTAAGTCCATGCTCGCCAGCATATGCGCGATCTTCCGCCCGTACTCGATATCCTTCAACTCGTCGTCCGAGGGCTTCCGTTTCGTCAAAACTCCCGCCGCGGCCATCAAAGGCTTAAGCAGCAAAGTAGAATCCAGCAGTTCTATGCCTTCATCTTTGAGAACCTTAACCACTGCGCCGATCAGCGAATCGGTATTCTTACTTCCCAATGTTGCCAGAAGTTTCACCAGACGCCAGTCCGGCCGGATCGCCGAAAAGATCTTCGCATGTTTGACCTGCCCCGCCATCATGATCTGCGTAATGCCTTCTTTTTTGCAGTAATCGATAAGCTTGCTCAGATCCCCTAAAGAAATCCAGTAACATCGGGCCGCGGCTTGTTCCACCTCGGGCGCCGCTTCTTCTTGAATCGCGAACGCTACCGCTTCGTCGCCTTGCCGTCGGGCCGTTTCCAAAGCTAAGAGAGGAAATCGCCCATTCCCCGCGATAATCCCGTACTTCACTTAATAACGCCTCTTTGCGACGAAGCGATAAATCCCAACAACACTTCCAGCTCAGGCGTTTCCGGCACGTCCGCCTTAATTCGCTCGACAGCCTGCGACGTATTCAGCCCCGCCCGCGTCAGCAGCCGGAACGCCGTCTGCAAAGCTTCGATCGCCGGCTTTTCGAAACCGCGCCGCGCCAGACCTATCGCATTCGCCCCATAGACCTGAACTTCGGGCTGCACGCTGGTCATCGAGTAAGGCATGATGTCCTGCTTAATCACGCTGTAAGGCCCTACAAACGCATGGCGGCCGATCCGGCAGAACTGATGCACGCCCGCGAAAGGGCTCACATCGGCCCAGTCTTCAATCACAACGTGTCCGGCCAGACCCACGCTGTTGCCTAAGATCACGTGATTGCCGAGTCTGCAATCGTGCGCCACGTGCGTGTAGGCCATGATCAGACAATCGTCCCCGATCACTGTCTCCAGCCCGCCGCCCTCTGTGCCCCGATGAATCGAAACAAACTCCCGAATCCGGTTGCGATTCCCGATCTTCGTATACGCGCGCTCGCCCTTATACTTCAAATCCTGCGAAGCAACTCCCACCGTCGAATACGGAAAGAAAATATTGTCTTCCCCGATAACGGCCGGGCCCTCGATAAACAGGTTCGCCATCAGCCGCGTACGCGCGCCGATCTCCACTTCGGAGCCAACAATGCAATAAGGACCGATCTCGGCGCTGACGTGTATGCGCGCGCCGGCATCGACGATCGCTGTCGGATGGACCGGCATGTTACTTACACGCGGTCTTCGAGCTTACACATCACTTCCGCCTCGGCCACCAGAACCCCTTCGACCGTCGCGCGCCCGGCCATCTTCACCACCGTTCCCTTGCGCCGCATCATTTTCAGTTCCAGTCGAAGCTGATCGCCCGGCACCACGGGCTTGCGAAACCGCGCATAATCCACCGACACCAGGAACACCAGCTTGCTGTCGCGGTCCGGAATCGACCGCAGTACCAGGATCCCCGCCGTCTGCGCCAGCGCTTCGATGATCAGAACCCCGGGCATCACAGGGAAGTTCGGAAAATGCCCCATAAAGAACGGCTCATTGACCGTCACATTTTTAATCCCCACAATCCGTTCTTCCTCCAGTTCGACGATGCGGTCGACCAGCAGAAACGGATATCGATGCGGAAGGATCTCGCGGATCTCGTTAATGTCCAGAATGGCCATGGAAAAGCCAGTATAACCGCTTGACTGTGGCGCAAACTCTTAGTGTGCCGCGTCGAGTCTCACTCGACGCCGCCTCCCCAGGCAATGGAATACTGCGATAAGAGCGAATCTTTTCCCCGGCTCACGGTAATACACAGTTTCAACGCATGACCGAAGCGGCGTTTCGAACCATCTACTCCGAGTATCGCGACCCACTGTTCCGGTTCGGATACCGGCTCACCGGCTCGGCCGAAGTGGCCGAAGATCTCGTCCACGATTGCTTCATCGGGCTGTTCCGCGGAGGCTTCGATGAACACCGAGCCTCGCTTAAGACCTATCTCTACGGCGCCATGCGAAACCTCTGCCGCAAGCATTTCCGTGACACGGGCCGCGAAGTGGAGGAGACCGACGTACCGGTCAACTCCGGCCCGCTCGACGCCGCCATCGCCCGCGAGACTGCCGCCGCCGTTCGGTCCGCAGTGCAGTCTCTGCCCCTGCTGCAGCGCGAGGCGCTGGTGTTATTCGAATATGAAGAGCTCTCCCTCGATGAGATTTCCCGAATCGTTGACGCCGACGTGGGAGCCGTAAAATCGAGGCTTTCCCGGGCCCGCGAAACACTGCGGAAATCGCTCGCGATGAAGGAGGCTGCGCGATGACGGACCACGACGAAGAACTTCAAAAGCTGCTGCGGCGGTGGGATGCCCCGCCCGTCAGCTCGAATCTCGACGCCCGCATCTCCCAGGCCGTTAGCCGCGCGCCTCGCTCCCGATGGCGTTCCTTCACAATCGCGGCGGGCGTCTTCCTGGCGCTGGCCGGGTTGGCTGCAATGCATTTAGGCTCCCGCCCGCCGCGCCGGACACAGGTCGAAACCCGGGTGATTGAAACCAGAGTAGACGCAACAGGTTTCCGACCCGTGCCCAACGGATCCATCACCGTGGTCGAGAAAGGAAACAACCAATGAAGAAGCATTCAATCGCAGCTTCGATCGCACTGTGGATGGCGGGCTGCGCGCATGTCCAGTCCGTCGGGAATACCGGCGGCCAGGCCATCCAGCTCGACGCAAAGACCCTGCTCGACGTTCGCGTCGAAGGCGTCAACGCGCGCCCGACCCCGGAGAAGTTCCTGGCCGTCCCCACCTGGAAAGAGGGCGAGCCGATGCACCGCGTCCTCTATGGCGCGGATGGCGCCCTGTTATTCGCCTACGATATCGGAATCCAAAAAGGCTCGGGCGCATATCGCCTGTCGCTGAGTCCCTCTGGCGCCGGATCTACCTTCGCCGAAACCCGCGAGATCTCGGTAAACTCCACCGGTACCGTGAGGGTGGAACTGATGGAAGAACCGGCCACTGGCCGCAAAGTCGAGGACGTCTTCCGCCTGGCGCCCATCGAGACCCGCCTTGAATTCGCCGACCCTATGGCGCATCTCCGCGGAATCCATGAGTTGATCGCCCGGCATCTGCACGGAGACTAAGCGCTAGCCCTACCTTCGCGTTTCTGAGCGAATAAATAGCCTCCGGCGGACTAAAGTGCCATTAAAATATGCCGCGA
>Ga0302319_10019432_pt1 | contig 12341 bp, 10 predicted proteins | sample Bog_T0_2_FD_203319 | JGI IMG/M metagenome (GOLD analysis project Ga0302319, IMG submission 203319) | Peat permafrost microbial communities from Stordalen Mire near Abisko, Sweden - Bog_T0_2 | ecosystem: Environmental > Terrestrial > Soil > Wetlands > Peat | place: Sweden: Abisko, Stordalen Mire... | reverse complement strand
TACAGCCCCTTCACATCGCGTTCCGCCAGTACTTCCACCGGACATTCCACAAACACTTCCACGAAATTCGCGATGCCCCGCTTGACTTCTTCGCGCGTCGAACGGTAAGGGGAAATCGCCGCCACGACGACGATCACGCCGTTGCGCGAAAGCAAATCGCTCACAAAACCGATGCGGCGCACATTCGTATCGCGATCCTCGCGGCTGAATCCCAGACCCTGCGAAAGGTTCGTACGCACGATATCGCCGTCCAGCAGCTCAATCTTCGCCCCTGCGCCACGAAACCGTGCAATCAACTCCTCAGAAATCGTGCTCTTGCCGGCACCCGACATCCCGGTCAGCCACAGAGTAAAACCCTTATGAATCATGCGACCAACTCTCGCAGTAACACGTCAACCGTGCGTTCGGCCCGTCCATCCGGACTGAAATGCAGACCGCATTCCTTAGCCGCGTCCTCTTCCCACCACCAGCGCCCCGCGCGCTCGTCTTCGCCCGCCAGCACTGCCCGCGTACACGGATCGCATCCTATGCTCCGATACCCCGCCTCATAAAGTGGATGCCGCGGCAGTCCGAACTCCCGCGTATAATCGGCCACATCCGACACACTCCAACCCGCCAGCGGACTGATCTTAACCGGCCTCCCGGCCCGATCGAAAACTTCTACATTTTCACGCTCGGCATTCTGTCCCCGCCGAATCCCGATAAAATACGCACCAACCGCAACCATCCGGCGAGCGAGCGGCCTCACTTTCCGGATATTACAGCAAAGCATCCTCTGCGGTACGCTGTCGCGAAACAAATCCACTCCGTGAGCGCTCATCATGGACTGCACCTCAGCCGCGTCCGGCACGATACGCTCGACATGAATTCCATAGTGCGCCTCGACCGTCGCAATCATTTCGAGCGTACTTGCCGGCAACCTGCCCGTATCGATTGTCACAATGGGGATGGCGGGAGCAATGCGCATCACAAGATCCGTGATGATCACGCCTTCGCTCTGAAAACTGGTGAGGACGGCCAACGAATCGCCGAATTCCCTGACAGCCTCTGAAACGATCTCACTGGCCGAAGAAACAGGTGTCAGGATACGAGCCTCCGGATCAATCCCACGGAAATCAGGATCTTACCATCCCGCGGAAGGATTCCGGCGCTTATCGGCATACGGGGAATGAAGAATTGGAGCGGGAGACGGGATTCGAACCCGCGACATCGACCTTGGCAAGGTCGCACTCTACCAGCTGAGTTACTCCCGCTTGAGCGAAACCTTCATTTTCTACTGCAAACGTACCCGCTGTCAAACACTATGGTAAACCCTCGCCTCACACGGCACGGATACCATGTGAAATGCATGCTCCACGAATACGCATTTGAGATGGCTACATCCTCGATTCGCTTCGGCCCCGGCGCCACACGCGAAGTCGGTTCAGACCTGGTCGACCTCGGCGCAACTCACGTCCTTGTCGTCACCGACCCCACCCTGCGCAACCTGCCCCCCGTCCGCAAAGTCCTCGAATCCCTCGAAAACAACCACCTTCGCTACACCCTTTTCGACAAAGTACGCGTCGAGCCTTCCGACACCTCGCTCCGCGAAGCCATCGACTTCGCCCTCCATCTGGATTTCGATGCCATCGTCGCCGTCGGAGGCGGTTCCACAATCGACACCGCCAAAGCCCTCAATCTCTACAAGTGCTGGCCGGCCGACCTCCTCGATTACGTCAATCAGCCCATTGGCAAAGGCCTACCCGTGCCCGGCCCGCTCAAGCCACTCATCGCTATCCCAACCACCGCTGGGACCGGCAGCGAAACCACCGGCGTCGCCATCTTCGACTACACGCCGCTCCACGCTAAAACCGGAATCGCCCACCGCCGCCTAAAGCCAACGCTCGGCATTGTCGACCCCGACAACACGCTTACGTTACCCCCGCGAGTCGCGGCATCGTCGGGCCTCGATGTCCTGAGTCACGCCATCGAATCCTGGACAGCACTACCGTTTCAGGACCGCCCACGCCCGGACCGACCGCTGCTTCGCCCAGCCTACCAGGGTTCCAATCCCATCAGCGACATCTGGAGCGCCGAAGCCCTCCGTCTCACCGCTCGATACATTCGCAGAGCCGTTGCCGATCCTTCCGACGAGGAGGCCCGCGGTGCCATGCTCCTCGCGTCATCCTACGCCGGCGTAGGCTTTGGAAACGCTGGCGTCCACCTTCCTCACGGCATGTCCTATCCCGTTGCCGGTCTGGTCAGCCATTACCGTCCCCTCGGCTACCCCGATACCGGTCACGCCTTCGTCCCGCATGGAATCTCCGTGATTCTGAACGCTCCCGCCGTCTTTCGTTTCACCGCCGAGGCTTCTCCCCAGCGCCACCTCGAAGCCGCACGTATTCTCGGCGCGGACACGTCCCAGGCCAACCCATCCGATGCGGGCGAAATACTTGCCGACCAACTCCGCACCATAATGCAGGATCTCGACATGCCCAACGGCCTGCACGAACTCGGCTACACTTCTTCCGACATACCCGCGCTTGTAAAGGGAACACTGCCACAGCACCGCGTCACAAAATTGTCCCCTCGGCCCGCCAGGCCCGACGAACTCGCACAACTTTTTGAGGAATCGATGCGATGCTGGTAGGCATGTCAGAGCGACTCTCCGCACTGCTTCGCCAAGCCATTGACCATGAGATCGGACACCTCCGCACTCTCTCCGAATCGGCAGCTCAAATCCACCCCGCAGGTCCCGATTCGTGGTCTCCCAAACAGGAACTCGGGCATCTGATCGACTCCGCCGCCAACAACCACATCCGATTTGTCCGAGCCGCGCTCGATGGCGTTTACCGGGGGCCCGGTTACGCCCAAAACGACTGGGTCGCGATCCACGGCTACGCGCTAATGCCCTGGGAAACCATCGTTACCGCCTGGCATTCCTACAACACTGTGCTCGCCGTACTCATCGCAAATATACCCCAAAACAAGCTTGCAGCCGATTGTTTTATTGGCTCCGCTGACACCCCCGATACACTCGCTTTCATCGTCGAGGACTACATCCTTCACATGCGCCACCACATTGACCATCTCCTTCAACGTCAGTCGATTACGGAATACCCGGGAGCCGCCCGCGTCAAAGCCGCGGCAACCCCCGTCTGAACCGTTCCACAGACCCGTTTTTTCGCGCATTACAACCGTGTTTCTCTTCTTCCGCGTGTGCTAGACTACCTCCTGTTTGCAAGTAGCGGGAATCTACTAACCGACCCCTTCCTGCCGTAACCACGGATAACGATAGAACGAGGCTATGCCTCCAAAACAGGAGAGCTGCATTCAGCTCTTCACGGGAGATTTCTTGTCTTGGTGAATGGTGAGCATCAGAACCCCTGGGATCTCATCAAAGTACAGCTCGCAAAGAAGCTGAGTACGGAGAGCTTCGAAAACTGGATCGCACGAACTCGCTTCGCGGGCGTCGACGGCAGAACTCTGCTCGTCAATGTCCCCGATCCGAACAGCGTCTCCATGATCGAAGAAGAGTATCTCGACGACATCGAAGCATTGGCCCGTTCACTCGGACACGGGCTCGACAGCGTAGTGTTTACTGCCGATGGCGCTGTATCTTCGCCCGGCCAGCCTGCCTACCGTCCCGATGCCCTCCCCGAATTCGAATCGCCCGTGCTGCTGAACCCGAAATTCAGCTTCGACAGCTTCGTCGTCGGCAGTTCCAATCAGTTCGCTCACGCGGCCGCACAGGCCGTAGCGATGGATCCTTCACGCCGCTACAACCCGCTTTACATCTATGGCGGTGTCGGCATGGGAAAGACGCATCTGATGCACGCCATCGGTCGCGCCCTCATTGCGCGTGGACACATGCGCGTTATCTACACCACCAGCGAACGCTTCACCAACGAAGTAGTCAGCGGCATCAAATACGGCAAAATGCCTCAGTTGCGCGCCCGCTATCGTTCCGCCGACGTTCTGCTGATCGACGACATCCAGTCGCTCGGCTCCAAAGACCGCACCCAGGAAGAGTTCTTCCACACTTTCAACGAGCTGCACGACGCGCAGAAGCAAATCGTCATATCGAGCGACTGCCCTCCGAAGGAAATCGGTGGCCTGGTCGAACGCCTCCGTTCCCGCTTCGAATGGGGTCTTATGGCCGACATACAGCCGCCCGACCTCGAAACCAAAATGGCCATCCTGCAGAAGAAGGCCGAAATCGAAGGCACAATCCTGCCGGAGGACGTCTGCACCTTCATCGCCCAGAAGACCAAATCGAACGTTCGGGAACTGGAAGGCGCGCTCGTCAAGCTCTTCGCCTACTCTTCGCTCACTGAGACCCCCATATCGATCGCCATGGCCCGCCAGATCCTGAAGCATCTGGTCGAGAAGCAGGACCGCCGCATCACCATCGAAGCCGTTCAGAAGGCTGTCGCCGAGCGCTACGGCCTGAAGCTCTCGCAACTCAAGGAAAAGAGCAACCGCAAGGAAGTCGTTTTTCCACGCCAGGTCGCCATGTACCTCGTCAAAGAGCTGACGAAGGCCTCGCTGCCGGAGATCGGCCGCGCTTTCGGCGGCAAGCACCACACCACCGTCATTCACTCCATCTCCCGCATCGCCGAACAAAAGGCGAACGATCCCGAACTTAACAAATTGATCAACAGCGTACTCGACTCATTCGAATGAGTTTAGTTCGATATCCACAGAAGGGCCCGAAAACGCCCTCTGGAAATCTGTGTAAAACCCGTTACAGTGCCGGACATGCTCGCCAACCGCGCACGGTTCCCACAGTCCGGAATGACAGCAAGCGGTATTTTTTTGTATAATTTAGGGAGTCTTCCACTTTTCGACATCCCCTATCAATACGGTTCTATATGGGTATGTATCTCTAAGAATCGTAAGAACAGGATTTGGAGCCACTTTCAATGGAGTTCACTGTCAGCAAGTCCGATCTGGTACGCGAGCTGAGTTTGTCTCAGGGGGTCGTCGAGAAGAAGACCACCATTCCCATACTTTCAAACGTTCTGCTGGAGGCCAGCGGCGATCGCCTGTTCCTTACCGCGACGGATCTCGAGCTCGGCCTGCGGACGTCGTGCCCTGCGAAGGTAAAAAAAGAGGGCACCGGTACCATCCCGGCGAAGAAGCTGCTCGACTACGTTCGTCTCTTGCCGGACGCCGATATCACCATCAAGTTCGCGGAGAATCACTGGGCCTCGCTGACGTGCGGCCGGTCGCGCACCCGGATTGCCGGTATGAGCCGTGAAAGCTTCCCGGAACTGCCGGCAATGCCAGACGCTGTCGCGCAGATTCCCACCAAACAACTAACCGCGATGATCTCGCGAACCATGTTCGCCATCTCGATGGAAGAGAGCCGTTTCACGCTCAACGGAGCGCTGCTGCTGCTGGGCGATAACGGATTAACGATGGTCGCTACCGACGGCCACAGGCTCGCCTACGTGCATCGCCCGTCGCCCGAGGGCTCGAACGGCCACGTCGCGTACCGCGCGCTGGTGCCGCGCAAGGCGATGGGTGAAATCTCCAAGCTCGGCGACGATCCCGAAAGCTTCGTTCGCTTCGGAGGCGACGATAACCACCTCTTCTTCGAATTTGGGCCGCGTCTGCTCATCACGCGCAAGCTGACCGGCAATTTCCCCGATTACGAGCGCGTGCTGCCGCATGATAATACGCACATAGCGCGGCTCTCGACCAGTGAAGTCAAAGGCGCAATCGAACGCGTCGCGCAGTTTGCCGACGAACGCTCGCGCGCCATCCGCGTACAGTTCACCACGGGTGAAGTAAGAGTTTTTTCTTCGGCGCTCGAAACCGGCGAGTCCGAAGAAAGTGTCTCCGCAGAGTATTCAGGGCCGGATCTTGAAATAGGATTCAACGCGCAGTACCTGCTCGATTTTCTTCGTGCCATCCCGCAGGACAAAGTTGAATTTGCCCTCAAAGATCAGAAGAGCGCAGGAGAGTTGCAGCCCGGCCCGGCTGCCGAAGGCGCGGAGCAGGAGCAGTACCGGTATGTCGTGATGCCAATGCGCATCTGACGTAGTGAAAAAACGATATGGAAGAAAACCAGGTTCCGGCTACTCCGGACGTTTACGATTCAAATTCAATCAAAGTTCTCGAAGGGTTGGACGCGGTTCGCCTGCGTCCCGCGATGTATATCGGGTCGACGCGCGAAGCGGGCCTCCATCACCTCGTCTATGAGGTCGTCGACAATTCGGTTGACGAGGCACTCGGCGGCTACTGCACTGACATCGAAGTTACCATCCACATTGACGACTCCGTAACGGTCGTGGATAACGGCCGCGGCATCCCTGTCGATATGCACGCAGAGGGTGTGTCTGCCGCAGAAGTCGTGATGACCAAGCTGCACGCCGGCGGTAAATTCGATTCCAACAGTTACAAAGTCTCGGGCGGTCTGCACGGCGTCGGCGTAAGCTGCGTCAACGCACTTTCCGAAAAGCTGCACCTCGAAATCTGGCGCGCCGCCAGGGGTGAAAAGGCCTCTCAGACATGGGAACAGGATTACGAGCGAGGCATTCCTAAAGGTCCCCTCCTTGCCACGGGAAAGGCTGGCCGTAAGACCGGTACGAAAATTACTTTCAAACCCGATCCGACCATCATGGAGGCGACGAAGTTCAACTACGACACGCTGGCCCAGCGCCTCCGTGAAATGGCCTTCCTGAACAAAGGCCTCAAAATCACCCTGACCGATGAGCGAGAAGATCCCGAAAAGGTGACCCCGTTCTTCTACCAGGGCGGTATCAGCGAATTCATCAAGCATCTCAACCGCGGTAAAGCGGTTCTCCACGAAAACCCCATCTGCATCGAAGGCGAAAAGCCAGGCCCCAGCGGTACCGTCGGCATGGAAATAGCGCTGCAGTATAACGATGGCTATTCCGAAACGCTCTTCAGCTTCGCCAACAACATCAACACCGTCGACGGCGGCACGCACCTCAGCGGCTTCCGCAGCGCACTCACCCGAACTATCAACGCTTACGGCCAGCAGTCCGGCTTGTTCAAAGATGTGAAGGAGAACCTGAGCGGAGACGATGTTCGCGAAGGACTTACCGCAGTCATCAGCGTGAAAGTGCCGCAGCCTCAGTTCGAAGGCCAGACGAAGGGCCGCCTCAACAGCGATATCGCCGGCCAGGTCCAGCAACTCGTTAACGACAAGCTGGGCGAGTTTTTCGATAAGAATCCGTCCGTGATGAAGAAGATCGTCTCCAAGGCGATTGACGCATCGCGCGCCCGCGAAGCCGCCCGCAAAGCACGCGACCTGACCCGTCGCAAAGGCGCACTCGATTCCGGTGGATTGCCCGGTAAGCTCCGCGATTGCCAGGAGCGCGATCCCGCGCGCTGCGAACTCTTCCTCGTCGAGGGAGAATCGGCAGGCGGCACCGCGACGCAGGGCCGCGATCGCCGCTTCCAGGCGATCCTTCCGCTCAAGGGTAAAATCCTCAACGTCGAAAAAGCCCGCTACGACCGCATGCTGGGCCACGACGAAATCCGCACCCTCATCACGGCGATGGGAACCGGTATCGGCAAGGACGATTTCGACGCCTCAAAGCTCCGTTACAGCAAGATCATCATCATGACGGATGCCGACGTCGATGGCTCGCACATCCGCACTCTTCTGCTAACGTTTTTCTTCCGCCACATGCGCGAATTGATCGAGAAGCAGAACGTCTATATCGCGCAGCCGCCGCTCTATAAAATCAAGCGCGGCAAGAGCGAGAAGTACATTAAAAACGAAGCGGAATTCACGCGCGAAATCATGCGCCGTGCAACCGAGAATCTGGTTGTAGAATTCGGCCCGAACGGCGTCGCGCCGCGTGGCCGCGTTGAGGGCGGGGAACTCCGCGCCTTCCTGTTAAGCCTCGACGAATTCCAGCAGATCTCGCACAAACTCGAGCGGCGCCTCCGCGAATCCCGCGTGATTGACGTGCTCTCAAACGCCGAACTCGCCATCGACACCAAGACCGATTTCAGTGTGCGCGAGAACCTCGAAACGCTCGCGGCTGAGTTAAAGAAAGTGGCTGTCGAATCGGCCATCGAAGCCGACGAAGAGCATTCGGCCTTCTCGCTCACGTATCACGATTCCACCAACGGTCTTCGTCGCATCGGCATCGAACTTTCGCAACAGCCGGAATATCGCAAATTCCGCTTGCTTTCGAAGCAGATCGCCAAGCTCAATCAGCCTCCGTTCAGCGTCGTGAAGAACGACCATCGCGATTCCATTGCCAACTGGCGCCTGCTCCTCGACCACATCAAAGCCGAAGGCAAGCGTGACGCCTCCGTGCAGCGCTACAAGGGTCTCGGCGAGATGAATGCCGAGCAGTTGGCCGACACCACCATGGACCCCGAGAAACGGACACTGTTGAGCGTTCGCCTGGAAGACGTCGTCGCAACCGACCTGATCTTCACAACCCTCATGGGTGAAGATGTGGAAAACCGCCGCCGCTTCATTGAGGAAAACGCCCTCGACGTTAAGAACCTCGACGTCTGATACTTTCTGGCGACCGACTCGCAACCTGGCACGACGCTTGCAATACGCCCTCTCGTGCCAGGGCGCGACTTCTATCTTTGGCAGTTAAGTTCCTTAACAGTTCGGCTTTCGCTGGATATGATCGACCAGCTAAACCGCGAGCTGAAAGACCCTTGACACCGGCCTAACGAAGAACTGGGCGGAATCTTCCTGGGGCGAATTCTCCAGCCGCAGGTAATCGAAATCACAAGCTTTACATTCACCCCAAGCCAGCATCACCGCGGCACCATATTTGCTCTGGGCCTGCGCGAACTCTCGACAACAACGATGTCGGAACCCCCGAATCCCTCCGTATGGACGTGCGCCCGAACAGCGGCATGTGGCCGACGACTTTGCGGAATTCAACGGCGCGCAATCGGACCTCGCCGGACTAGCCAAGGATTCAGTCGGCTCAGCCAACTGGGAACCCGCCCGCCAGGGCGACCGCTCCGTCCCCAGCGACGTCATAGTCCACTATCGCTTCAACCCGCGACATTAACGCCTCACGCCAGCATCTGCAACGCCGCCACCAACTCGCCCCGCGTGTGCCCATCGCCCGTCGCTGTCGTAATGTCGATGCCCCGCCGGTAAATCTCCCGGGCATCCTCAATTCGCCCCAGCTTTTCCAGTGTCTGTCCGCCATGAAAATATCCCGCGGCGTAATTCGGGTTGTACTTCAGCAGCGTCTCGAACTCCACTACCGCCCTCTCCAGATCGCCCGACCGCACATACTCCATCGCCAGCCCATACCGGCTGAATCCATCCTCCGGCTTCTGCTCCACCATCGACTTCAGAATTTCCAGACGCGTGCTTCCCATAAGATGTTGTTACTATAGCGTCCAGCCTTCCCGGTACAAAGCATGACGCTCTTCAAACTTCTCGCCGCCTCGCTCCTGGTCACCAGCGCGGCCTTCTCCCAACTCGCCGCGCCCAATCCGCAGGGAGTTTCCATGGGCCATATCCACCTCAACGCCACCGATCCCGCCGCCGCCATCGCCTTCTGGACCGACCTCATCGGCGCACAGCCCTACACCCACGCCTCCCTCAAAGGCGTCGCCGTTCCCGGCGTCATCGTTCTCTTTGCGAAGAAGGCCCCCACCGCGCCCAGCGTCGGTTCCGCCGTCGATCACGTCGGCTTTCTCGTTCCGGATATTCAGCCCTATGTCGCGAAGTTCCAAAAGACGGCATACAAAGCGGTCCTAACCAACAAGGCCTCCGTCCAGCTCATGATCGACGGCATCGACGGCACCCGCATCGAACTGACCGAAGACAAATCCCTGTCCGTCCCCATCCGCTTCCACCACGTCCATTTCGACACGCCCGACCCGATCGCCATCCAGGCCTGGTATCTCGAAAAATTCGGCGCGACTCCCAGCAAACGAGCCAACTGGGACTCAGGCGAAATCCCCGGTGCCAATCTGACTTACGGCAAAGCGGCGTCCACAGCGCCTACCGTCGGCCGCGCCATCGATCACATCGGCTTCGAAATTGTCGGCCTCGAAGCCTTCTGCAAAAAACTCACCGACAGCGGCGTCAAGCTGGACAGTCCGTATCGCCAACTCCCCCAGGCTGGCCTTGCCCTCGCATTCCTGACCGACCCATGGGGCACCCGCATCGAACTTACCGAAGGACTGGCAAAATAAGGCGTGTGCCCTTTATTCCTGCCCGCCTCGGCAATGCCACTGACAGGCCTCTTCAGCGGTGAATGCTCCGCCGACCCCGGAGCCATGGTCCCCATCGACACCCTTCGCCAGTGCTGTAATCCCGGCTATGCACGGCTCCATTGTGTGCGCGCCGCCGCTGTCGAACCCGATGCCGCCCAGTTCCTCGTCAAATCCGATCGCGACGGTCTCATCGAAGTCGCATGGTCGCTTGAGAAGAATCATCATCCGGTCGCTGTCGGAACTCTGCAGCTCGGCCTTTTGCCAATGCCAACGCATGAGCCGCTGAACCACCAGGCCCGCGCCTTCGCCGCCAACTACGCCCGCCAGAAAGGACGCGTATGATGGAAGGCAGATTCGTTAAGGAATCCGTCTCCGAATACTCCGAACTGGCGCTCCCCAACGACGCCAACGGCTTCGGCAACCTCCTCGGCGGCAAGATCATGCACCTTGTCGACCTCGCGGGCGCAATCGCGGCCATGAAGCATTGCCGCAACCCCGTCGTAACCGCGTCAGTGGACCACATGGATTTCATCCATCCCGTGCGTATGGGCCAGCTCCTTCGCCTCCGCGCCAGCGTCAACCGGGCATTCAAAACCTCAATGGAAGTCGGTGTCAAAGTCTGGGTCGAAGATCTGCTGACCGGCGCGGAACGGCACGTTTCCTCGGCCTTTCTGACCTTCGTATCCATCGACGCCAAAGGCGCGGGCGTCCCCGTTCCGCCCATCATCCCCCAAACCGAAGAAGAACAACGCCGCTACGACCAGGCCGGCGAACGAAGAGAATACCGTCTCTCCCAGCGGCGCCGCTAGTTAACTTAGAGTCAGCGAATTTCGAACGCCACCAACGCATCCCCCAGCTGCCCGCCGGGCACATCATGCCCGCCTGCCGCGATCACAATATACCGCTTCCCGCTCGCCGACCGGAACGTCATAGGAGTCGCCCGTGCCGACGCCGGCAGCTTCCCCCGCCAAACTTCCTTCCCCGACGCCCCGTCATACGCCTTCAGATACGCATCGAACGTCGCGCCCAGGAACACCAACCCGTCCACCACAATCGCCCCGCCCAAAGCCGGTGAACCCCACTCCGGATGGTTCCCCACCCAAGGCACATTCCCCATCGGAACTTCCCACTTCAGCTTCCCTGTGTTCGCGTCAATCGCCGCCAGCATCCCGAACGGCGGCTCCGTGCATGGCGATCCTTTCGGACTCAGCAAAAACGTCCGTTGCATCGCATACGGAGTCCCCTCCTGCTTCGCGGTCTCCCAATCCGGGCGCTCCTTCTCAGCCTTCGCCAACTCGGCCCGCGGCACCAACCGCACCACCGCACTCAGCCGGTTATAGGGCACAAACATCGTCGCGGTCTTCGGATCGAACGCCACGCCGCCCCATGCCATCCCCCCGATATTCCCGGGAAATACCAGCGATCCCCCCAGACTCGGAGGCGTAAACATCCCGTCGTACCGCAGCTTCGAAAGCTGCTCCGTACACCACTTCTTCTCTTCTTCCGTCGGACCCCACGCCTGCGTCCGCGTCGGCCCCAGATGCGCCGGAAGCACCGGAAACGGCTGCGTCGGAGACGTCTCCTCGCCCGGCACGTCGCTCTGCGGAACCGACCTCTCTTCCACACCGAAAACCGGCTTACCGGTCAGCCGATCCAGAATAAACAGATTCCCCGTCTTCGATCCCACCGCCACCGCCTCCTTACCCTTCACCGTTATCAGCGCGGGCGGCGACGCCACATCGTAATCCCACAAATCGTGATGCACCGTCTGGAACCACCACACCACCTTGCCGGTTTTCGCATTCAGCGCCACCACCGAATTTGCATATTGATTGTTCCCTTTGCGCTCACCGCCATAGTAATCAGGACTGGGGCTGCCGGTCGGCACGAAAACCAGATTGTTCTCCGGATCGGGCGTAATGTGGGACCACGCATTCGCCGCCCCGGTGCGCGTGCCCGCCATCGGATCGAATGTCCACACCAGCTTGCCCGAACGCACATCGTAGGCGCGCACCTCGCCGCTCGGCATATCCGTGCGACCGTTATCCGCTATCCCCGACCCCACAACGATCACATCGCCAATTACCGTGGGCGCTGACGTCTCCTCGTACTCGCTCGCTTCCTTCACGGGCAACCGGAGCCCTTGCTTCAGATCGATATGACCA
>Ga0302319_10019431_pt1 | contig 12341 bp, 12 predicted proteins | sample Bog_T0_2_FD_203319 | JGI IMG/M metagenome (GOLD analysis project Ga0302319, IMG submission 203319) | Peat permafrost microbial communities from Stordalen Mire near Abisko, Sweden - Bog_T0_2 | ecosystem: Environmental > Terrestrial > Soil > Wetlands > Peat | place: Sweden: Abisko, Stordalen Mire... | reverse complement strand
GGCTCTGTCTTCGGATCGAAGGTGATGGGGATTCTGCCCAAGGGCCTCTCCAAGGACCTGCTGCTCAAAATGCTCGATCTGCACGGCATCAAGGCCGATCCCGACTGCATGTACCTTTACTCGAATCTGGAAGAGACCATCTGGCCCTACGATGATCGCTGCCGCCTGATGCGCGAAGACGTGCTGGAGCCCGATCCCTCCGCCGCGAAAATCATCAAGCTCGATCCGGGCGACGTACTGACCACCGCGCAAGCGGCCGCGCTGCTCGCGCCGTTCATCCAACCGTTGCCGGACTTCGACGAGTACGTGCTGGGCAAAGCCAAGGCCGCAGGCAACTGACGCCTGAGTGAAGTTGGGCGGCTCTCCAGAGCCGCGCGGGCGCTCCAGCGCCCGCCTGTCTGCCTTCGCGTTCATGCACGGCAGAGCCGATTCCGCATTATGACAGTCCGGAGGAATACATGACTGAATCGCAAGCGGCGGGGCAGCCGATCCCCGACCAGATTCTCCAAGTGGGACTCGGCTTTTGGGCTTCCAAGACCCTTTTGAGCGCGATTGAAATGGAGCTTTTCACGGAGCTCGCCAGGCACCCCCTGTCGCTCGCGGAGCTGCAGGGCCGGTTGGGCCTCCATCCCCGCTCGGCTCGCGACTTCCTGGATGCGCTGGTGGCTCTGGGATTCCTGCAACGGTCAGGCACGATCTACTCCAACACGGCCGCCACGGACCTATATCTCGATAAACACAAGCCTACCTTTGTGGGGGGCATTCTCGAGATGTGCAACCACCGCCTGTACCCGTTTTGGTCTCACCTGACGGAGGCGCTCCGAACGGGGCAGCCGCAGAATGAATCTCGCGATGGCGCGGCTCACACCTTCGAGGCGCTCTACGCCGAGCCTGCCCGGCTCAAAGAGTTCCTCCGCGCCATGACGGGCATCAGCAACGGCTCAAACCGGGCCATTGCCCGCCAGTTTCCGTGGGCCCATTACAAGACCTTTGCTGACGTGGGCACTGCTCAGGGAGACCTCGCGGTGCAGATCGCCGCTCACAACACGCACCTGCAGGGGATCGGCTTCGACCTGCCCGAGGTCGCCCCGATTTTTGAGCAATACGCGGAGGAGAACGGGGTTTCCGGGCAGCTTCGATTTCAGCCTGGCGATTTTTTCAACGACGCACTCCCGGCGGTCGACGTCATCACGATGGGCCATGTCCTGCACGATTGGAATCTCGAGACAAAACAGATGCTGCTCCGCAAAGCGTATGAGGCCTTGCCGGAAGGGGGCGCGCTGGTCGTCTACGAAGCCATCATCGACGACGATCGCCGTCAGAACGCGTTCGGTCTGCTGATGAGCCTGAACATGCTGATCGAAACCAAGGATGGGTTCGACTATACTGGCGCGGATTGCTCCGGGTGGATGAAGCAGGCCGGATTCCGCGAAACTCGCGTGGAACACCTCGTTGGGCCCGACTCGATGGTGGTTGCCATCAAGTAGAGAAGGGCTTTCGCGACTACTGGTTCACAAACTCCAGCAGCCGTTCCTGCACAGCCTTCGCGCGCTGCTCGTCCCAGCAGGCCAGGAAAATAGTGTCGTCGCCCGCGACGGTGCCGGCCACTTCGGGCCACTCCTCCGAGTCCAGCGCCACAGCGAGCGAGTTGGCGTTGCCCGCCGACGTCTTCAGCACCACCAGGTTCTGAGCGAGCCGCACGTCGAGCAGAAACTCGGTGACCACGGTGGCCAGTTCCGCGCCCGCTGAGTCGGCCAGGATCTCCCGATACCCGTCGGCGGTTTTGGCGAGGCCCAGTTCGCGGATGTCGCGCGAGAGTGTGACCTGCGTGGCCTCTATGCCTTCGGCGCGCAACTCGCGCGCCAGCTCATCTTGCGTCGTGATTCGCTTAGTGCGGATCAGTTTCAGGATCTGTCCCTGGCGGTAGTTCTTGGTCATGGTTGCATCGACTCCAGCCGCTTGCGGGCGGCGCTCAGTGCCTTCTGAACCGTCTCCGGCGCGGTGCCGCCCGGTGCGGTGCGCGTCTTCATGCCTTCGCTCGGATCCATCAGACGGACCATCTCCGGCTTGAAGCGTGCGTCGAAAGCCGCCAGCGCCTCTCCCGTCCAGTCGCCGGGCTGCTTGCCGCTCTTCACGCTCTCCAGCACCAGCCGCCCCACCAGTTGATGCGCCTGGTGGAAAGGCACGCCGCTGCGCGCCAGTTCCTCGGCCAGGTCGGTGGCGACCAGCCAGCCCTCTTCGGCTGCCTCGCGCGGGACCTCCGGTTTGAGCACCGAAGTCTTCACCACCAGGGCGGCCATTTCCAGCGCGCCATTCAGTTGCGACGCGGCGTCGAACACCGGCTCCTTGTCTTCCTGCATGTCGCGGTTGTAGGTCATCGGCAGACCCTTCATCGTGACGAACAGCGAAGTCAGGTCGCCGAATACGCGGCCCGTCTTGCCGCGGATCAGCTCCAGCGAATCCGGGTTCTTCTTCTGCGGCATCAGGCTCGACCCGCTGGTCACGCCGTCGCCCAGCTCCAGCCAGCCGAACTCTTCCGAGCTATACAGAATCCAGTCCTCCGCCAGGCGGCTGAGGTGCAGCATCGTGACCGACGCGGCATACAGGAAGTCGAGCGCCCAATCGCGGTCGGCCGAGACGTCCAGCGAGTTGTACGTGATGGCCTCGAACCCCAGCTCCTCGGCCAACACCGCGCGGTCCACGGGGAAGCCGCTGCCCGCCAGCGCGCCCGATCCGAGCGGCATCACGTTCACGCGCTTGCGAGCCTGCGTCAGCCGTTCCTGGTCGCGCGAGAACATCTCGAAATACGCCAGAATGTAATGCGCCCACGTCACCGGCTGCGCTCTTCTCAGATGCGTGTAGCCTGGGATCACCGCATCGGGATGTGCCTCCGCGGACTCGAGCAGAACAGTTAGAAGCAGTCCGAGCAATTCGAGTGCGCGGTCGATTTCGCCGCGCACCCACAACCGCGTGTCGAGCGAGACCTGCTCGTTGCGGCTGCGTCCGGTGTGGATCTTGTCGGCCAGCTCGCCGGTCAGCTCCTTGAGCCGGGCGATGACGAAGGTGTGGATGTCCTCATCATCCGCACCTTCAGCATCCTCTTCGGGAATACGCGAGAGCGCGTCACAGATCGTCTGGGCTTCATCGGCTTTGAGGATGCCGACGCGCGCCAGCGCCCGCGCATAGGCCTGTGAGCCGAGGATGTCGGCCTGAAACAATTTACGATCGAAATGGAGTGAGAAGCTGAAGCGCTCGAAGACTTCCGAGGGGCCGCTCTCGAAGCGGCCTCCCCAGAGCTTCAGCGCGTCCTTCTTCTGCGCCTTCTCTGCGCTCACTTGCCCTTCCCCTGCAGAAGCGCGCGCACCTTGATCGGCAATCCGATCAGGTTGATGAAGCCCAGCGCGTCCTTCTGGTCGTAGCTGGCGCCCATGTGGAAGCTGGCAATGTCGAGCGAGTAAAGCGAATTGGGCGACTTGCGGGAAACCGGCGTAACGTTGCCCTTGTACAAGCTCAGCCGGACTTCGCCCGTCACCGGCTTGCTCACTTCAGCGAAGAAAGCGTCCAGCGATTCGCGCAGCGGCGTGAACCACAGACCGTTGTAAACGATCTCCGCGTAGTCGAGCGCCACCTTCTGCTTGTAGTGCAGCGTGTCCTTGTCGAGCGTGAGCGCTTCAAGTTCCCGATGCGCGTAATAGATCAGCGTGCCGCCCGGCGTCTCGTAGCAGCCGCGCGACTTCATGCCCACGAAGCGGTTCTCCACCAGGTCCACGCGGCCCACGCCGTTTTCTCCGCCGATTTGGTTCAGCTCTTCGAGCAGAGCCAGAGCCGAAGCGGCCGGCTTGCCGTTCAACGAAACCGGAACGCCCGCCTCAAATCCGATGGTCACCTCGGCCGCCGTATCGGGAGCGTCCTTGGGCGACTTGGTCAGCATCCAGATGTGTTCGGGAGCGGCGTTGGCCGGATCTTCCAGCTCGCCGCCTTCGTGCGAGATGTGCCACACGTTGCGGTCGCGCGAGTAGATCTTCTTGGTGGACTGGGCGATCGGCACGTTGTGCTTCGCGGCATACTCGATCGCGTCTTCGCGCGACACGATGTCCCATTCGCGCCATGGCGCGATCACGGCAAGCTGCGGCGCCAGCGCCTTGTAGGTCAGCTCGAAGCGCACCTGGTCGTTGCCCTTGCCCGTGCAGCCGTGCGCCAAGGCGTCGCAGCCGGTTGCGAGAGCCACTTCCACCTGCTTTTTCGCGAGCAGCGGCCGCGCGATGGAGGTACCCAGCAGGTACTTGTGTTCGTAGTCGCCGCCCGCGCGCACGATCTTCCAGACGTACTCGCCGACGAACTCTTCGCGCATGTCGGCGACATGCACTTCGCTGGCGCCGGTCTTGAGCGCTTTGGCTTCCAGCCCGGTGAGCTCTTCGCCGCCTTGCCCGATGTCTCCGCATACCGCGACCACCTCGCAGCCGTAGTTCTCCTTCAGCCACGGGATGATGATCGACGTATCCAGCCCGCCCGAGTAGGCGAGCGCGACTTTCTTCGGTTTACTCATGAGTACTCTCCAAGAAGAATTTTACTAAGCTACGCAGCGGGCCGTGCCCGGGTATCGTGGCGCAGGCATTCCGCCCGCTGTGCCGTTGCTTCGCCGGCAGTTCCATTTCAAGGGTTGGCATCACGCCTACCCGGAATCCTATTCCGCCAATAGCGACACCAGCAGAGCCTTCTGCGCGTGCAGCCGGTTCTCCGCCTGGTCGAAGACCACCGACGTTTTCGATTCGATCACAGCGTCCGTCACTTCCTCTTCGCGATGCGCCGGCAGGCAGTGCAGAAACAGCGCTCCCGGCGCCGCCATCTTCATCAGGTCGATGTTCACCTGATAGGGCGCAAACAGGCGCGCGCGCTCGAACGCTTCGTGTTCCTGGCCCATGGACGCCCACACGTCGGTGTACACCGCGTCGGCGTCTTTCAAGCCTTCGGCCAGATCATTGGTGACTTGAATCCCGCAGCCGTTGCGCTGCGCAAAGCCTTCCGCCTGCCGCAGAATGTCGCTGTTGGGCTCGTACTTGGGCGGCGTGATCACGGCGATGTCCGCGCCCAGCCGCGCGCAATCGAGCATCAGCGAATGCGCGACGTTGTTGCCGTCGCCGACGAAGGCCAGCTTGTGGCCGCGCCAGTCGCCCCAATGCTCTTTCAACGTCAGCATGTCGGCCAGAGCCTGGCAGGGATGGTAGAGATCGCTCAACGCATTAATCACCGGCAGGCCCGACCACCTGGCCAGATCGTCAACGGTTTTCTGCTTGAACGTGCGGGCGACAATCAGGTCCGTCCAGCGCGCCAGGTTGCGGGCCACGTCCTTCACCGGCTCGCGCCCGCCAATCGGGCCGATGCTCTGAATCGAATCGCCGCCCAGTTGCTTGGCCGCAACCTCGAACGTGATGCGCGTGCGCAAAGAAGGCTTCTCAAATAGCAGGCTCAGGATACGGTTCTTCAGCGCGCTCCGGTAGCCTGCCGGACGACGCTTCACCTCGGCGGCCAATTCCAGGATCCGCAGGAGTTCTTCCTGCGTCAGGTCGAAGTCGCTGGCGACGTTGCCGGCGGAGATTCGGGGAGTGCTGGCAACGGACGGTGCTTGGGCCGTTGCGTGGAGTAAGGCTTGGCTCATGGGCGGGCTCGGTTCGTCATCCATGAATAGTTATTCGTTACAATGAATAATTACACATTCCGCAGCGCAACGCAATACCGCTTTCAAAAACACGCGTTTTCTACGCGTTTTGACGCAGAATTTGGCTCAAAATTGCGGGAATCTCGTAAAGCGCGCGATTTTGCGATTGCGCCGTGCGCTGCCGCATTTTATTCAATCCGTTCTCGCTCGACAGCAGATCGCGTACCGTGGCCTCGATCCCGGTGAAGCTCTTCAGCACCACGCCGAAACCGTTCTCCGTCAGCCATTCCGAGTTGTAGCGCTCCTGCGGCAGTGTCCAGGCATTCCGCGTCGTGACGCACGGCAGTCCCAGGTGCACCGCTTCGCTCAGGCTGCCCGGCCCCGGCTTGCCGATGAAGAAGTCGGCGAGCCGCATATAGTGGGGCACTTCGGAAGTGAACCCGACGACGTGCCGGCGAAGCCTGCCAGGCAGCGCCTTCAATGCGGATTCGAGCCTGGCGTTCTTGCCTGCGATCAGGATCAATTGCAGCTTGCCCGCGAGCGGTTCGAGCCGGCGCGCGATCTCCAGCATGGAAGATGAACCGTATCCGCCGAACAGCACAACCCCCGTGGGCAGGGTTGGATCGAGGTTGAGCTTCATGCGTTCGGCGTCGCGGTCGAGCGGCGGCAAATCATAGAACCGCGGTTGCAGGATCATGCCCGAAGTCAGGAAGATGCGCTCCGCGGCGTGGCCCATCGCGCCGGCCTGTTCGACGGCGTGCGGGCTGCCGCAGATGAAGTTCTGTTCCTGCTTCTCCATCCAGAAGTGCGGCGGGAAGTCCGCGATATCGGTCAGCACTGTGACGTATGGGCGGCCCGGCGCTATGCGCTGCCAGGCTTTGAAAATCGCTTCGTTGAAATTGGGAATCAGGCTGACTGCCATGTCCGGCGGGCCGGTTTTGCGCCACCAGTCTTCGAGCAGCCTGACCTCGGAGTTCGTGTAGAAGCGGATGATGCTCTGCATGAACCGCAGGCCGGTCTCGGAGCCGAGCGTCCAGCCTTTGCGCAGCATCAGGTTGTAGATCGCCTGCAGGTCGATGTGCAGCAGCTTGCGGAAAACGTCAACCGAATCGAGCACGTCGCGCAGGTGCATCAGGCGCGGCTCGATTTCCGGGTGCTCCTTTTCGAGGATCGCCTTCAGGGCAGTTGCCGCGGCCCGGTGCCCGCCGCCTGCATCGAAAAAGATGAGATCCAATGTGGCCATAGCAGCGTGTTCATTGTAGCCCGCGCGCACGGAGATCTGTTGTTCGGGAGCATTTGGCCGCAGGAATCAGACCCGGAATAAGGTTACAAATGACTCACTGATTTTCTGGCAGCTTCGTAGCCTGTATAGGGTAGTGGCATCAGCGGCCGCGAGTTGCATATTGAAAGCGTGGATGGCGCCGGGGCGCGTTGGCGCAAGGTGGACCATCCCAAGTACGAAGTTTAGGAGACCTCATCGTAATGAAGAAGATTCTCGCCATTTTCGCCCTGGCTTCCTTGTCGACCTTTGCCGTTCTGGCACAGGATGCCCCCAAGGCCGCCGACACTCCGGCGCCTGCGAAGAAGGCCGCTGTGAAGCATTCGGCCAAGAAGGCTGCTCCGGCCGCTGACGCGACTGCCGCTCCGGCCACTGCCGCTCCCGCCGCCGATGCGACTGCCGCTCCGAAGGCTGCCGTGAAGAAAGCGCCCGCCAAGAAGGCAGTGAAGGCTGCTCCGGCCACCGATGCGACTGCCGCTCCGGCTGCCGCTGCTCCCGCCGCTCCGAAGGCTGCCGTGAAGAAGGCGCCCGCCAAGAAGGCCGCTCCGAAGACCGCCACCACCGAGCCGGCCGTCAAGTAACAGCACTCTCCAGAAACCGCCCGGCTGACATCGGCCGGGCGGTCTCATTTCCCTCCTTTTTCTCTCTTGAATCAACCCAGATCAGGGGCCATCTAATTCACAAGAGGGTACTTCCTCGTGTCAGGTGAGCTCAATTCAACAAGAATTGCCCTGTTTGTCATGGCTCTTTGACATGGCATGGCGAGACTTGAATTGGGACCATGACAGGCATCGCCCAAGTTTTCCTGGATTCCATTGAGCGGCGCGACCACTCGATCATGCACCGTGTTCACAAGTGGCCCGCGCCCAAGTGGATCCGGTTGTGGATGATCTGCGCGACGCGCGGCGGCGACGGGTGGCTCTGGTATGCGTTGGGAGCGGCGCTGCTGGTTTTCGGCGGAGCGCAAGGCCGCTGGGCGGTGGCCCAGTCCACGATTGCAGCGGCTGCCGGAATCGGTCTGTTCCTTGTGTTGAAGCGTGCGGCGGGCCGGAGACGGCCTTGCGCGATCGAGCCGCACTGCTGGTCCACGCTGCTGCCTCCGGACCAGTTCTCGTTCCCGTCGGGACACACCATCACGGCTTTTGCGGTCTGCACGCCGCTGATAGCACAGTATCCCGAAGCGGCGCCGGGCATGCTCTTCTGCGCCCTGAGCATTGCGGCCTCGCGAGTGATTACCGGCATGCACTTCCTGAGCGACGTGGTCGCGGGCGGCGTGCTCGGATGGCTGCTCGCGGAAGCCGTGATGCGGTTGTTCTGAGAATGCTGAAGACTGCGGGGCCTGGAGGCCCCGCGCGGCTCTGGAGAGCCGCCCCACAGCTTCAGCGGCCGGTCACATTCTCGTACCAGATGAGGTTCGCGGTCGCCGAGCCGATGCACACCAGGTCGATGCGTCCGTCGCCGTTCAGGTCGGCCACCGCGCAGCCGGCGGCTGTGATGTGGTTGTCGATGACACTGCGCGTCCAGGCGCCCTTTTCGCCGCTGCGGTAAAGCACCAGGGTGTGACCTTCGCGGAAGCCGGCCACCACTTCCTGCTCGCCGTCGCCCGCGAAGTCGGCAGCCACGATCGTGTGACCATCTTCGAGGCTCGAGTCGATGACCTTGCGCTGCCACTTGCCCTGCTTCTCGCTATAGATGGACACCTGGTTGCCGTGCCAGGGCTCGATCGCGGCGAGCTGCCGGCCCTGCCGGGTCCGGACGACCGTCACGTCGCTGGAGCCGCACTTCGGCCAGGGGGATTCGTCGCCGCTGCCGAGCTTGGACATCTGCCATCCCGCAGCGGTGTTGCGCAGGAGATGAATCCCTTCGAAGCTAGCGGTGAGGATGTCGTCGCGGCCGTCGCCGTCCCAATCGGTGATGAAGATGCCGTGCAGTACGCCATGCAGATCGCCATTCACGAGCTCGCGCTTCCATGTTCCAGGGCGGTATAGCGATAGAGATATGGCGTCCCGATAGTCGGGAGCGACCGATTTCGGGCCCGCGAGCGGCGCATTGATGAAGGCCAGTTCGCCGTGTGTGCCCATCTTCGCCACGCGCAGCCGGTGCGTGGTGGGCAGGTTGTCGATGAGGCGCATATCCCACGGTTCGCGCGGGTCGCCCTTGTGACGCAGGAGCCAGACGTTGCCCGCGCTTGCCGCGGGATTCATTTCGAAGCCATCGGCCAGAAGCAACTCGGGGATGCCGTCGCCATCCACGTCCGCCGCGGCGAGGTTGATCATGTGCGAGCGGCCGGCGACGATCACATGGCGCTGCCAGCCGGGGTTCTCATACCAGACCAGCTCGGACAGGCCGTCGGCGAGCGCGATGATGTCGGGCTTGCCGTCGTGGTTCAGGTCGGCGACCACGACGTGGTATCCGCCCGTCAGGCCCGTTGCGATGGTATGCGCTTCGAATCGAATATCGGGCGGGGCGGCACACGCGAGCGAGCAGAGCAGGGAACCAGCCGCGAGGAAGAAGTTCGCTTTGGTCACACTGACACTTTACGTCAATTCATTAGCGCCGCTGCGCCCAAGTGAGTTGCGGGGACTGGAGTCCCCGCGCGGCTCTGGGGAACCGCTCCACAAGCAGCGCTGGCGAAGCTCTTCAAGCCGTTGAAGATCTTCCCGAATCTGTGGCGCCTGTTGACCCGCGGATGCAATCAGCTTCTCAATGGTTCCGATCAGCCCGTCGAGCCGGCGGAGAGATTCCTTTTCGAGCGCCGATAGCGAAGCGTTCGCAATCTCCTGCCACTGGGTGGCGAGCCTCGAGAGGTTGGCGAAGACAAGCTCCTCGACTTTGCGCTGGTAGTGTTTCAACACGACACCCTTCACGAGACCCATGGGCAAGAGCCACGACAACAGTTCCCAGTTGCGGTCGAAGATTTTCCCCACGCGAACGTCGGGTGATTTGGGGTCCGCCGTTTGGAGATCCATCTCCGTCGTGCGGAGCGGAACGCCGAGCGTTTCCAGCATCCGCTCCGAAAGCCGGTTGCGGAAGTCCTGCAGCGACTGCGAAAGCTGACGGCTGGTCCGCCGCACCGGCTCGACAAATTCGTTGCGGTGCATTCGGGACAGCTCGGCCATCTCGCTGGTCAAGACAAGGCTCAGCCAGTCGTCGAACTTCTCCATCGCAACACGCAGGCTGCGGGTCCACGCAGGGAACTCGTGCTCAAGGCTTGCCTCAAGCTTGTTCCGGACGGGCAATTCGTTGGGCTTCAACAGCGCTTCAAATGTCGACCGGGTGTTTCCAATCGCGTGCCGGACGATGAGCTTCAGCGCCAACCGGGTGTCGTCGAGGGATTCCTTCTGACCGAGAATCTTACGGCGCAAAGCGTCCCGTTCCGAGTCCGCGATTTCCGCAGCTTTAAGAGCGACGTTCAGGTAGTCGGCGCATTCGCTCAGCAGCGAATCGAGCTTGTGGCGCAAAATCGCCGCGCGCTGCTCGCCAGCCTCGACGCGTAGCTGCGACAGCAGGCTGTCGTCGAGGTCCGCGCGCAGTCTCTCGAATCCCGGCCGGACGGAGTAGGGATAGACCGGGACCGCGTCGTTCCAATAGCGCGCCAGTTGCTTGCGGACAAACTCCTGCACCTGGTCCCGCTCGCCTGCGTCCAGGAGATCAACCTTGGTAAGCAGAAGCGAAATGTTCGGCGTGTAGCGGCTCAGGCTGCGGATCAGTTCGATGTCGTGCTGGGACAGCGGCGGGTCGACGCCGACCGCAACCAAAGCCAATCCTACGTTTGGGAGCCATTCCAACGAGGATTCAGTATTGTGTTCGAAGACGCTCTCCAGTCCCGGCGTGTCAACGAACCGAATCCCCCGGAAACATTCCAGCGAAGGTAGTTCCACGCGGACGCGCGCCACATGTTTAGCGTTCTCCGGATTCTCATCCTCGGAAATGAACTCGCCGATCCGCTCCACGGGCGCGGATTCTTTGCGTCCATCGGTGAACTCGATTGTGGCCAGCTCGCGAGGTCCCCACTGGATCTCGGTGACGATGGCGGTGACTGGGATCACTCCAACCGGCAGCAGCGGCCTCCCGAAAAGTTGGTTGAGAAAGCTGCTCTTGCCCGCCTTGAAGCGACCCAGGACCGCAATGTTCAGCGTCTTTTCCTGCGCGAAACCGCGGCAGCTCTCCAGGAAGTCGTTCAGCGCCTCAATCTCATAGCGCTTGCAGAGGTTCTCGACCATGCTGAGCGCTTCGTTCACGGCGCCGGGGTGGATCGGTCTTGTCGTTGGTTGGGTCATGACACAAAAGTTGTGAGCGCATCCATGCGCAGAGGCAGGAATTTGATATGCCGACCGTCCTGGTATTCCGGGCGGCTGGCCATCCGGCACATCGTCAGGATCTGCCCGGGGTTGCCTCGCGCAGCGGTCAACACTTTGCAGCGGAAAGCCTCGAGAGCGAACGATTCCAGCCGGTACATTGCCGATGCCGCTTCGAACAGGCTGAGCGCATCCCTCGCGGACAACGGCTTGAGCATGATCTCCTCGCGCGGATCCCAAAGCAGCTTCTGCAGGTGGCCCAAGCACTCACGAGATTCCGAAGTGACGATCAAGCAGGCGCCGGGCAGATAATAAACATGCTGCAGGAAGCGGTACATCCTCGGATCCGCGCGGGCGACGTCTTCCAATATCAAGCAGCAGGGCGTTGATCGAAGCGCATTCAGTGTGCGGGCTTGGAGCGAGATGCTGGTAAGGCGACCGGCTCCACAAGATAGCCGCTCCGCCAGGCCGGCGAGAAGCTGATGAAGCACCTCCGGTCTTTCGAGACACACGAAGGGTTGCTCCGCGACTGCGAGCGACTCCTGCAGGAGCCGGGTTTTGCCTATGCCCTTGGGGCCGGCAATCAGGCAGGACGTCCTGTCACGGAGCGCAGCCGTAAGGGTCCTCACCTCGTCCTGCCGGCCGAACAGCGGGACGAACTGGTCGCGAAGCTGTGGGGACTCAGGCGCCCTTACCTTCACTCGCGGCAACCTTGTTCTGAACGCGAATCACCTGGACATCAGACACGGCGATCAGGCCAGTGGCCATCAGTTCTTCGACGATGGGAACCAATCGAGCCAGGTTGTCCGGCGTGTCGACGATCGAGATCACGATGGGCTGGTCATGGCGCGCCAGATGGGAGATGTGCATCTCCGCACTCTCGCCATAGCCCTCAAGGCCCCGCAAGACCGTCGCGCCGGCGATCTTCAACTCGCGGCACTTGGCGACAATCGCTTCGTAAAGCGGCTTACCCTTAACGCGGTCGCCTTCCGAAATGTGAATGCGCAGGAGTCTAGCTGGATATTCTTGTCGCATCGGCTGCCTCCGTGGTTTTGGAACTGCGTACCAACCGGACAATCTCAGCGTCGGAGATGACAATCAGACCGTC
>Ga0302319_10019429_pt1 | contig 12343 bp, 13 predicted proteins | sample Bog_T0_2_FD_203319 | JGI IMG/M metagenome (GOLD analysis project Ga0302319, IMG submission 203319) | Peat permafrost microbial communities from Stordalen Mire near Abisko, Sweden - Bog_T0_2 | ecosystem: Environmental > Terrestrial > Soil > Wetlands > Peat | place: Sweden: Abisko, Stordalen Mire... | reverse complement strand
TAACCCAGAATAGCCAATCTGTTTTACCGGCACCGCCTTGACTGCGGCGGTAATGATGCGGGCTGCGGTGAGCGTTCCGCTAGAACCGAATTTCGCACCTGTGAAGTCTTCGATTGCGGCCGCGATAGAAACATCTCCCGGCGGCGCGGGGGTAGGGTCGACTCCGACATAACTCCAGCCAGTCTCTTGAGCTACCTCGTTGCCGATGCCGTCGACCACTTTCGCATGGATGGTGAGCGCGGCCGTAAGGTCGGCCGTTGCTTGCTCGACATTCCCCCAGCCTTTTGTGATGACGTCGGCAACTACATTTGCTCCCTCAAAGCCAATCGCGAACTGTCGCCCCGGGCCAATGTGGTAAGAACCGGGGAAGAAAGGTGAGAGCGGCCTAAGCATCGCGGTGGCCGTGAAATTGAATGTTCCCTGGCTTCGTGGGCTGTGCTCGGCGATGTACTTCACCAATTCCGACGTTCGATGAATTGTCTTCCAATGAATGCCTGCCTCATCGGCAATGATGGCGCTGGCCTCAATATGCGGCAAGGTTGAGAGAGCAAGCTCCAGCAGATGCATGGTCGCCGGATCGTCGGTGTCATGCATCATGGCTGGTCCGACATCTCCACGCTCAAAGAGCCATTTCGTGTCGAAGGAAAGAAGACGATGGGCTATGAACTGGTGGAGCAACTAGGCTGGGAATATCCGGATGCCGTCTTTTATCCCACCGGCGGCGGAGTCGGTCTGATTGGCATGTGGAAGGCATTTGAAGAGTTGGAAGAACTCGGCTGGGTCAAACCGGGGAAGCGTCCACGCATGATCGCTGCGCAGGCTGCCGGATGCGCGTCGGTCGCCCGCGCGTTCGCTGCGGGGACGAACGTGAGCCAGATGTGGCAGAATGCTTCCACGTTCGCATCCGGGTTGCGCGTGCCCAAACCATACGGAGACTCAATCATCCTGGACATTCTTCGAACTTCCGATGGAATCGCACTGGCCGTTAGCGATGAAGAGATTCTTGCGTCGATCCTGGACTGGGCTCGAAATGAGGGCATCTTCCTGTCACCCGAGGGCGCGTCGGTGACAGCCGCATACGACAAGCTGCTGGCGGATGGAACTCTGAAGACTTCTGACCGGGTCGTGATCTTCAATCTCTCCGGGTCTAATTCCCCGCCGCTTGCGGCGAGCGTCAACTCGGGCTTTTCGGGATACCTCGCTGCTTGCGGCGAGGTCGTTCATTTACAGGGGCCGGGCTGAAGTATACCGATGTGACAGCGGATGCGATGAAGCTGAAGCGGCCTGCGGCGGACTCCTTGTCAGCATGACTCTCCGCGCATGCAGACAGTAGTATAAAACCACATTCAATATCCGGGTATCGCCAGATGCTTCAGTTTATGACCGAGCGAGCGCGACAAGCGCGCGGATTGTTGGGTATCCTCGCGGTGACCGCAACGCTGCTGTGGCTGGGAGGTGCGGCAGCCGGCGCTTGGGGTCACATAGCCGCTGGCCTGCTTTTGCGCTGCGCCGCAATCCTCCTGCTGCTGCTGATCGCCGCGCGTCGTCCCTCGCTCCTGGCGTGGACATTCCTTTGCATGCTGGCCGGAGTCGAGCTAGGTATCGATGCGCCGCAATTTGCCACGCATACTCGATTCCTGGGCGATCTGTTTCTCCGCCTGATTCGCATGATCGTTGCCCCACTTCTGTTTGCCACCATCACTACAGGTATTGCGTCCCACAGCCAACTCCGCAGTGTTGGCCGTGTCGCGGTTAAGGCACTTATCTACTTCGAAGTAGTGACCACTCTGGGCCTGATCGTCGGCGCTGTAACAATGAATCTCTCCGGCGCTGGATGGGGCGTTGCCTTGCCCAGGGCAGGTGAAGGAGCTTTCCCGCAGCAGAGCGGGCTGGATTGGCAACAGACAATCTTGAATTACTTCCCAGAGAACATCGCACAAGCCGTGGCACAAAACCAAATCCTGCAAGTCGCAGTTTTTTCGATCATTTTCGGAACCGGCCTGGCAATGCTCGCGGAAGAGAAGCGCGCCCCAATGCTGGCTATTCTGCAATCGCTCGCGGACACCATGTTTCAGATAACGCGGATAGTCATGTACCTTGCGCCGCTAGCCGCCGGGGCTGCGCTGGCCTACACCGTGGGTAGCCATGGATTGACGATGTTGCTTCCCCTGGGTAAGCTTGTGTTTACCAGTTACGCAGCGTTCGCGATTTTTTGCGTGCTGATTCTGCTTCCCATCCTCTTGCTCTTCCGCATTCCGGTGCGCGGATTCGTCAGCGCGGTCAGTGAGCCCGCTGCGATTGGATTTGCTACTACAACATCGGAGGCTGCTCTCCCCCTGGCGATGGAGCGCATGGAGGCATTCGGCGTGCCGCGATGGATCGTGGCCTTTGTGATGCCCGCCGCCTACAGCTTTAACTTGACAGGCTCGAGCATCTACCTCGCAATGGCGTCGATCTTCGCGGCACAAGCGAGCGGAATTCACCTCAACCTTGCGCAGCAGATCACAATGCTGTTGACGCTGGCGCTTGCAAGCAAAGGAGTGGCTGGTGTGCCGCGCGCGGTCCTGGTGGTGCTTCTGGCTACTGCCAGCGCCATCCACATTTCAACCGCGCCGATCCTGCTGATTCTTGGAGTTGACGCCTTGATCGATATGGGACGGACACTGATGAACGTGGTTGGCAATTGCCTGGCATGCGCCGTCATCGCTCGATCCGAGGGTGAGTTTTCTTTCCGTCAACAAGATTGACTTGACAGGCCATCTCCGGATACTCTCATCGAATGAGTGCTTTCGCTCTTCGCCGTTGTTGTTGCTCCCGCGCCTAGCTGGGTGAGCGAACAACGCCGTCCCCTGTATCCGATAGCGGATCTGCATCGCCTCTCGCTCAATCCAGCGATCCCTTGAATTCGGTTCCCTTTGCGCGCCGCTTCGTTGCGACGCTCAATGGATTCGTCTTCGCCCCTGAACTCCCAGTTCAGCCCGTGCTGTTCCAATGCACAAGGAGATTGTTCGATGAAGTTCAATACCCCTCGATTTCGCCGCGCCTTCCAGAAGGCGCTTCTCATCATTGCATTCGGTCTTGCCCTTGCCGTTGCATCCCCCAGGATTGCACCGGCCCAAAAAGCGCAGGCTGCGCCGGGTTCGATAGCAACCGGTCCGTCACAGAAGGAATTCACCGAGGAGTGGGTCTATCGCGTTCAATACGGACACAAGGACGAGTGGTTCCGAATCTTCAAGAAGTATCAGATAGCGATTCTCGAAAAGCAAAAGCAGTTGGGCTATGTGAAGCAATACACGGTCTGGGCGCCCGGGCTGCACACCAGCGAGGAGTCGCGATGGGACTATCGGGTCATCATTGTGCGTGCTTCGTACGATGCGCCTCCAGGGCAGTCGGAGGACGAGGTTGCGAAACAGCTCTTCCCCGATCAGGCCACTTTCAAGCAGGATGAAAACCGCCGATGGGAGCTTACGGCTAACCACTGGGATCTCCCCATCCATGTGGTGAAGCTCGACGCGGCCGAGTGATTCGATCCAGATTCGTCATCAGGTCCACTCACGTTCCAGAAGAATCCGATTAGTGGGCCTGATTCGGACTCGGAGACTTGGTTCGGACAGCCGCGCTGGGCAGGAACAACGCAATTCAACTTTTGGGAGAGCGCCGTAATGAAGCAGATAGCACAACGAATTCTGGTGGTACTTGTTGCATCGCTTGTGGTGGTGGATTCTTCGTATGCAACAGACGGATATTTCTTGACTGGCTATGGCGCCAAGCAACAGGGGCGCGGAGGAACCGGAGTAGCATTGCCGGGAGATAGCCTCGCCGGCGCGACCAATCCTGCTGGACTGATTTTCGTCGGGGATCGCATCGATTTTGGGCTGACGCTGTTTCGTCCAATCCGCTCCTCCACTATCACCGGCAACCAGTTGCCCCCAGGATATCCCGACGTGAATGGAACGTACGACGCCAGCCGCGTCAAAGACTTCTTCCTGCCAGAGTTGGGGTACAGCCATCAGCTTCGGCCCAACGTCGCAGTGGGCGTAGCGCTGTATGGCAACGGCGGGTTGAATACCTCGTACACCAAGCCGATTCCTCTGCTTGGCAGCACCCGCGGAGGCGTTGACCTGGAGCAGCTGTTTATATCACCTACACTCGCCTACAAGGCGGGTGCGCACAACTCCTTCGGCGTCGCGGCAAACATCGCCTACCAAAGATTTTCAGCCGAGGGATTGCAGAATTTCGCCAATGCCAACGAATCGAGCGACCCCTCCCATGTCACCAATTCCGGTTACTCGAACTCGTTCGGAGGTGGCGTGCGTGTGGGATGGATCGGAGAGCTGAGCCACTGGCTCAATGTTGGTGCAACCTATCAAAGCCGGACTTACGCCAGCAGGTTCTCTCGCTACAGTGGATTGTTTGCCGAAGGCGGCAAATTCGACATCCCGGCAAACTTTGCAGGAGGTGTTGCAGTCAAGATTCATCCTAAGGCTACGGTGCAATTCGACACCGAGCGGATTCTCTACGGCCAGGTAAAGTCGGTGGCAAACTCCGACGCGAACCTTGCTCCCCTTGGCGCCGGCAATGGCCCGGGCTTCGGATGGCGCGACATCACGGTGATCAAGACTGGCCTGGACTACAAATTGAATTCGGCCTTGACTCTTCGCGGAGGCTACAACCATGCTGGTCTTCCCTTTGACGGGACGCAGACCTTCTTCAATCTGCTCGCTCCCGCAGTCACCCAGGACCACCTACATGCTGGAGCAACCTGGACGCTGAAGAGCGGAAAAGAAATCAACCTTGCCTATATTCATGCTTTCGAGGGCCATGTGAACGGAGTCAATTCGATACCGCCGAGTGCCGGCGGGGGTAACGCAAACCTGAGCATGTATCAGAATTCAGTTCAGGTGAGTTTTGGGTGGAAAGGAAGCAAGCGATAATCCCGAGGGAGAGAGGTGAAATAGCATGCGCACTTGGCTCACGGCGCCATGGCCCTGGTATGTCGCGGGTCCAGTAATCGGACTCTTCGTTCCGGCACTCCTGCTTGCCGGCAACAAGGTGTTCGGGATCTCAAGCAACCTGCGCCACCTTTGCTCGGCATTGGTTCCGGGCAAGTTCGAGTATTTTCGCTACGACTGGAGAAAGTCGGGACTTTGGAACCTAGTGTTTCTGTCAGGTGTATTGATCGGTGGATTCATTGCATCGCATTGGGGTGCGTCGCACGATATTGCCATTTCGCCTGCGACGAAAGCTGCGCTGACCCAGTTGGGCATCCACGACTTCTCCGGTATAGCGCCGCATGAAATCTTCAGTTGGCACGCGCTTTTGACTCTGCGTGGATTTGTGTCCGTCGTTTTGGGAGGATTCCTGGTGGGCTTCGGCACTGCGTACGCGGGAGGCTGCACGTCGGGACACGCAATCTCCGGTCTTGCGAATTTCGAGTTGCCCTCGTTGATTGCGGTCCTAGGCTTCTTTGCAGGGGGCCTCGCCGCAACGTATTTCATCCTGCCACACCTACTCTGACGACCATGACGACAAGATCACAAATCGAAAACGCGAGCTCCGGCAAATGGGAAAGCAGGCCCGTGTTTCTTCTGATTTACCTTTTGCTCGGCACAGCTTTTGGCATCGTACTCACACGCGCCGAAGTCTTGTCCTGGTTCCGCATTCAGGAGATGTTCCGATTCCAGTCGTTCCGCATGTACGGCATTATCGGCTCGGCCATCGCAACGGCGGCAGTTTCGATCTTCGTAATTAAGAAGTCTGGGCTGACCTCCGCTTCAGGAGAGACTATTGCGATTCCAAAGAAGGCGCTGGACACTGGAGCGCGGTACGCGATTGGCGGGACAATTTTTGGACTGGGATGGGCCCTTACAGGAGCGTGCCCAGGACCTCTCTTCGCACTAGTCGGTAACGGCGTGTCCGTGATGGCTGTAGCGGTCTTGACCGCTCTGTTGGGCACCTGGGTCTATGGTCTCCTTCGTCCAAGATTGCCGCATTGAATCGGATATGAGCCGGCGTGTCGGCGGGCGGAGTAGCGTCGGTGATACGGATTACAATGCTTGCCTTGAATTGAGGCCGATAATGCCGTCAAGGGCCTCAATTTACCCATCCTCCGATCACCGACGTGGAACGAGGACCTCCCACATGCTCGGGTGCCACGGTCAGCAGAGCGAGATGCCTTGCAGTTAGTTGAGGTCGTAATTCGATGAGCACACCCGTTGTGAAGCAAAAGATCGTCAGGGAAGCGCGGAGACTAGGGGCTGACCTGATCGGGTTTGCGCCTGTATCGCGCTGGCGCGATTACAACGAACTCAAACCCGAGTATTGGCCTGAAACGATTTGGAACAAAGCCCAGACGGTAATCGTTCTGGGTGTTCCCATGCTGTTGCCGATTGTCGAGAGCACGCCATCGATCAACCACACCGTCTTATACGACACGACCAACACCCTTCTCGACCAGATAGCATATAGACTGGCGGTTTTTCTCAACAATCTTGGGCACGCGTCCATCTCTATGCCGCGGGACGGATACGGCAGCCTGGAGATTCTGCTGAAGAAGATGTCGACTTGTTTCAGCCACGTATATGCAGCAAGTATGCTGGATTGGGGACCATCGGCTACAGCCACAACCTGCTGAATCCTAAATACGGCCCGCGCGCGCGTTACGTTTCCGTGCTGTCATCCGTTGCGATATCCGGCGATCCGGTGATTGAGAAGAATCTTTGCAAGGGATGCCGCCTGTGCGGCCGGTTGTGCCCAGCGCAGGCCATGCGACCAGCACCAGGCCGCGAAGTTGCAGAGTTCGATGCGGTGAAATGCACGCATTTCCATCAAGAGCTTGTGGCGGAAAATCGCTGGCCCTGTGGCGTTTGTTCCAAGGTCTGTGCCGAAGGAGAGGATCGCAAGCTTTATGGCAGCACCAATGTCCGTGTTTACCTGAACGAACGCGAAGCGATCGCCGCCGACCCATCGCATCCGGATTACAAACATCTTGTCCATCTGCGTTCCCACGGTTCGAGCGGCGATCGCAAGTATCGATTGTCGAGATGCGCCAATATGCGCCCGCGGGCGCCGGACAGGATGACGGCTACGGCAACTCCGCCCTCGACCTACAATGTGACTAGGTAAGCCGAGAGATCCCAGCAGGAGGAATAGCCAATGAGCAGCGACATCGAACTGAATGAGATTGGCGTATTGAAGCGCCGCGAAATTGAAGCGCGAATCCTTTCTCCCATTCTGGAAGCTCTCGGGAATGAATTCGGGCGCGAGGAAGTCATTGAGATTACCCGCAGGACGATGACTGAGATCGCGCGCCAGCAGGGTAAGGAACTGGCCTATCAAATGGGAACCAATGATCTTGAATCTTACGGCAAATCAATCGAACCGTGGAGCCGTAGCGGCGCTCTGGAACTTCGAATCCTGAATCAAGACGAAAAGACCCTGAGTTTTGATGTGACAGGGTGCAAGTATGCTGAACTCTATCGCGGCCTTGGCATTCCGGAACTTGGAGGCGTCCTTTCGTGCAGTCGCGATGCGGCGTTTATAGAGGGTTTCAATTCAGGCATCACACTGGAGCGGACTCAAACCATCATGCAAGGATCGGGCTTCTGTGGCTTTCGTTTTCGAGTCGGCGAGGACCGCGAGCCTTAAGAAGCCAAAAGCAGGACCGTTGCAAGCTGTCACGGTGATTCGCTTGTTGACACGGCCTTGTGGAAGGCTCTAGCCTGATTCCGTTGCAAGAGATGCGCGACCGCGCATTGCGCCGAACGAATGAACAGATTCTCTCCAACCCGCATGTGTCTGCGCTGCTGTCGGTTCCGCGCGTTGCGGGTGTGTGTCTAGGGGAATCGAGCCAGTCTTCGACAGTCGCCCAGAACCCACCCGCCATCAGTCGGTCGGGTGGGCTTTTATTATTCTGCCCCAATCGCCAAACAAGACAAGGGATCTCCCCAGGAGGAAATACCAAATGTCACTTCGCATCAATGATATTGCTCCGGACTTCACCGCCGAAACTACCCAAGGTCCAATCCACTTTCATGAGTGGATCGGCGACGGCTGGGCTGTGCTCTTCTCACACCCCAAAGATTTCACGCCCGTCTGCACCACTGAGTTAGGCGCGGTCGCGGGCCTTGAAAAGCAGTTTGCAGAGCGGGGCGCAAAGGTTATCGGCCTTAGCGTCGATCCGGTCTCCAGTCACAGTAAATGGACTACGGACATTCAGGATGTCAGCGGGCACGCCGTAAACTATCCATTGATCGGCGACCCCGAGTTGAAAATCGCCAAACTCTACGACATGCTCGCGGCCGATGCCGGCGAGTCCTCGGAAGGCCGCACACCCGCCAATAATGCACCTGTGCGCACGGTGTTCGTCATTGGACCTGACAGGCGCATCAAGCTCACACTGGCCTATCCCATGACAACTGGCCGTAATTTCGATGAGATCATCCGCGTGCTTGATTCCATTCAGTTGACCGCGAAGCATCGTGTGGCGACTCCCGCGAACTGGCATCAGGGCGATGACGTCATCATCACCGGCGCCGTCTCGAATGAGGAGGCTGACAAGATCTTTCCTGGCTACAAAACGGTGAAACCGTACCTTCGCACAACGGCTCAGCCGCATTCGGTGTAATTCCGTGGACGTGGAGATCTTCGGCGCCTCCATCGCGGGGACGGCGATGCGGCGGAAGGGCAGCGGCGAGGCAAGTGAGTGAGTGAGTTCGCGCGGTTGTAAGTCAAGCATCTCTCTATCGACCTGTGCATGCCATTTCCCGCAGCTCCTATGGACTCCGATTTGAATCGCGAAGCTCATGCGGCGAATCAGGCGTACGGACCACCTGAGCGAAACGCATTCTCCACTTATGCAATCGATCCTTAATTGATATGGTTCTCGGTTCGGGGCTCAATAGGCGAATCGGCCTGTTGCTTACGCCGAAAACTGATTGGATGGGGCCCAATCGTTGTACCGAACGAGTGCGCCCCGGAGCGTCATGCCTAATTCCGTAAGCTCATAGTCTACACGCGGTGGGACGCTCGGGAAGAGTGTCCGCGTAACGATTCCATCTGCCTCCAGTCGTTTTAGGGTGAGCGTGAGCATTCTTTGCGAGATGCCGCTAACTCGTCGCTGGATTTCGTTATAGCGCAGCCGCCCTTTAGACAGACTGCCGACAACCATGATCGTCCATTTGTCTCCAACGCTCGAAAGAACGTCGGCTAGTCCTCTGCAATCGGCAGGGCCGAGAGACTCCGTCGGAACAATTTTGTTCGTTTCGCCCATGAAAGTGCCTCCTTGTGGAGAATCTGCGCACACTCCATACTAGCGCTACGAACAGGCTGTTCGTGCTTGCAGTCGCTGAGTTGCGAATCGCGAGCAAACGAAAGGACACATCGTGCAGACACTGATCAGCCCTCCCACAGACGTTTCAACACAAACCACAACGCACCCCACAACACAGCACATGACACAGCGGCGGAAAAGGATTATCTACTGGACCCTGACTCTGATCATGTTCCTGCCTGCGACTGCCGGAGCATTCGTCGAAGCATTCACCAACGGACCTGCAAGCATCGTTAAGATCATGATTGCCCTCGGGTATCCGCTGTACCTGATGAAGATTCGTGGGGTAGCGAAGATCTTCGGTGGCATCGCAATCCTTACGGGCAAACTGCCCAAGATGAAGGAGTGGGCCTATGCAGGCTTTGCCTTCGACTTCCTTGGCGCAACTGCGTCGCACCTCATCACGGGAGAGGTGGGGTATGCGCTGTTCCCGTTCGCATTCTTCCTGGTTCTGTTGGTCTCGTACACGTTGTGGGATAAGACGGCCGCAACTCCGCTGCCATTTGGTCAAGGCAGATCTCGCGCCTAACGAGCAATGGCGCCGCGGAGTCAACGCAGGCAGAATATTTGCTCGCTCAAGAAACTGCCTCCTTATTGTGAGCGGGTAGGCGTCCACACTGCCGTAGCAAAAGGGTCATTCGTGCTTTGCGTGGGCGAATAAGACCTGATGGAAGGAATAGGATGGCACAGCTTTTGGTAGTACAAGCAAGTCCGCGCGGGGAGTACTCGATCTCCCGCAATTTGGCTTCGAAGTTTCTCGAAGACTGGAAGACGGCACATCCAGGTGGTGAGGTCGTCGAACGCGATCTGGCGAAAATGCATCTGCCCTACATGAACCTGCCGTGGCTGGGTGCGAGTTTGACGCCGGTCGAAGCACACACACCTGAGATGAAGGAAGTGCTCACCGTTTCGAATGAACTCGTGGATGAACTGCTGTCGGCAGATCACATCGCGATCAGCACGCCGGTTTACAACTACAACATCCCCGCCAATCTGAAGTCCTATGTGGATCACATCGTGCGCAAAGGGCGCACGCTTGGCCTGACGGGACAAGGCCTCGTGCATGACAAGAAATGCACCGTGCTGATGGCCTCGGGCGGCGTCTACACCGAAGGCTCTCCAATCCGTGATCGCGACGTCGCTACGATGTTTCTGAGGCTCATCCTCAAGGTAGTCGGCATTGAAGACGTGACGATCGTTGCAGCGGGCGGCAGCAAGGTGGTCGACCTTGGTGAGGAATCTCGCGAGAATTTCCTTTCCACGTTCGAGCCCGCAATCAACGCTGCGGCTCGTAAATAGGAATTCGTTCCACGCAACTACTTTGGGGAGGTGTCAATGGCATCAGATTTCGGAATCAGATTTCGGATTTCTTGGCCATATAGCTCTGCCTTTGCTCATAAACTCGGCGAGTGTCGGGACGACCGGACTGATCGTTTCGGATTTTCGGCGCTCGCCCAGCTTTTATGCAGGTGTGATTGGCCTGGAAGCTTTGTCGCAGACGAACACCTCTGCGCATCCCGGGGTTGTCGCCGGCAATCGCGTGCTGCTTGAACTGGAAGGGAGACCAGGTGTTCATCCCCAGCGCAGCAAGCGCCTTGGGCTTTACACGCCGCGCTACTGATGCCGCCGTGATCGGCATTCGCGAGCTTTACAGAACATCTGGAACAGCGTGGCATCCGTACGGACAGCAGCGATCATCGGGTTAGCGAAGCTTTTCAGTTAGAAGACACCGACCGGCTACGAATAGAAATGTGCGCGGATGGTGAGCGCGAAGTATGGCCCTGGCGCAGGAACGAGCTTGACTCGGCAGTGCTTCCTCTCGATCTTGCGCATCTGCTACCCATCATTTATGTGTAAGACTCGGCTTCGCTCAATGAGGGATGATCGAACTTGCTAGAAACGCGCGCGTTCTAGGACTATGCTCAGTTCGCCGCGCACGTTCGCCAGCATGGTTTTCCGGACGATTGGGCATTCGTCTCCTTTGTCATGCGCCCTTAAGAGTTCGTCCCTAGTCTAAGTACTGAAGGCGTTGCATCTTGTCTCATTTCGCGCCCTCGTTTTTTGCTTGCGATAGCGGACTCAGGGAAGGCACGCTTCCAAAAGGCCGAAGAGATGGATTATGGGTGCCCCGGGAGACAAGTTTCATTCCGGTGAGATTTCGCTCGTGCCGCATTGTAATACGCAGTGAAGAAAACTACAGCCACGTCATGCAACTGGAACGGCCCACGGAGATGTCTACCGCCTAAGCGGGATTGATTTCAGCTGGGATGCCTGTCATCATGCATGGCAAGGTCTTTTGGTGACTCGCTCAACTCATTTGTTGGCCACCTGCGATTTCGTACCGATCCCACTGAGATTCTCTAAAAAGGGGACTTAGTTGTGTATAGACCTGTCACCCGCGGTGAGATTGCCGATGCCTTAGTCCACATGCGCGATCTTTATCGTCAGATAAAGCCCTCCGACGAACGGGAGTACCGTGCATCCGAGCGACGCGAGGTTGGGATCAAGACCCTTCTGTCGAATCTTTCGCGAACCAAAGACCATCCCACGCTCCACATGATCGATGAGGTCGCCGACATGGCCCGACTGACGATTGAGGGAGCACATCGGCTGTTCGGTTACAACCTGGCCGATATCCGACGTTATGATTTGGAGCTGAACGGTGGCCGTACTCACATCATCGAATCGTATGCGTTCGACCGCGACCGGTTGATTGATCTGCCGCTGGAATTCGTAACGGAAGAGATATCCGGGTTCGGCGGGATGTTGGGAGATATGGTGACCCAATGGCAAACCGACATTCCTATACGGGTTCTGGAAGAGGCTGGCTGGCTTCGGCCGGGCACATTCTTCGTCCATGTTGGGACAGAGGATAGCCTCGGATCAAGCCTCCCTCCGGGATCGTTGGCTTTGGTAGAACCCATCGACGATGATGACAAATTGTATCCGAGTCCACGAGCCATCTATCTGCTTCAATTCGGCAATGGCTACCGCTGCAGCCGCTGCGTTGTG
>Ga0302319_10019427_pt1 | contig 12343 bp, 15 predicted proteins | sample Bog_T0_2_FD_203319 | JGI IMG/M metagenome (GOLD analysis project Ga0302319, IMG submission 203319) | Peat permafrost microbial communities from Stordalen Mire near Abisko, Sweden - Bog_T0_2 | ecosystem: Environmental > Terrestrial > Soil > Wetlands > Peat | place: Sweden: Abisko, Stordalen Mire... | reverse complement strand
GGGCGTGGATGTGCTGTGCGCAGACAAGACTGGCACCCTGACCCAGAACAAGCTGACGCTGGGCGATCCGTTCAGTGTGAACAATGTGCCCGCCGATCAAGTGATCCTCGATGGCGCGCTGGCGTCGCGTGCGGACAATAACGACACCATTGATCTGGCCGTCCTGGGCGGACTGAAAGACAAGGATTCGTTAAAGGTTTACGAGGTGCTTCATTTCCAGCCGTTCGATCCGGTGCATAAGCGCACCGAGGCCACCGTCAAAGCCAAAGACGGAAAGACGTTCAAGGTAACGAAGGGTGCGCCGCAGGTGATTTTGGCGTTGTCGGCCAATACTGGGGAGGTGAAGCCCGCCGTCGAGAAAGCGGTCAACGAATTTGCGTCGCGAGGCTTCCGTTCGTTGGGCGTGGCGCGGGCCGAGAGCGACGGGCAATGGCAGTTTGTCGGCGTCTTGCCCTTGTTCGATCCCCCACGGGAAGATGCCAAGGCAACCATCGCGACCGCGCTTGCCATGGGCGTAAAGGTCAAGATGGTTACGGGCGACGCATTGGCCATCGCCAAGGAAACCGCCAAAAAGCTGGACCTGGGAACAAACATCCTCGATGCCGGCGGCCTGGGCGACACGAAGCATCACGAGACGGCGCAGTTGGCGGAAGCAATTGAAAGAGCGGACGGCTTCGCTCAAGTGTTCCCCGAACACAAGTTCCACATCGTGGATGTCCTGCAGCAACGCGGCCACATCGTCGGCATGACGGGTGATGGCGTGAACGATGCCCCCGCGCTGAAGAAGGCCGACTGCGGCATCGCCGTTTCCGACGCGACGGATGCGGCCCGCGCGGCGGCGGCCATCGTGCTGCTAACGCCCGGCCTGTCGGTGATTATTGACGCGATCAAAGGGAGCCGCCGCATCTTCCAGCGGATGAACAGCTATGCGATCTATCGCATCGCCGAGACGCTGCGCGTGCTGTTCTTTATGACCCTGGCGATCCTGATCTTCAACTTTTATCCATTGACGGCGGTGATGATCGTGATGCTGGCATTGCTCAACGACGGGGCGATCCTTTCCATTGCCTATGACAATGTTCGTTACAAGGACCAGCCCGAAACGTGGAACATGCACATGGTGCTGGGGGTCGCCACGGTGCTGGGCCTCATCGGGGTCGTCTCCGCCTTCCTTCTGTTTTATCTCGGCGAGCGTGTCTTCGGCCTCGACCGCGCGCACATCCAGACGCTGATGTATTTGAAGCTGTCCGTGGCGGGACATTTGACGATCTTCCTCACGCGGACGCGTGGCCCGTTCTGGTCGATACGCCCCGCGCGGATTTTATGGGTGGCCGTGGTTGGCACGCAAATCGTGGCGACGTTGATCGCCGTCTACGGCCTGTTCATGACGCCACTCGGCTGGGGTTGGGCACTTTTCGTCTGGGGCTATGCCCTGGCGTGGTTCCTGGTGAACGACCGCGTGAAACTGCTCGCGTATCGGGTGTTCGATCCAACTAGCTTGCCCCTATTAGCGAAGAAACCATGACTCCTACCACCAATCGAAGTAGCGTAGACCTTGCAGACAAAAGGGCGGCCCGTATCCGGTCGCTGGCGACGGACCTAGCGAGTCCTGATCCGACGGTTCGGACGAAGGCACGACGGGCACTGGTTGCCATTGGAAAACTCGCCGTGCCTTCACTCATTGGACTCCTTTCGCATCGAAAGCCACACGTGCGATGGGAGGCAGCAAAGGCGCTGTGCGGTATCGCCGATCCGCTTACCGCTTCCGCGCTGGTCAATGCCCTGGAGGACCGCGACGGCGACGTTCGTTGGCTGGCAGCCGAGGGAGTGGCCGCTCTGGGGCGAGATGCGTTGCAACCTCTGCTGGCGGCACTACTCGAAGGGTCTAAGCCGTCTTGGCTCTACGAGGGCGCACACCGCGTCTGTCACACTTTGGTCAAGAGGAAGAGGCTTGGCCCGATTCTTCGTCCTCTATTGGCGGCACTGAAACAATCCGAGCCGGAAGTAGCGGTGCCTCCGGTTGCTTATGCCGCATTATCGAAACTGCGCAAGTTGTCGTGAGGACACGGTGAGACCTGGTGTCAAGCGGCCCTGCCTCGTTGATGGAGGAGCGATGTCATGCCATATGAAGTGACGCTTGACTATGAACCTGGCGTCCAGCGGGTCTTGCAGACCAAGAGCGAGACGAAGGCATTCTACAACAAGATCGCCAAGGTTTATGACCTCTTGGCGGAGCATTCTGAGCGTCCCATGCGCGAGGCCGGGTTGAGACTACTCGCTGCTGTCCCGGGCGATCGCATTTTGGAAATCGGCTTCGGGACCGGCCATATCTTGGCCGAACTTGCCAATGCCGTCGGACCAACGGGAACGGTCTTCGGTATTGACATCTCGGAGAACGTGTTGGCCAAAACAAGAGACGTTCTCAGTAGCAAGGGGCTAATTGACCGGGCTTCCCTCGATTGCGGCGATGCCGAAAGCCTCCCCTACGGCGACGATTCGATGGACGGGATATTCACGGGCTTCACCTTGGAACTATTCGACACGTCTGGTATTCCCAAGGTGCTGGCCCAATACAAGCGGGTTTTGCGGGCCGGGGGCGCATCGTGGCCGTGTCCAAGGAAGGCAAGGACGGGCTGGTCATTCAGGCCTTCGAGTGGACGCATCGCCACTTTCCCAACCTGATGGACTGCCGGCCGATCTATGGCCGCCGCGCTTTAGAGGCGACGGGCCTAGTCATCGAGGACTCACTGACGCAGTCCATGTGGGTTCCCGTGGAGATTGTAAGGGGACAGAAAGCCAAGTTAGCGGTCTGGTCGGTTGTCCGTCAGGTTCTTCCTGAATCACATCCGCCATAGGGCTGCTTCGGAGGGGTATTGACTGGTGGAAGGCCGTGGCCGCCACGTTCCTTGATCGCTTTGGCAGGTCAATAGATGTACCGCAGTGCGGCCAAGGTCGCCACACCGCCCAAGAGGCCGGCGGCGATCTCGTTGTCCAGGCCAGGGCCGAAGAGGCTGCCCAGGGCGAAGGCGAATGCCAAACCCCCGCTGAGAATCAATGCTTGAAGGATCATGGTGTCTCCAACCAAGTGTCAGGGTCCGCGTGGACGTGCCCTTCGTCGTGCCAACCGCAGTCCGGGCAGCGGGAACCGCACATCGGCGTGCCATCCCTTGGCCATCCGCTTCCTCTTGGTGAAAGTGAGGATGATTTCTTCGTCCAGTTGCGGGTCCAGGGCCTCGATGATCTTCCATTCGCTGTCGTGTGCCCGGCGCATCAGACCCTCGCGGGTCAGTCGGAGGAAAGGCCGCCCGTTTGAATAACAGTCGATCTCGGCCAGGAATGTCAGGAACTCCCCTTCCTGTCGCTCCAAGAAGGTGATGTACCCGTCCATCAGCTTGTCGGCGAAGGACGCCGAGACGCCCCGCAGCCAAAGGCTCACGAACATGGCCGCCGCTTTTCGGGCAATGACCTCGGTGGTCTGGCCGATCGACATGCAGCCATGCTTCCAGGCCATGCTCCAGCCGGCGAACTCCCCCGCAGGCGACTTCGCCGTCCACCACGTCATCGCACCATTCCACGGTGACTTCGTTCTCAGCCAGCACGCCGTTGTAGTTCCAGGCATCGGGATAGCCGTCTACCCAGTCGTCCAGTTTCGGAATATGCTGTCGCACGCAGTCCCAACCCTTGGGCGACTTCATGTAGTCCGGCAGCCGTCGCTCGACATCCCAGCAGTTGTTGCAGCGCCTCGTGCCGGTGAAAGGCGTCGGCGTGCCGCAGGTTTCGCAGGGGACGGTTTCACAGGGGATTATTCGGCGACCCTTTGCAACTTATTGATCTCGGGCTTCGGTCTCACGTCTTAGTCCATGTGGATATGGTGGCCGCGTTGGAACCGCCCGCACACAAGAAGCGTACAGCCCCACTGCCAGATGCGTTTGCCCCGGTCCAGGTCGTGCCAGCGTTGGCGTAGTTCTTCGTCGGCTAGCCAGGTGCGGTGAAAAGCGCTGGGGTCTTCAAAGTAGATGCGGTATCGGTCGTAGCCGATGGCGGCGACCCAGTGCCCATCGTCCCACAGCTCCCGGTAAGGCCGGTTGGATGTACGATAGGCTTGGAGCGTGATGAGGGTGGGGTGGCCGGCGTCGATGCCCCGTCGCAGGTCCGCCAGCCGCATCCGCTGCCGGGCGCGGAAGGGCAGACCATAATAGTTGGAAGTATTGAGGACACCAACCGTGCCAGTGCCCGCCTTCGTCGTCCTGGCAAACAGGGCCACGCGATCCTCTCGCTCTTCCACGCCAGCGAAGACCAGGGCCGAAACCAAGAGGTTCGCACCGCAGTCGAAACAGAACGTCTGCCGGGTCTCGGGGTACTCGATGATTTTCATGGCTCACTCGTCGGTAATCAAGATGCCGTCCAGGTGGTCGATCTCATGTTGAATGACGATGGCCTGCTCGCCCTCGAAGGCCCGGCCGCCCTCCAGGACGACCTTGCGGCATCGCTCCTTCAGCCGGATGACACCAGGCAGGCTCAGGCAGCCCTCCTGGCAATGCACTTCACCTTCCCGGCGGACGATCATCGGATTGACGAAGACCTCGCCCCAGGCGGTCACGAAGAACCGGGCGTCAATGCCCACCTGCGGAGCCGCCAGGCCCAAGCCGCCAGTCTCATCCAGGAGATGGAACATCTGCTGGATAATGTTGGCCTTCAACAGGAAGTCTGGCCGGCAGACACGATGGAGAATCGGATCGTCGGGCCTTACGAGTTGCATGGTGCGTTCACGCTGGATGCACAACAGGCGTTGGTCTCGGGCGGTGCAACAGCCGACGAGGGAACATGCCGCCATCGCAGCTTCCGGTATTCAGGGCGGACGCCCTGAAGGGCTTGATAGACACTGCTCAATGTGAAACCATGCCGACCGGCTTCGCCGACCGTTCGGAAGACGAACGCGACTGCGCCAGTGCGAGGGTCCAGAGCTTCAATGTGGCCGGGCGTGTTCGCATAACGCTCATATTTGCGGCGGGGAGCTTTGTTCCCTGCCGCTTCGGCCGGTTTCTCCTCCGTTTGTGCCTGGTCCGCATGTTCTGCGTACCAAAGGTCAATGGCCTCCGTGCGTGTGGGTCGGGAAAGGCAGCGGCCATCGCTGAGCCGGATTGCCCACTTGTTTTGTGATGGGACGTAGTAAACATCCCGATTGAGTTGGGCGATTTCGTTCCGTCGATGGGCCTCCGCCAAGAGGGTCCTAGCGACGGCGGGAGAGTCGGCTTCCGTCGTGGTCGGCGGTGGCGTCTTGCTTGTTGCCACGGTGTATCGCCAACCCAAGTTCTTGTAGGTTTTCTGGCGGCCATACAACACGTCACCGACACGTTTGGGCCGGAAGCCATCGGCGTAGACGGCCTTTTGGCTGGGATACTGCTTGATGGTTCTCCCTGTCTGAAGGTCGTATGATTCCACCCGATGGCTGTTCGTTTGTGGCTCGGGTGTCAGGATGACGGCTGGCATTTGCAGCACAGCGGCGGTTGCATACCGCCAGTGCAAACCGTGATACCAAGAGCCGCTGGTGATGGCCTTCTGAATGGCGTTTGCGACATAGCCGGCTACCGCGGCGGCTGTCGCCAACGAGGGATAGCGTGCCACGACGTTGCCCCGGGCATCATACGCTTCAATGGCACGGGCACCGCGGGGGACTCGCACTTTGGTGCGCGTCGTGGGTGGGGCCGGTGGCTCGCCCGCAGGTTGCGTGCTCACAGACGGATCGAGTGCTGGCATGGGAGGACATATTGATGCCACGGAATCAGTGTATCGCCACCCGAGTCCCCCGCACGCCTTGTTGATGCCACGCAATACGTCACCAATAAAGTAGCCCTCGTAGTAGGCGGTTCGTACCGAGGGATAGTGTTTGATGGTGACACCGGTTACAAGATCATAGGACTCGACGGGGCGCGCCTGCGGATGCCGCTGTTGACGTTTCGATAATGGCTGGGCGGCTGTGTGCGGGCCACCTGGGCTGTACCGCCAGCCGAAGCCCCCGTAGGACGGCCTGTGCCCCGCCAAAACATCGGAGACGGCACCGTTATTGTTTCCTTTCCGTCGTGCATCCTGGATGCCATTGAATCGTTCAACTGTTGCCCCGGTTGCGAGATCAAAGGACTCAATGGGGCGCGGTTCTCGTGAGTGAGTTCGGGGCGCGGAAATCTCGACCCGCGTGTCCGATGCCTGCGGAAGCGTTGGGACCGCAGGTGGCGTTTCGGACGGCAATGACGCTTTGGACAAATGGAACAGGCGGCCCAGGGCAGAGAATGGATTCATTGAATGTCTCATTTATCAACTGGTCGAAATGGAAGAATTGTTACAGACAAAAAGACTCGTGCAGCAGGCGCACCAACACGTCCCCGTGGCAGGGGAGCGGGTGGCAATGACAGCCCAGCCGCTTCCCGGCCAATTCTGGCAAGGCGGCGATCAGGTCGGGTCGCCGCCGGATATGGACTTCGTACTTGGCGAGGGCCAATTCCCTCGGGCACTTGTCGGTGATCTCAAACGGGTTTCCCCACTTGCTCGGCCAGCAAATGAGCACGTCGTAGGATTCGTGGTGGAGGTTTACAACGCAGGTCATGCACGGGCGATCCTTCGCATCTTCGCCAGGCTCCTTTCAATCCGCCACACGACAGCTTCTTTGTCCAGGCGCAGTCGGTCAGCGATCTCCGGGATCTTATAGCCCTCGAAGTAGCGCAGCCGGATGATCTCTTGGTCGGGCCGCGGCAGGACGCCCATGCACAGGTCGGCGATCTCAGCGTTGGCGACACGCTCGATCGCATCGGGCATCTCGCTCGCCAGGCAGTTGGGAGCGCGGCCGAGGGGGTGCTTTCGCGCGGGTTCCTCGCCGTGCAGGCTTTCCTCGTTGGCATACGGATTGTAGTTCTCCTCCAAGGGGAGGTTGCGGCGCTTGTCGCGCCGCTGGCGGCACTCGTGTTTGACGTGGTTGCGGGTCATCCGGTTGGCGGTGGTGAAGAGCCAGAGGTTGACCATCGTGCCGTCCAGGAAATCTCCGCGACAGATGTGAATCCGTCCAAACACGTTTTGCAGGATGTCGTAGGCGTCCGAAATCAACGAGGGGGCTCGCCGCTGGAGAGTGTTGGTGATGTAGTGCAAGAGCATCTTACTGTAGCGAGCGTGAATCTCGGCCAGCGCCGCGTCGTTGCCGTTCTGATACATGGCCATCAGTTGCCTGTCGCTGAGATTCTTCACGGTTCTTCCTTTCAAAGATGCGGGACGAGATGCGTGAAACGACCGGTTGTTGAACGGGCATCAGCCCAAAGTTACGGCGAAGGGACGAGAGTCTAGGGAAAAGACGGACACGAAGGGTGGGGATTCCCCTAACCACTGTTTCGGGCCCTGCCCCACTACTAAACCCTATGCCGGGTCCGGCTACTGGAAGAATCGGCACGTTAAATTCCACGGTTTTTTAGGGGTAGGAATTGGGGGGATAGTTTTGTGAATGGCCTTCGCCCGCACAACGGGTTTTTTCCACACGAGTAGAATCTCTTGAGTGATTTTTGGCCGGTCGGGGCCGTGCAAGGGCAGTCCCGGCATTTGTCACATCAACGAATGGCAATCGAGTCGGGGTGGAAATCGCGGTGGGCGGCTGGATTTTGTGGCCGCAAGTCGGCGTGACGACTGGTTGTGACGAGAGTGCCAGTCGTGCGGGCGCGCGGCCAGAGGAACGTGGCCCGGCGGCAGGATGCGGGACTCACATTGCAAGGGCCGTCTTTGCCACCGGGCTGATCCATTTTGTCGATGGCGAGATACCGGGAAAGGATTTTGGCCAGGACATGATCGTCCCCGGGCGGGCCGCTGCGATCCTCAATCCCCTCGCGCTGGTGTACGCCCGTCCCACGACGACGGCAAGCTCCATGTCGGCGGCCGACCTTCGCAGCCTCGATCGTGCGCGTTTCACCGAATCACGGTTCCGGTACATGGGGTACAATGACCGCCAAGGATTCCCGTGCAGCGTGTTGGTAGGTGCCCGCATGAACGTCTCAAAGCAGCAAGCCAGAATCCGCCCGCTGATTTCGTCCGACCGGACTCACGAACATGAGCGTTTGCCCTCCGTAATCCGCTCAAAAGCCTTGGCGGTAAACGTCAGGTCGAGCGGCGTGAACAGCGCCATGCAATTGCTTCGGTCGTAGGTGAGCAACCTGAAGAGCGTGTGCCCTTGGCCGTCGTCGGCGATTGTCCGGCGCACGGACACGTAGCGGGCGATCTTCGCCATTGCCTGCTGGACGGCGCGTTTCTTATCCTTCAAACGCTGAACGTACCCGGGATCGGCTCCTTGAAGATCATCATCGCTGACCACGATTCGGCTCATTTCTGCCTCGGTCTCCGTATCGGCTCCCACATGTTATACTTGTCATGTTCCACCAGAGCCCCTCTGCGGAAGGCCGCACAATGACCACGGAGATCATACAACATCAACTCCAGCTACGGCGTCTTGGCTGGATTACGATTGACGACGGGCAGCGGACGCTGGACGGTCGCTGGTCTGTGCTTGTGATGCGCGATCCCCGCGAGACTATAATCGCTCTTACCGATAGCCGCCGGGAAGCATGGTCGGCCGCCTATTCGATGGCGGTGAGACTGACGTGCAAAGGATTGGGCAGTCGGTGAGCCATGCCGCCAGGAACCAACCTGGCCACGGACTGTGTTGCTTGTCGAGGCCGGTCGTGAGAAGAGGCTGGAGCTAGGGCCTACAGTCGAGCGACCCATCGCGGCCCGCAAACACCGGCAGGATGTCGAAGGCAGCGGTGAGCGGTAACCAGAAAAATGCGCCGCGGGAGGGTACTGTCGGCGACAGTTTTTTCCGGTTATTTGCAATCAGTTCTAAACTGATGCAAGCTTACGGAAAATAACGCTAACTAGTGATCTACAAAGAGATTAACGACACAAGACTGTGCGTCGCTTCATCTTACCTAAACTACTCAAACTTCCCCATTTTCCTATCCAGAGTCAGTTGTGCTGCCGTTACACTATTCCCCAAAAAGTTATCCAGCGATCGCTCGCCAACGCGCTCCGCGGGCGGCAAACTCCTACTAACTTCCTCACGCAAATATAGCACCCACCGCGGGTTCGAGCAATGCCAGCGGATGAAGTCTTGGGGTGGAATAAGACCCAAAAGAGGCAGTGCAAGCGGTAGCGCGGAAGCTGCGTTTTGCGTCATTGCGGTCGCCGCCGCGCGAGTCGACGACAGAGGCCAGAGGCGAGGCGACTAACCACTGCTGTGACGCCAAACAGCCGAAGGATTTCGCTAACGCCCTTCAGCACCCTTTGCGCAACTGCCTCGCCCAAAGGGTCAGCCACAGGGCAATCAACACCATCAGCCAGAGGATGAACTTGAGGGCCACTATGGCCCAGAACCAAACGATATGGACGAAGGCCCAATCAACATCCGGCCCCCACATGGCCAGGATCCACGCGGGATGAGTGTGCATGACCGAGAGGTAGGCAGTCCATTGCAGAACAACGAATCCCAAAGTGATCAGCACCGCCCACCACCCGGCGACGGCCGCGGCTCGGACCCGTTTCTCGAAAAGGTCATTCACGGTGTTGCTCCGAATCCACTTGCAAATTATACCATGCCAATCCCACCGCTGGCCTCGATGTACTGCCCGGTCACCCACCCGGCGTCGTCCGATGCCAGCCAGGCTGCGACGCCTGCAATGTCATTGACCTCGCCCAGCCGCCCCAAAGCGGTGTGGGCCGAGACTTGCTGCACAACCTGGGCGTCTCGGCGGGCATGGGCGGTAAAGTCGGTGACGGTCAGGCCGGGGGCAAGGGCGTTGACCGTGATCGCGCGCTTGCCCAAGTCGGCCGCGAGGACCACGGTGAAGAGGTTGATGGCCGCCTTGGTCATGGAATAGGCGGCCATGTCGGAAAGGGGGTGCCGCGAGAGCGCGGAAGAGAGGTTAATCACTCGGCCGCCGCTTTGCAGACGTGTGATGGCCTGCTGCGCGACGAAGAAGGGGCCTTTGAGGTTCACGGCCACCAGTTCGTCAAAGACCGCCTCGGACGTGGTTTCGACCGTCCCTTGCCTGCCGATCCCGGCGTTGTTGACGAGGATGTCGAAGCGGCTGTGCCCCCGGCGTTGGTGCAGTTCGGCGTCGAGCGCGTCGAAGAACCGGCAGACTCCTGGGACCGAGCCCAGATCGCCCTGCAAGGCAAAAGCATTGCCGCCGGCCGCTTCGATCTGGTGAACCGCTTCTGCCGCGGCCGCGGCGTTCTTCTGGTAGTTGATTGCCAGCAAAGCCCCGTCCTCGGCCAAGCGGATGGCGATGGCCCGGCCGATGCCCCGGCTGGCCCCGGTGACGACGGCGACTTTTCCTTGCAAGCTCATTCTTCGGGCCTCCGGTCGGCTGTGAGTCGCGGGGCGTTATTGTACGGGGTGGCGAGAGGTGAGAGATGAGACCATGGGTCGTTCCTGGATGTCGTCGAAACTCTCGGATTTGGCCCCTGGGGAGCTTCGTCCTGTGGTCCATCGACTTGTGTTGCGGACGCCGCTATTGTATTAAGGAATGCCCGCACGAGGAAGGTGTTGGGCATGACGGTAAAGCGGCAGGACAGGGCGGCGGGCACACGGTTTGCGGAAAGGAACATGACATGCGAACCCCGGAATCCACCATCAAGGCGGCCATTCTGCACCCCGAAGAAGAGGTGCGCATGACGGCACTGGCCTACTTTTCTCGTTGCTACAGCGACGACGCCTCGATCATGCCCTTGGTGATCGAGGCTGTGGAAAAATACGGCCGGGACAAAGCGTTCCGTATTCTCCGGGAGGCCGACGATCTTGCCCAGAGCGAAACCACGATCCAGTGGCTGACCGGCGAGCTCGGCAAGGATTGGGATCTGGAAGATGTCGGCAACGACAACTACTGCACGGCCATCGCCCTGATTCTTTGCCATGCCCGACCCGATTTGCTCAAAGCGGAGTTTGCGGAACTTGCCGGTTTTCCCAAGGAGCTGCGGGGCTGGTTCGACGAGCGGCTGGCGATGGCCTCTTGGGACTGGGACACCGCTTGGGCAGCGTTGCAAGAACTGGGCGAGCGAGTCCGGGAACAAGGGCACTACTGTATCCGCGACAATCGGCGGGGGACGCGGATCGTCGAGTCCCTGGCCCGGCATCGGGAGAAGGGCGAATTGATTTTGCCCTTGCTGCATCGCCGCTTCAAAGGCTATGAGAAGAACCTGATGGAGTGGCTGGAGCCGCTTCTCGTGGAACTTGCCGGCCGGATGCGATTGGAGGCGGCGGTACCGATCCTCGTCGAACGGATGATGGAGGACGATTTCGATCTCGGCGACTCTTGCTCGTTCGCCCTGCAATGGATCGGCGGGGATGTCGTGGTACGGGCGATTGCCGAAGGGTGGTCGGAGAGCGAGGGGGAGTATCGGCGCAGCGCGGCGGAGGTATTGGAACACGTCCACAGCGATTCTTCCGCTGCGAAGTGCTTGGAGTTCTTCGCCGAGGAAGAAGAGGAGGACACGCGCGACTTCCTTGTCATGGCCCTGCTGGGGAACTTCGCCGAAGAAGCCGTCGAGCCGATCCACGAGATGCTCGACGTGGACGATGAGGACGAGGTCGACGTGGATCCCGAGCGGATCGATTTGAAGTACCGTCTAACCGCCGTCTGCACGATCAGCGGATTGTCGTTCCCTGATTATGAAGCATGGCACAAACTGGCCGTGGAAGAGAATTGGGGTTGGGGATGGCAAGAACGGGATCGGATTCGGGAGAACTTTGACGACGATGATGACGAGGAGGAGGATGAATTCGACGACGAGGAGATGGAAGACGAGGACTGGGAGGAATACGACTCGATTGACGAGGAAGAAGACGATTTCGGCTCGGATGTCGTAGAAGGTTTTAACCAGAGGCTTTCCGGTGAGACCATTCGACGCGATGGGCCGAAAGTCGGCCGCAACGATCCGTGCCCGTGCGGCAGCGGCAAGAAATACAAAAAATGCTGTCTGAAGAAGGATCAAGAGCGCGACGTCTAGCCGACATTCCCCATCGGCATGGCAACCACAGAGAGAACTATCAGGATCATGAAGAGCCGCTTCCCGGGCGGTCGCCGCCAGGCGGGTGCCATTCATCGCCCTGTTCTCCCTATCGTTTCCCGGCGATCCCCAACTCGTCCGCATAAGGCTTCAAAGCATCGATCACGAACTGGATGTGCTCGTCGAAGTCAACGCCGAGGATCGCCACGCTGTTGCGGATGACCTCGCGATCCACCTTGGCCGCAAACGCCTTGTCCTTGAGCTTCTTCTTCACGCTCTTGGGTTCGAGGGTGGCAATGCCCTCGGGCCG
>Ga0302319_10019425_pt1 | contig 12344 bp, 10 predicted proteins | sample Bog_T0_2_FD_203319 | JGI IMG/M metagenome (GOLD analysis project Ga0302319, IMG submission 203319) | Peat permafrost microbial communities from Stordalen Mire near Abisko, Sweden - Bog_T0_2 | ecosystem: Environmental > Terrestrial > Soil > Wetlands > Peat | place: Sweden: Abisko, Stordalen Mire... | reverse complement strand
AAATACGGCGGCATACCACAACGGCGTCATGACGCAGGAGCAATACGACAAGGCGCTGGCTGAAATCGAAGAATCCCGGAGGATGCTCGTATGACCTCGCCGAACCTGAGAAGTGCATATGGCGCCAGCCTCGTCCGGCTGGGGAAGAAAGATGCGCGCGTCGTGGCTCTGGAAGCCGACCTGGGCAAATCCACGCAATCCGCAATGTTCCAGGCGGAGTTCCCTGACAGGTACTTCCAGATGGGAATCGCCGAGCAGAACATGGCGTCCACCGCGGCGGGTTTCGCTCTCACCGGAATGATCCCGTTTATCCACTCCTTTGCGGTGTTCGCCACCGGCAGGGATTACGATCAGCTGCGCAATTCCATTTGCATTCCGAATCTCCCGGTGCGAATCTGCGGGTCGAGTGCCGGGCTGTCCGATTTTGGTGACGGCAAGACCCACCAGGGCGTGGAGGACGTCGCCCTCATGCGGGCTCTTCCGGGCATGACGGTGCTCTGTCCTGCTGACTCCACGGAAGTGGAGAAGATGATGGACTGTGTTCTGGATTGGCCCGGGCCGGTATACATCAGGATCAACAGGAACGATCTCCCCTTCATTTATCCGCACGATGAGCCGTACTTCATCGGCAAAGTGACCCAGCTCCGCGACGGAAGCCACGCGGCAATCTTTGCCGCGGGAGTCATGGTTTCGCGATCTCTTGACGCTGCGGCAGCACTCGCGCCGGAAGGCATCTCGGTGCGCGTGCTCGACGTGGGCACCCTCAAGCCGCTGGACCGCGACGCCATCATCCGCTACGCCGACGGGGTGCAAGCCATAGTTGCGGCTGAAGAGCACTCCGTGATCGGCGGGCTCGGTTCCGCAGTGGTCGAGGCTCTGCGCGGGGTGAGTCACGCACCCGTTGAGTTCGTGGGCATGCCGGACACTTTCGGCATTTCGGCGGAGGGCTATCCGGAACTGTTGGTGCATTTCGGGCTTACCGCGGATACCGTCGCCAATACCGTGAAAACGCTGCTCAAAGGAGGCAAGAAATGAACATCGGCTTTATTGGACTGGGCATCATGGGTAAGCCCATGGCGAAGAACCTGCTCAAGGCAGGCCACACGCTTGTCGTGTACGACGTCGTCGAGGCGCCGGTGAAGGAATTGGTTGCGGCGGGCGCGACGGCAGGCTCGTCACCGAAGGACGTGGCCTCACGCAACGACCTCATCATCACCATGCTGCCCAACTCGCCCCACGTGAAGAAGGCGGTGCTGGGCGAGGGCGGTGTGATCGAAGGGGCCACGCCGGGAAGCGTGCTAGTCGACATGAGCTCCATCGCGCCTCTTGCCAGCCGCGAAGTGGCCGCCGAACTCGCAAAGAAGGGCGTGGAGATGCTCGACGCCCCGGTCTCAGGCGGCGAGCCCAAGGCCATCGACGGCACCCTCGCCATAATGGTCGGCGGCAAGGAAGCCGTCTTCGAAAAGATGAAGGACGTACTGCTCAAGATGGGATCGAGCGCGGTTCTCTGCGGAGATATCGGCGCGGGCAATGTGACCAAGCTTGCCAACCAGATCATTGTTGCGCTGAACATCGCCGCGATGTCGGAAGCCTTTGTTCTCGCCACCAAGGCCGGCGTCGATCCAGAGCGGGTCTTCAACGCCATCAAAGGCGGCTTGGCGGGAAGCACCGTCCTCAATGCCAAGGCGCCCATGGTCCTCGAAGGAAACTACAAGCCCGGATTCAGGATCGAGCTGCATATCAAGGACCTGCAGAACGCGCTCGACACGGCCCACGAAAACGGAACCCCCATCCCGCTCACCGCCCAGATCATGGAGATCATGCAGGCCCTCAAGGTCGACGGAAAGCAGGCCAACGACCATGGCGGCATCATTCAATTCTATGAGAAGCTCGCCGCAGTCAAAGTCCGCAAGGGAGGCGTCCAGTGAGTGCGGGACGTCTCTCGGGCAAGACTGCCCTGATCACCGGCGCTGCGGGAGGAATCGGTGCGGAGATTGCCCGGAAGTTCCATGAAGAAGGCGCATTGGTGTGTATCGCCGACACGAATCGCGCCGAGGGAGAAAAGACTGCCGCGTCGATCGGGGCAACCTTCGTTCCCCTCGATGTGACTTCGGAGGAAAGCTGGAAGGCGGCTCTCGCGACCGTGCTTGAGCACGCCAAGCGCCTCGATGTTCTGGTGAACAACGCGGGCATCAATATCAGGAAAAACATCGAAGAAATGGACGTGGCGTCCTTCGATGCCATGATCGCGGTGAACGTGCGCGGTCCGTTCATCGGCATCAAGCACGCTTTGCCCATCATGAGGGCCGGCGGCGGCGGGGTCATTCTCAATATGTCGTCGATATGCGGCCTTGTGGGACACAAATTTACCAACGAAACCTACACCACGACCAAGGGCGCACTCACCATGCTCACCAAGTCGGTGGCCGTGCGTTACGCGAAGGACAATATCCGCTGCAACTCAGTCCACGCCAGCACAGTGGAGACGGCACTGGTGCAGACCATGCTCAAGGATCCGGAGCGCCGGGCGGAGAGATTGGGTGAGGTCCCGCTGGGAAGGCTGGCGAGCACAGCCGACGTTGCCAACGCGTTCGTCTATCTCGCCAGCGACGAAGCGTCATTCATTAACGGCGTCGCGCTCGCCGTCGACGGTGGCCTCACGGCGTACTAATTTTCGCAACAGGGCGGTCGGTCGCGGAAGAAGTGTTGTTGCCGCGATCGGCGCGCCGCCGGCAGAGTTCGGAAGCCCACCCCTGTCCACTATACTGAACGCGGAAAGGGCTTCCCCATCAAAGACATTCCGCTGAGTTCGGTGTTGGAGTCGGCCGACGAAAACCTGCTTGGAGTGGCCACGCATGCGCCCGGTCCCTCAGGAGTGCTGCCGCTCACCGCGGAGATGCTGCTCACCGAGCCCTCGGGTAATCTCTTCGGTCTCACGCAAAATGCAGGCATGGGCTGGGACCCGTCGCGACTGCTCGATCCCGAGTTCCTCATCCTGAGCACGCACGGCGGCTTGCGCGCGGAAAACGGCGAAGCCATCGCGCTGGGTTTTCACAGCGGCCACTGGGAAGTGGGTCTGCTGGTGGCGGAGGCCGCGCGCGAGTTGAAATCTCTGCGCGCCACGCCATTCGCAGGGGCGGTTACCGATCCCTGCGACGGCCGTACGCAAGGCACCACCGGCATGATGGACTCGTTGCCCTATCGCAACGATGCGGCAACGGTGCTGCGCCGGTTGATGCGCTCGCTGCCTACGGGCAAGGGCGTCATCGGCATCGCGACCTGCGACAAGGGCCTGCCAGCAATGATGATGGCGCTGGCATCGTCGGGGTCGAAACCTGCGGTGCTGGTCCCCGGCGGCGTCACGTTATTGCCGGAGCAAGGTGAGGATGCCGGCAAAGTACAAACCATCGGCGCCCGATTTGCGCAGAACCACATCACGCTGGAACATGCCGCGGAGGTGGGCTGCCGTGCATGTGCTTCACCGGGCGGCGGCTGTCAGTTTATGGGAACCGCCGCCACTTCGCAGGTGGTGGGCGAGGCGCTCGGGCTGTCATTGCCGCACACCGCGCTTGCGCCCTCGGGACAGCCGATCTGGCTGGATGCCGCGCGCCGTTCCGCCCGAGCCATTCTCCGCCTCCACTCGCTTGGCATCGGCTCCAGCGACATTCTTACGTCCAAGTCGATTTACAACGCCATGATTGTGAAAGCGGCCTTCGGAGGATCGACCAACCTGCTCATTCATCTGCCTGCGATTGCGCATGCGGCGGGTTTGCCGCGGCCCACGGTTGCGGATTGGGTCGAAGTCAATCGCCTGGTTCCGCGCCTTGTAGACGCGCTGCCAAACGGACCGCGCAACTTTGCCACAGTGCAAGTGTTTCTGGCCGGCGGTGTGCCCGAGGTGATGCTGGAGTTGCGCGCCCACGGGCTTCTGGATGTGAAGGTGAGGACGGTGAGTGGCGAGACGCTGGACACGTGCCTTGACTGGTGGCGCGAGAGCCCGCGCCGCGCGGCGCTAAGACGCCGCTTGCAGGAAAAGGACGGAATCGATCCCGAAGATGTGATCATGTCTCCCGATCGCGCACGGTCTCGCGGCCTTACGTCCGCCGTTTGTTTCCCCATCGGCAATCTCGCGCCGGAGGGTGCGGTGGTGAAGAGCACCGCCATCGACCCTTCCCTGGTCGGCGAAGATCAGGTATTTCGCCACGTCGGGCCCGCACGGGTCTTCGTCACTGAAGTCGCGGCAATCCGGGCCATCAAAACGGGCAATATGATAGAGGGCGACGTGATTGTATTGATCTGCGGCGGCCCCAAGGGTTCAGGCATGCAGGAGATTTACCAGATTACCGCGGCGCTGAAGGAGTTGCCGCACTGCAAGCATGTCGCGGTGCTTACCGATGCGCGCTTCAGTGGCGTGTCGACCGGGGCATGCATCGGGCACGTCTCGCCCGAGGCGCTTGCCGGCGGTCCTATCGGCAAAGTGCGCGATGGCGACAGGATTGAAATCATCATTGATCGCGCGAAACTCACCGGGTCGGTCAATCTTGTAGGCGAAGACGGCGAAAGTTTTGACGCCGATGAAGGCGCGCGGCGGCTGGCGCAACGCGGACCTCGCGCCGATCTTGCTCCGCATCCACAACTGCCGGAAGACACGCGCCTGTGGGCGGCGCTGGTGCAGGTGAGCGGCGGCGTCTGGGGCGGATGCGTCTACGATGTGGATCAAATCGTTGCACGATTGGAGAAGCGCACGTGAAGCTCTATAGAACCGGACACAGCCACGGCAAGACCCCGAACGCGAGTTACGTGGAGCATGAGGGGCGCTACTATCGCATCCCCATGGACAGCTGGGATTCGATTGTGAACCATCCCGATCTCGCGGGGTATCTTGTGTCGCTGGTTGTCGGCGCGGAACGGACCGAAGAAGTTGATCCGCGAAAAGTATTGGCGCCGCTCGAAAGCCAGAGCGTGTGGGCAGCGGGCGTGACTTACTACCGCAGCCGTAGCGCGCGCATGGCCGAAGCCAAAGATGCGGGCGGCGGGGATTTTTATGATCGCGTGTATTCCGCGAAGCGCCCGGAACTATTCTTCAAGGCCGGCCCAGAACACGTAGCCGGGCCTGGCCAACACGTGCACATCCGGCGCGATGCGCAGTGGTCGGTTCCCGAGCCCGAGTTGACCGTGCTGCTTGACGCACGCGGCCAGATTGTCGGATACACCGTGGGCAACGACATGAGTTCGCGCGACATCGAAGGCGAGAATCCGCTCTATCTTCCCCAGGCCAAAGTCTACGACCGCAGTTGCGCGCTGGGCCCGTGCATTCTGGTGGCGAGCGAACCGCTTCCCGCCACGACTCCCATCCGTATCGAGATTGAGCGCAAGGGATCGATCGTATTCAGTGGTTCGACAACTCTCGCCGAGCTCAAGCGTCCGATCGCCGAGATGGCAGAGTATCTATTCCGCGAAAACAGCTTTCCCCACGGCGTATTCCTGATGACAGGCACCGGGGTTGTGCCGCCGGATGAGTTTTCACTCTCCGTGCACGACAAGATCCGCATCACCATCGATCCCATCGGTACGCTCACAAACGACGTCGTGCAGAGTGGGCCGTTGTCCGGCCACTGATTCACCAATTCCCATCGCTCGTGGAGGAAACTTGGCTGCCGCGCCACCAATAGGGGAAAGTCCGCGTCTGCAACGACGCCGCTGGCGCATTGCGTGGCTGCTCGGCATCGGCATTCTGGTCAACTATTTTGACCGCGTCAATCTCTCCGTATCGCACGACGCGCTCATAGGCGCCTTCGGCATCTCAGATGTCGTCTTTGGGTATCTATCGAGCGCCTACAACTGGACCTACGCAGCGTGCCAGCTCCCCATTGGCGTCATTCTCGACAAATTCGGGGTGCGGCGTGTGGGGCGCGTTGGGACACTTCTCTGGAGCGTGGCCTCGTTTGCCGCGTCGGTCACGCCCAGCCTGGGCGGTTTCTTCGGCGCGCGCTTTTTGCTCGGCGTGGGCGAAGCGCCGGCATTTCCTGCCAACGCCAAGGCCATTGGCCTCTGGTTTCCGGCACGCGAACGCAGTTTCGCCACTTCGCTCTCTGACGCAGCGGCCAAGTTTGCCTCGGCCATCGGAGTGCCACTGATCGGGATCGTGCTTATTCACGCCGGCTGGCGCTTGAGTTTCGCGTTTACCGGGGCCATCAGCTTCGCGTACTTCCTGTATTTCTCCCGCGTCTATCGCGATCCTGACGATGATCCGGAGTTGACGGAGATGGAGCGCCGTCACATTGATGATCGTAGGGAGTTGCCGGCAGGCGAGGAACAAGTGGATGAAAGGCCGTCACCGCTCAGTGAGCTTCTCACGCAGCGCAAGGTGCTGGGTCTCGCGCTTGGATTTGGCGCGTACAACTATGTGTTTTATCTGCTGCTTTACTGGCTGCCGACCTATTTGTCTTCGACGTTGCATATCAATTTGCTGCATTCGTTCGCCTACACCAGCGTTCCCTGGCTCTTCGCCACGGCGACAGACCTCGCGATCGGCGGCTGGCTGGTGGATTTCCTGGTGAAGCGGGGATGCAACTCGAGCGTGGTGCGGCGGGTGGTGCTGATCGGCGGAACGGCGTTCGGGCTGGGAATTCTTGGCGCGGCTCATGCGCACAATACGACGCAGGCCCTGGTGTGGATCAGCGTTTCGATTGGGGGGCTGGCGGCGGCTGCGCCGGTCGCCTGGTCGTTGCCCTCGCTCATCGCCGTGCGCGGCAACGTGGGCAAGGTGGGCGGAATCATCAATTTCTGCGGGCAGATTTCCGGAATTACCGCCTCTATCCTCACTGGATACCTCGTTTCAGCGTCTCACTCTTATGCGTGGGCCTTTGCCGTCGCTGGCGCTTATCTGGCCGTTGGAATCTCCGGCTATATCTTCCTGCTCGGCAAGATCGAGCTCCCGCACCGCCAACTCGGCCCTCGCCCGGCGGGCGCGGCGTAAACCAGATTGATTGCAGCACAATGGCGACGCGCGACGGAGATTCTTCCAGGCGTGGCCAGTGGATTTCAAATTGGAATTGTTTCCGCGGGTAATGCCACTTCTGGTGCATGCGCGGAAATTTGTATTCCTGTAATGTTGATTGATGCACAATGGGGAGATGGAGGAAAGACTGTAGTGCCGCGTATTCATTTTCAGCAACAGTTGGCGGAACTCAAGGACAAGCTGCTTGCGATGGCTGCGCTGGCGCAGCAGGCCGTGGAGTCCTCGGTGGAAGCCTATCTGCGGCGCGACAAGGGCCTATGCAAATTTGTGAAGCAGAACGAGAGGGCGATCGATACCGCGCAGCGCGAGCTGGATGAGATGGCCTACGAGCTTCTCGCCAAGGAACAGCCCATGGCGATCGATCTCCGCTTCATCCTCGCCGTAATCAAGATCAACGGCGACCTGGAACGGATTGGCGATCAGTCCATGAGCATCACTCGCCGGACCAAGGAGATCCTGCCGCTCGACGACGTCGAATTGCCGGCGGATTTTGAGGCCATGGGCGACTTTGCCGGGCAGATGATCCGCACCGCGCTGCAGGCCCTGCTGGACGGCGATGCGCGTCTGGCGGAAACGGTGCGTGGCATGGACGACGAGATCGACCGCATGAACCGCCGCGCCCACAACGATCTGCTGAGGGTGATCGAAGAAAAGCCGCAATTCACGCAGCAGGCGATGAACGGCATCCTGGTAGCGAAGAACCTGGAGCGGATTGCCGATCACGCTTCGAATATCGCGACGGACGTGATTTTCTGGATTCGCGGCGCCGATTTACGCCACGAGTTGAGCCTGGCGATGGATTGAGAAAGCAGCTTCGAACTGCTACCTTTCAAAAGACTGCGGCGCGCACATTGTCCAATGTGCGCGCCGCATATCGTTTCAGTCCAGTTTGCTTAAACCCCGATCACCGCGCAAAGCTCCTTCACCGCCGAGGCGCTCTTCTTCAGTGCGGCGTCTTCTTCCGGCGTTAGCTTAATCTCGATAATCTGCTCGAGCCCGGCCGCGCCCAGCTTGCAGGGCACGCCAATGTAGTAGCCGGAGATGCCGTACTCGCCTTCAAGATAAGCTGCGCAAGGGAGAATTTTCTTTTTGTCCTTGAGAATGGCCTCCGCCATCTCCACGGTGGCTGCGGACGGCGCGTAGTAGGCGCTGCCGGTTTTGAGATATTTCACGATCTCAGCGCCGCCGTCGCGTGTGCGCTGCACCAACTGCTCCAGCCGCTCCGGCGCTATGAGTTCGGTGATGGGAATTCCGGCGACGGTGGAATAGCGGGCCAGCGGCACCATGGTGTCGCCATGGCCGCCCAGGACAAAGGCCGTCACGTTCTCAACGCTCACATTCAATTCTGCGGCAATGAAGCTGCGGAAGCGCGCGGAATCGAGCACGCCAGCCATGCCGATAACGCGCTCGCGATTGAAGCCAGCCTGGCGGTATGCGGCCTGGGCCATCGCATCCAGGGGATTGGAGACGATGATGAGAATCGACTCAGGCGACTGCGCCACCACCTTCTGAACCACGTCGGACATGATCTTGAAGTTGGTGTTCAGCAGGTCGTCGCGGCTCATGCCGGGCTTGCGGGGAATGCCCGCGGTGATGACGACGATATCGGAGTTGGCTGTGGCCGCGTAGTCGTTCGAGCCTGCAATGGCCACGTCGCGCTTCTCGATGGGCATGGCCTCGAGCAGGTCAAGGGCCTTGCCCTGCGGCACACCTTCCACCACGTCGACCAAAACTACATCGGCCAGTTCCTTGGCTGCAATCCAGTGTGCGCAGGTGGCGCCCACATTGCCCGCGCCGACGATTGAGACTTTCTTCCGCATTTCGATTCTCCTGGGTTCGATCAGGGGCTAAAGCCCGTCAAATTTTCTTCGGTTTTCTGCGGCGCGGCTGAAGCCGCGCCCTGATACAAAACAGAACATCTCGCTAGCAGCTAGAGGCTAGGAGCTAGAATCTGTTGTTCACATATTTCCGATAATCCGCGTAGCAAACTCGCTGGTACCCACCTTCGTCGCTCCGGAAAGCTGCCGCTCGAAATCGTACGTCACGGATTTCTGCTGGATGGTCTTCTCCATCGCGTTCTCGATCATCTTGGCCGCTTCTTTCCAGCCAATGAACTCGAGCAGCATCACGCCCGACAGAATCACCGAGCCGGGATTGATAACGTCCTTATCGGCGTACTTGGGCGCGGTGCCGTGTGTGGCCTCAAAAACTGCGTAGCCGTCGCCGATGTTGGCGCCGGGCGCGATGCCCAGGCCGCCCACCTGCGCCGCAGCCGCGTCGGAGATGTAATCGCCGTTGAGGTTGGTCGTGGCCAGAACGCTGTAGTCCTCGGGGCGGAGGATGATCTGCTGGAAGATGGAGTCAGCGATGCGGTCGTTGACCAGAATCTTCGACTTCCATGCGCCGTTGCCATGCGATTTGCCGATGGCGTCAAGAACTCCTTTGACCTCGGCATAGAGCGCATCGCGGAAGGCCTGGTTGCCAAATTCGAGTCCCGGTTCGATCAGCGCGGCATTTTCTTCGATCGTCAAGCCAGGCTTCGCGTCCACGTTGCCAAGAATCCAACTCTCGCGCTCGGTCACGGTGTGGTCGCGGAATTCCTCGGTGGCCACTTCGTAGCCCCACTCGCGGAAAGCGCCCTCAGTGAACTTCTGAATGTTGCCTTTGTGCACCAGGGTAACGGTCTTGCGGCCCGACTCTATGGCGTGGCGCAGGGCGTAACGCACCAGCCGCTTGGTGCCGAAGATGGAGATGGGCTTGATACCCACGCCCGAATCGGTGCGTACTTTTTTCTTGCCGCCCTTGAGCAGATCGTCATTCAAAAATGAGATCAGCTTCGCCGCGTCCGCCGAGCCCTCTTTGAACTCGATGCCAGCGTACACGTCCTCCGTATTCTCGCGGAAGATGACGATGTCGAGCTTCTCCGGGTGTTTCACGGGGCTGGGCACGCCCTGGTAATACTTCACCGGGCGCACGCAGGAGTAGAGATCGAGAATCTGGCGCAGCGCGACATTCAGCGAACGAATCCCGCCGCCGACCGGCGTGGTGAGCGGCCCCTTGATCGAAACGCGCAGGTCGCGCGCCGCGGCCACGGAGTCGTCGGGCAGCCAGTTTTGGAACTGCCGGAAGGCTTTCTCGCCGGCAAAGATCTCAAACCAGCGGATAGCGCGCTTGCCGCCATAGGCCTTTTCCACCGCGGCATCAAAGACGCGCTGCGACGCCTTCCAAATGTCGCGCCCTGTGCCGTCGCCTTCGATGAAGGGAATAATGGGATGGTCGGGAACGGAAAACTGCCCGTCCTTGTAGTCAATCGGCTGGCCGTTTTTCGGCAGCTCAAGCCCGTTGTAAGTGCTTTGCATGTCGTTCTGGGAAGCCCCTTCTGAGAATCGTCTAGAGTTGAGGCTAACATCTGCAATTTAGAGGTGGCAATGGCGGCAGGCCAAGCATTTCCCTCAGTGGCCGCCAGTTGGCTTCGTTGTTCGAAACATCACGCGCAACACGTCTTTGTTTCTGGCGTAATCGCTGTGCGCCGCGCCGGGCGCCTCAATCAGCCCAAACCATCGAAAGGCATTCTGCACATAGAGATTCACCACATCAACATCGCCGATCCTGGGAACGCGGAAGGTAATCACGTCGCTGGGATCGCTCCATGCCACCACTTGGATTTTCCTCCGTGCTCCTGCATCGCCTGGGCTCAATGCAGTTTGAAAATCCGCTTGCATCTGTTTCCAGCGGTTGACCAGCGCTCTGAAATTTTCGGCTGGCGCCGTGGGGATTGGCGGCGCATCAAGCCCGCGGGCCTGGAAGACAGGAGCAGAAGGCGGCGCGCTTTCCAGGTTGGTAATCTCGAGCATTTGAATCTGGTTAGCCATGAAGTAAACCAGCGAAGTTCGTTCGAAGATATAGCGGATCGCGGAATCGTCTTCGGAATTCACGGCGGCCTGCTGCGCTGGTTGCTGCGGCGAATGTGCATCCGGGTTCAGAGCGTTGAAGAAAAGATACGCGCCCAGGCTATGCGTGACGCCGACAAATTCCTGGTCGAGTGCCTTTCCGTTGTGCAGCTGCTCCCTCCAGTTATAGTGCTCATTCGACGCGCCCGCTCTCGGCGTCGCGGCGGCCTGGTTGGGATCGAAGGCGGCGGCTTTAGCCATCAGTTGCCGAATGCCGTCGCGCAAGATGCCGTCGAGCGGTCCGGTGGCCAGCAGCACGTCGGCCAGTCCCCAGTCGACGAGGCTGTCCTTCAAATTCCGGTTGATCCGGACGCCCTGCGGCTTCAAATTCTCAAGTTGCGCGGCATCTTCGGGCGCGATCCAGGCATAAAACCGGCCCATTCCATCGGCGTCTTGCGCGTTCCGGTTCGAGCAGAATTGCAACAACGCGGGGTCGGGTCCGGCGAGATGCGCCTCGGGAACCATCACGCGGCGGCACTTGAGCGAGAGAAGCAGCGGCCACCAGTTGATCTCGTCCACTACCAGCACGGAAGAGTGCCCACGGAGGTGCACCACCCAGTGCACAACAAACGGCGCGGCCGCGTGCCACTCGTCGGCGCTCTTCCACACCGGGCTGCCCAGATAAAACAGCGTCGGCGGATTCACGCCGTCGGCAAACTCGCCGCGATTGGGGAACTCGACGCCGGCGTTTCTCCAGTCCTTTACGTCGCAGAGCTTCAGGCGTTTGCAAATCGATTCGCGCAGCAGCGACGATCCGCCGGCCCCGAGGGCATCGATTCCATGCAAGTAGAGAATGTGCACTGGATGGTGATCCGGCGCATCCAGCGCATCGCCAATGCTGGTGAGGGTTGCGAGCGCCCCACCTGGATCTTCAATGACCTTGGCGCGTGCCTGGGCTGTGCCCCCAACCGCTACCCCAAAAGCCATGATGACGAGGAGGATCAAAGTCAACTTGCCCGTTCGCATCGATCGAGAACTCCGGCGAGAATCTACGCCTGACTATAGCATTTTCGTTTTGCCGGGCCTCGAAGCTGATGGGCGGGACAACGCAACCGGTAGCCAGGTGCGCTCAAGATTTGGCGCCCTGTCAAGAACCGCCATTAATTTTCCGCGAAATTCTGTTCGCGCCCGCCAAGATGCGATAGACTCATCCGGGAACGTTCGAAAGACTTCCTCAATCTCACCCCCACGGAGGGTACATAGAAATTGGGAAAAAGCATGGTCCCGAAGAAGCTTTTCTTCACCAAAGGCGTCGGCAAACACAAGGAGCGGTTGACCTCCTTTGAGCTGGCCCTTCGGGATGCGGGCATCGCCTCACAGAACCTGGTGCGCGTCTCCTCCATCTTTCCGCCGCAGTGCAAGATGATTTCGCG
>Ga0302319_10019422_pt1 | contig 12344 bp, 11 predicted proteins | sample Bog_T0_2_FD_203319 | JGI IMG/M metagenome (GOLD analysis project Ga0302319, IMG submission 203319) | Peat permafrost microbial communities from Stordalen Mire near Abisko, Sweden - Bog_T0_2 | ecosystem: Environmental > Terrestrial > Soil > Wetlands > Peat | place: Sweden: Abisko, Stordalen Mire... | reverse complement strand
AAAACAAAACCATGCCCGGGCAAAGTGTGTTGCGGCTGCCAACAGGGGCTGGATGTCAGAAAAATATCTTCCCCAGGCGGATCAGGTGAAGTGTTTTTTCTTGACATCCCCTTTTATAGAACCCGCCATGGGGTTCGTAGTCTCCCAAGTCCCCAAATGCGAGGGACCTGGGCACCCGTCATTTATTGCTCATGGGGACCTGCGCCACCCGCCAGTCGATGTACAGGTTCAAATCACAACCGTCGCTTAATCGGCGAGAGTCGGCGCTTCAATGCCTAGCGTGTCACCGGCGGTCAATTGGGCGGCAGGGGTCGTCTGGTCAGCCAAGCTAGTCTCAAACGCCATTCCGCAGGCAGCTTTAGCTGTTCCTAGTACCGGCTGCGTCAGCCGTTTACCTATCAGAATGAGCGGATTTTCGATGGTGTGGAAAGAGACAAACGACAAAAATGCAGTGAGGGCAAGAGAGGCCACAATCTTCAACGCTAACGGCAGGCCGGGCAAATAACTAAAGACAAAGACAATTGCCGGGACGTGGAGCAGATAGACGCCATAAGAATACTTGGCGATTTGTTGAGCGGGGAGAACGATCCATCTTGCTTGTAGTTCCTCGAAGACGGGAATCGCCAGGCTCAGTGCAAGACAGATGCTGGAGTCGATGATTGCGCCGTGCGGGGTCCAGTACCAGGGATCACGCATGACGGACGCCTGTAGAACGAAGAGGCCCAGGACAAAGAACGGCCATATCCAAGCAGGAAGTTCCTTACGGCGAGGTTTCGCCGATCTCCGTTCCAGCAACTTGTATGCCACCATACCCGCGATGAACAGGGGCGGATAGACTGTCCCATGCAAATGCGCATGCGAAACCCACGGCAAAGAGGCCGCCACAGCCAGGAGTGTAGCTCCCCCCCAGATAGCAAAAACCACATAGAGGCGGGTAAACCGCCTCAAGAAGGTGAAAAAGAAGGGCAGAACAAGGTACATCTGCACCTCCCAGGGAAGACTCCATAGGGGGCCTATTACGCTGGCTCCGCCGTGAAAGGGAAGGATGTTCTGCACCAGCAGCAGATTGGCTGCTATTTCCCCAAAACCAATGAAATGAAGGCTGTGGTTAGGTTGATCGGTGAGACCCGTGGCCAGCACCAGCAAAATGGTGGCCCAACACAACGGATAAATGCGGAAAGCGCGGCGGACAAGGAAGCTGCGTCCACGATTCATATCTGGCGCGCGGTGCATCGAGAGCATGAGCACTAGGCAGGTATGTACAAAAAAGAACATGACCCCGGTGATGCTCAGGTTGTGCAGAAACTGGCCCAAAGCTAGGTTTTCAGAACAAAGATGAAACTGAAGGCATCCGCTCAACATATGCGCCGCGACAACTGACATTACCGCCAGCGACCTTAGCAGATCGAGATTCGTGTAGTTGCTCTTCATTGTTCAGTTCCCAGATGGTCTTCGCTGCGTCGAATCAATCGGTATTGCCGATGAATGGCCTGCGAAAGCCCAATCATAACGCCTTGCGGACGAATCGGGGAACTTCAAACCGAGCGGCAGCGGTTTGCAAGGCGCCGCTGCCGCTCGTCCGCTTATTGCGGCTTAGCCGGATGCAGCCCCTGCGCCTGCGTCCGTTCTTCGCGTCTCTGCGAGCCTACCTCGATAGCTTCGCCCAGCGGCAGCTCCTGCTGCTGCGGCTTGACTGACTCGTAGGCGCGGACGATGCGCTGCACCAAGGCGTGGCGCACTACGTCCGAGTCCTCGAAGTGGCAGAATTGGATTCCCTCCACCCCGTCGAGAACGTTGATCGCATCCAGCAGGCCGGACCGGCGCGGATTAGGAAGATCGATCTGCGTAATGTCGCCAGTAATGACTGCTTTGGAGTTGGCGCCCATGCGGGTCAGGAACATCTTCATCTGTTCGATGGTGGTGTTCTGGGCCTCGTCCATGATGATGAAGGCGTCATTGAGCGTGCGCCCGCGCATAAAGGCCAGGGGCGCAACCTCGATGACGTTCTTCTCCAGCATTTTGTCAACCTTCTCGGGTTCGAGCAGATCGTAGAGCGCGTCGTAGAGCGGACGCAGGTAGGGGTCCACCTTCTCTTGCAAGCTGCCGGGCAAGAAGCCGAGTTTCTCGCCTGCCTCCACCGCCGGCCGCACCAGCACAATGCGGCTCACCTTCTTGGCGTTGATGGCGGCCACGGCCATGGCCACCGCGAGATAGGTCTTGCCAGTGCCTGCGGGGCCAACGCCGAAGGTCATGTCGTTCTGCTCGATGGCCTCAACGTACTTGCGCTGGTTGATGGAGCGCGGCTGTACCGTGCGCTTCACTCCCGCCGAGCGCTGCTTGCCGCTGTCGGCCAGCGAACGCAACGTTGTTGCGGGATCTGCCACCACCAGACGCAGCATCCCGTTCAGCTCTCCATTGTGGGGATTAACACCCAGCTTGCGCAACGCTTCAAAGTCCTGAAAGATGCGCTGCACGCATGCTACACCCGCTTCTGTTCCCTGCACATGCACGGCATCTGAGCGGAGATCGATCCGCACGCCGAGCTTGTCTTCCATCAGCCTGAGATTTTCATCGCGAGTCCCAAACAAGGGCTCAAGGTTGGGCGTAATCTCCAGAGCGATCTTCAAAGGGTTCGTCGGCCTCCAATGCGGCGTTGTGGGGTTGGGTTTTGCCGGTTGCGGCCGATGGTGGCTGGAACCGGCGTGGATAAAATGAGCAGGACGGCAGGCGGCGTGGCGGACGCATGGGCCGGCCAACCGGATTTGAAGGGGAACAAGGCTGTTTTTGTGGGGAGCCGGAGGGCGCAGTCAAGACCCGAGCCGAAGCTCTGGTCTGTCTGGCGAAACCGCGGGATGGCGTGGGCTACCAAATCGGGTATCTGCGCTTGAGATTAGCGCGAGTGGGGCAGGGAGTCAATGTGGGAGTAAAAGTATTTTCGTGAAATGTGTGCCTTAGCGGTTAACTGCGAACGTCCATCTGCATGTTTTCCCGATCTTTGCTCCAAAGTTTGACCTCCAATCCGGCCACCCGTATCATCAAGATTGGGCATTGCGTGCGGACTGCGGTTCGCCTTGCATGTGCGGAGCCGCCCGGCCCGTGTCTTACAAGCCCCCCTTCCGGCGGAGTAGCTCAGATGGTTAGAGCGACGGATTCATAACCCGTAGGTCGGCAGTTCGATCCTGCCCTCCGCCACCAGATTTCTTCATTAGAATAAGTATTTTAGGAAGCCCTTAGCTTGCCACCATAAAATCGCTCACCCGTAATCCACCCTTGATTGCTACTGCACTATTTCCGTAGACGGCTTCGCAGGCGGCGCAAAAAACGCCGTGAGCATTTCCCCTTGGGCGTCCGAACGGTCCTGGCTGCGTCCGTGGGCGTAAAGCTGGAGCGTGGTCAGGGGATTGCTGTGACGCAGGATGCCTTGGACTGTTTTTACGTCGCAGCCCACGGCAATCAGATACGTGGCAAGCGAGTGCCGGAGGTTGTGCATTCCAAACTGCACCTTCTCTGCCTCTTTCAGCACCCCTGCTTCGTAGGCGGTTTTCTTCAGGTAGTTGGTCACAAGAATGCTTCCGCTGCGGGGAGTCTTCCCCTTATTCCGGAAGGAGGCGAAAACCCAGTCGTCATCGCCGGCATACGGCGACTCCCTGCGCCGCTCTTCCAGATGCTTGGAGAGTAGTTCCACACAAGGCGCGGCGGCTCTACTCCCTTTGCTCTTCGGCTTGCCGATACGGACCATCGTCCAACGACGTTTAACGTGAATCAATTCGGCTTTTGGATTAATGTCAGACTACTTCAGAGCAAGGGCCTCGCTGATTCGCAGGCCGGTGACTGCAACCAACAAGACAAGCGTGCTGTCGGGCTGTTTGAGACGGCTCCAGACACTATGGGCTTCTTCTGGGCTGATGACCTTCGGCTCGTATTCGGACGTGGTCACGCACTTCACTTTCCTGGCCGGATTGCAACTGTTAGGTATCAATTCGCGCCGCGCTCCAACTCTGTAGACCAGCGCCATCAGTCCCTTCAAATGATTGACCGTCCGGTTCGCCAGGCTGTGGTCGCGCTTGAGTTCCTGGAGCCAGTCCTGGATTGCGTGATGCGAGATTTTCGTGGCGATGTGGCCATCCCACTTGGGGCGAAGGAACCGTTGCAAATACATCTTGTAGGTCGCGATTGTCGTGCCGTCAATCTCATAACCCTTTTGGCGGTGGAATGAGTCCACGTCCAAACAACCACGCATCGACTGAAAATATCCGAGCAGGCCTGCCGTAAACCGCTCTTGCAACTAGTCCCTCACAGGCGCGCTCTCAAGAAAGGGTGTAGTTGATTGTAAGCATGCCCTCATTCGTCGCTTACGACGAGGTTATTTCCAAGATTTAAACTACTCTGTCGGCATTGCTTACTGTTATCCATCCGCAGCGGGCATCAGCCCAAATTTTTCCATTCTGTAGATCAGAGTCTTCCGACTGATGTTCAAATACCGGGCCGTTCGGGTCTGATTCCCCTGATGCTTCTCCAATGCCTGAACAATGATTTCCTTTTCAATGTCCTCCAAACTGATCCCTTCGTCCGGCAGTTTGAGACTTATGGCCGAGATTCGGGAGCGAGCATTTCTGATGTGAGCGGGCAGGTCCTCACTTCGAATCACATCGGATTTGCCGAGCACCACCAGGCTCTCGATGGCGTTTTCTAACTCCCTAACGTTCCCTGGCCATTCGTAACGGGTCAGAACATCGAGGGCGTCCTCCGCTGGGGAAGGAATCGGCAACTGGTATCGCTCACAGTGTTTCTTTAGGAAATGTTGAAGAAGCAGAGGGATGTCATCGCGCCGTTCCCGGAGTGGCGGAAGCTCGATGGTCACGACGCTCAGGCGGTAAAACAAATCCTCACGAAACTGACCGTCCTCAATCTGCGCCCGAAGATTGCGATTGGTTGCAGCGATGATTCGAACGTTGATCGGGATTGGTTTCGGGTAACCGATTTTGTCGATCTCGCGTTCCTGTATCACTCTCAGAAGTCGCACCTGCAGATTGATCGGAAGTTCACCAATTTCGTCGAGAAAGACGGTGCCCTGATTAGCGGACTCGAATTTTCCTGTGCGATCAGCCAGCGCGCCCGTGAATGAACCTTTGCGGTGGCCGAAGAGCTCAGACTCGATTAGATTCTCGGGGATGGCGCCGCAGTTGACGGTGATGAACGGCTTTGAAGCGCGAAGGCTATTCTGATGAAGCGCCTTTGCGAGCAATTCCTTTCCTGTGCCTGATTCACCTGTGAGCAGTACGGTTGAATCGCGCCGCGAAACTTGCACCGAGACATCGAAAATATCTCGCATCTTCTTGGAAGCGCCAACGATGTTCTCAAAGCGAAAGGTCGTGTCCGCGAAATCGCGCAGATATCGGTTCTCAACCACCAGCTGCTGGTGCTCCAATGCGCGCTGAACATACAGCTTCAGCTCATCGGGATTCACTGGCTTCAGCACATAGTCCGCAGCCCCGAGCTTCATTGCATCGACGGCATCAGAGACCGTTCCAAATGCGGTGATGAGAATGACTGGGGTATCTGGGCTCACTGCCTTGATGCGGCCAAGCATCTCCAGTCCACTCAAACCGGGCATTCGAATGTCGGAGATCACGAGAGCGGGTGACTTGTTTTCAAATGCCTCAAGGCCGGCGACGCCGTCCGCTGCGGTAACGACCGCGTATCCTTCTTCTTTGAGCCAAAACTCTAGAATACGCCGCTGGCCGGCGTCGTCATCAACGATAAGAATGAGAGCGTTTTCCATACCTAGCTTCTCCGCCCCGCCGCGTCGACCACAACGGTCTCGAAGACGGGGAGCGTTACCGAAAATGTCATGCCTCGTTGAAGATTTCTGCTAGTCGCGATGTGTCCACCGTGCTGGCTGACAATCTGGTATGCGATGGAGAGGCCAAGCCCTGTGCCGTTGCTGCGAGTTGTGAAGAAGGGATCGAATATGCGTTCGAGATCTTCTGACGGGATGCCCACACCTTCGTCTTCGACCTCCGCTCGAACCCAATCGCCCTCTCGATTTGCGCGCAAACAGATCCGTCCGCCATTCGGCGTTGCCTGAACGGCGTTGATGACGAGATTCAACAGAACCTGCTTGATCTGTTCCGGGTCCACGGAAATCGCGGGGAGTCCTTCCGTACTCTCAGCGCGGACAGCTACTCCTGCCATCGTTGCGGTTTCGGACGCGAGTTTTGCGACCGAATCCAGAAGTGAGCCAATCTCAATAGCCATGATCCTTGGAGGTTGAGGTCGCGCGAACTCCAGAAAATTGGTGAGGAGGCCTTTGAGGCGCACGACTTCATTCGAGGCCAAATCTGTGAATTCCCGCCTTGTCTCATCGGGCAACTTGGGACGACCCAGAATCTGCACGGCGCCTTCAATGGATCCGAGGGGATTGCGAATCTCGTGCGCGAGTCCTGCTGAAAGTTCGCCCAGAGCAGAGAGGCGATCGGCGCGACGAAGTTGTTCAAAGGACTTCTGCAACTGTGTATTGACCTCTGCCAGCTTGCGGGCTGTTTCCTCGACTCTGTGTCTTTGTGCCCGCTCGTGATCGGCAAGAATGCCGATCAGCGTCGAAATTACGAAAAACATCCCAATCTCAACATACTGCGCAGCGGTGTATTCCGGTTGGGATTTCCAGGCCATCATGATGTGGGGAATGTAGGAAATGGAAGCGACCGTTGAAGCGACAAGGCCTCCTCGCCAGCCGAACCACAACGCCGCCAGCAAGATGGGAACGTAGTATGCCCTCTGAAGAAGCGGGTGGATCCAAAAATGAGTTGTCGGCGTAATGTAGTGCAGCATTGCAACCAAAGTGATCGCTGCAATCAGCAATTGCGCTCGCTGCCAGCTTCTAGCGGATGATTTCACAACAGCGATTCTAGCACCGACTGTCGCGTACGAAGCGTGCGCAGTACCGTCGCGGGCGATGGTTCGTGTGTAGTTTGTGGCCGAAAATCTACAGCCCCAAGAGCGCCCCAATTCCGTCGCCGAGATGCTCGCTTAACGAGCGCTTCGCTTCCACACTCGCGCCTCACTCAATCCATGAACCGGCTGCGGCACTTGGCCGGTTTCCGGCAGGAACTGCCTCAAATGAGGCAGTGGGCGCGGCCATCAGCAACCTCTTGCGCGTACCTGGAGCGCATATTCTTTGTGAAATGAGGCAGTTACAGATTGAGCCGAGAAGTTGAAAGTTTGGCATGAAAGGTGCATTAAGGAAGGGCATGAGCAGTCTAAGGAGTCACACCATGAAATCATTCGTAAAAGGCATCTTGTTCACCGGCGTTCTAACAATGGCAACCAGCGGCGTAATGTTTGCACAGACCGGCAACAGTTGGTCCGAGCAGTTGTATCAGGCAAAGTTCGGGCGGCCGTCTCCGCTCGTGGAAGCCCGCTTGCAGGCCGCACAAGCGAATACAGCCTACCGCGAGGAAACGACCAATCAACTCGCAGTACCCACAAACAACTGGTACGAGGGATGGTATCGTGCCAAGTTCGGGCGCCCGTCTCCCGAAGAAGAAGTCCATCTGAAAGCTCAGGCTCGCTAATGGCCGCCTTGGAAGGTAGCCGATGCTTGCAAGCTGTTCCGATCACCGCATGACGGGTACATGCCAGCAATCCCGTCATGCGATTTGCGGAAGCGATTTGTAAGTCGATGGCGCATCCAACAGCCGAGCGCAAAACTCAGATAGGGAGCCGCGATGACTACGACAGCACGCGAATTCTCGATTTCGGTGCGAACTGCGAACAGTTATCGACTAGCGCTTCACGACCTGCGCAAGGCGCTTAAGCGCAACGGCTTCGAAATCCTCAGCGAGTTGACGCTGGATCGCGAGATCGAACGCAAAGTTGGAATGCCATGCGAGCAATGCACTGTCTTCGTCGTGTGGAGCCGGTCCGATGCGTACAAGGCTCTGTTAAGTGATCGGGATGGTGGGCTACTGGTTCCCTTTAACCTGTGCGTGAGTGAAGACGGAGACTCGGCCGTTTTGGCGGCAACGAATCACCATTTATCACTGAGCGCTGGGCACGCTCCCATCGGCATTCAGGTCTTGCTCCGCGACTTGGCTCGAAGGATTCGGCAGGTTCTCGCGGAGTTTGCGGCATCAAAGGAGGCTTTCAGCCAACAGAGTGCTGAGCAAACAAAAGAGGCCTGCCTACTGTGACGGGACTTCAAAGTGCGTGGAAGTCTGAGGTCCGCCACTGGCCAAAGTCAGGCTCTTTTCGCCGAAATAAGATCATGATCCATTGATCATGATCGCGCTATCTGGCGAATGAGTGAAGTCCTTATCCGATTGATGGAGAGAGGCTTACGGGAAAAGCAGTTTTCCTCATACGATCCCTATGCCGCCCTCATTAGACTTGTAGGATGACTATCAGTTCGCGAACGAATCTGGGACGTCCAGCGAGTATTCTCATCGGATGTCTTCTGGCGGCATGGCCAGTGGTTTCGGCTACCGCGCAGTCAGTTGGGTCAGAAATACGCATTGCTGCCCCAAATTCGAGCGACTCGCAGACAAATATTCAGACAATTCGCGATCGCTCGGATGAAGGCAACGTGATTGGATCCCTCACCGTTGCCCATCCGGGAACCGTGACAGCTCCGGGTCTGACCCCTGTTGAGTCGCGAGAGGTCGTTCAAAAATATGTAGCAGAGAAACTGACATTCTGGCAGCAAAGTTTGAAGCTGAGCGACTGGCAAATCTCCTGGGCAATGGCCCATCGCAGCGATCTGAAGCCCAATACAGTTGGCCAAATCCACTGGGACATGCCGAAAAAGAGCGCCGCGATTCTGGTGTTGGATCCTGGCGACTATAACATGCCGTTTAATGCGATGTTGGACGACATGGAGTTGACCATCATCCACGAATTGATTCACCTGAAGCTCACGTCGTTACCGCATAGTGAAGCGAGTCGCGGCAGCGAAGAGCAGGCAGTCGTCGGAATCTCGGAGTCACTCTTCGCACTCGAACACCAAACGAAGTAACTGAGTCGGAATTCCCTTTACATCCAAATCTGTGCAGCCCGCATGGATTTCCGTTCAAATCCTCCGATTTTCCATCTATTTCCATTGCCACTCGCAAAAACGCCATCTGAGTGAGTACGACCGTGACACGAAGCTATCCGAAACTATACCCAATGATCACAAGCCTTCAATAATCCACATCGCCATCGTGCTTTGCTGCAGATCATCTGTATCGCGAGACGACATTCTAGAGCGGCGGAGAGATCATAGTTTTATCGCCCGCAGCCTCAGCGCGTTGGCTATCACCGATACGGAACTGAAGCTCATGGCAGCCGCTGCGATCATTGGGTTCAGCAGCAACCCGAATGCGGGGAACAGCACACCCGCAGCAAGCGGTACCCCGACGGCGTTGTAGACGAAAGCGAAGAACAGGTTCTCGCGGATATTACGCATGGTTGACCTGCTGAGATGGCGGGCGCGGAGAATGCCGCGCAGGTCGCCCTTCGAAAGCGTGATACCCCCAGCCTCCATTGCCACGTCGGTTCCGGTTCCCATAGCAATGCCAATGTCAGCCTGGGCGAGCGCTGGAGCGTCGTTCACTCCATCCCCAGCCATCGCAACAACAGAGTCACTTTTCTGACGCTCTTTGACCACCTCCGCTTTCTTCTGAGGGAGCACGTCTGCATAGAACTCGATACCGAGTTTGTCCGCGACGGCCTTGGCTGTGGTCGCGTTGTCGCCCGTGACCATGATGATCTTCAGACCTGCCTCTCGCAGTTCGCGGATCGCATCGGGTGTGGAATCCTTGATCGGATCGGCAACACCAACGATGCCCGCGGCCTTGCTATCCACGACAACCAGCATCACTGTCTGACCTTCTTTGCGCAACGCTTCGGCCTGATCGAGCAGCGGGGCAGGATCAACGGACAGATCGCGGAACAGCTCTGCATTCCCGACGGCAACCTGCTTGCCTGAAACTGTCCCCCTCACACCCTTGCCGGTAGTCGAGTTGAATCCAACCACATCGGCCAGCGAGAGCTTCTTCACTTCCGCGCCCTTCACGATAGCTGCCGCCAATGGGTGTTCGCTGGAGCGCTCAAGGCTGGCGACAAGTTGCAACAGGTCAGATTCCTCGAAGCCCGCCTGGGGAATGACAGAACTCAGCGTCGGCTTGCCCTCGGTGAGGGTTCCCGTCTTGTCGATGATGAGTGTGTCTACCTTGCCGAATATCTCAAGCGCCTCCGCATTGCGGATGAGGATACCGGCGCGTGCCCCGCGGCCGGTGCCCACCATGATCGCCATGGGCGTGGCCAGCCCAAGAGCGCACGGGCAGGCGACGATCAGAACAGCGACAGCATTCACGAGCGCATGAGCGAAGCGAGGCTGAGGGCCGATGAAGAACCACACTGCAAAGGTGACAACGGCGGCGACGATCACAGCCGGAACAAAGTACGAGGACACTTGGTCCGCTAGCCGCTGGATCGGCGCTCGTGATCGCTGCGCCTCGCTGACCATCTTCACAATTTGCGACAGCAGCGTGTCGGCGCCAACACGCTCCGCACGCATGACAAACCCGCCGGTTCCGTTGACCGTCCCCGCAGTAACCTTCGCGTCTTTGTCTTTCTCAACGGGGATGGGTTCTCCGCTGATCATCGACTCATCGACGGAGCTGTGTCCTTCAAGAACAGTCCCATCGACGGGGACCTTTTCACCGGGGCGGACGCGGAGCCGGTCGCCAACTTGCACCTGATCGAGCGGCACGTCGGCTTCGCCCCCTTTGTCATCAAGCCGCTTGGCAGTCTTCGGGGCAAGGCCAAGCAGCGCACGAATCGCACTGCTGGTCTGGCTGCGAGCGCGCAGTTCCATCACCTGACCAAGCAGAACCAGAGCGATGATAACTGCTGCTGGCTCGAAGTACACATCGATTTGGCCTGCAGTTCCGCGAAACGACACAGGGAATATCTGCGGAACGACAGTAGCGAAGATGCTATAGAGATAAGCTGAGCCAGTGCCGAGGGAAATCAGCGTGAACATATTGAGGCTGCGATGCACGACCGATTGCCAGCCCCTAATGAAGAACGGCAACCCACACCACAGGATGACCGGGGTTGCGAGGGCACACTCGATCCATGCCCAAATTCCCGCCGAGAACAGGTGTTGCATCGGCATGGAAGGCAGAAACGCGGAGACCATCAGCGCGAGCATGGGCGCGGCGAGTGCGACGCTGATCCACAGCCGCCTTGTCATATCGGCCAGCTCTGGGTTGGTGTCTTCGGCGGTTACCTGCCGAGGTTCGAGCGCCATGCCGCAAATGGGGCACGAGCCTGGTGCATCCCGCACGATCTCCGGGTGCATCGGACATGTATATTCGGTGCTCTTGATGGGTGGATTGAGGGTGGCCGGTTCAAGCGCCATGCCGCACTTCGGACAGCTCCCCGGACCCATTTGCTTGATCTCTGGATGCATGGGGCAGATGTATTCCCTTTGCGGCTCGGCCTTTTCTGGCGGGTGCGAGATAGGCGTCACCGGCTTGGACTGCACATATTTATCTGGTGCGGCGCGGAACTTGGCAGCGCAGCCCTGGCTGCAAAAGTAAGTTTTGGCTCCCTCATGCTCAACACTTGCCGCTGCCTTCAAGGGATCGACCTTCATCCCGCAAACGGGATCGTGTTCTTCAGTCTGCTGCATCGTGCGATTGTGGCTTTGTTCGCTCATTTCAATCTGTACCTTTCCGCTCATGGGGCGGCGGCATGGGAAATGACGGCTGGGCCGGAAACGGCTTTCGCTTCCGGCCCAGGAGGTGCGCATGGCAGCCGCGAGACTTACTTGCTCTGCTGCCTCAGCCTCGGAAGGGCCGTCACTTTCCGGTTGGATTTAGCTTCTCGGGTGCTTCCTTAGCCATCCGCTCGTGCAGTGTTGCTAGTTCCTGGCTATTGTCGGCAAGTGCCTTGAACGTCGTCACGAAATACTCGCAATAGCTGATGGCGCTTGCCTGATTCTTATCGTTAGACAAGCTCGACTTCGCTTTGTACGCCGCAACCATCGCCTGGTGTTCCTTCGCCATGTAATACAAGGCGATGCGCTCCTGCTCCGCCGGTGTTTTTGCGGTGGCAATCAAGGTGTTGAGTTACTGATTGCTGGGATGTTCTGGCTTAGGCTGCTGTGCGGATGCTGCTCTCTACACCAACACGGACGTTGGCAACAGAGCCACGGATTAATAACGGCAAACGTTAGGTCCCTATCGGGACTGTCCCGGCGCGACGAGGGTGTCCTGTGGCAGGATGTTCTGCCGGGACAGTTTCGATAGGGTCGTTTGAAGTAAGTCGCTGGTGTTTGCGACGGACGCGGTGAT
>Ga0302319_10019421_pt1 | contig 12346 bp, 13 predicted proteins | sample Bog_T0_2_FD_203319 | JGI IMG/M metagenome (GOLD analysis project Ga0302319, IMG submission 203319) | Peat permafrost microbial communities from Stordalen Mire near Abisko, Sweden - Bog_T0_2 | ecosystem: Environmental > Terrestrial > Soil > Wetlands > Peat | place: Sweden: Abisko, Stordalen Mire... | reverse complement strand
TGTCCGATGTTCCGCGTATGTGCGCAAAGCTTCGGGGCGGAGCCGGGACAGCAATGTTGTCGGAGTTCATAGGCACTTGTTGATCAATTAGTTACATCACGGCGCGGACTTCGGGCATTCCAATGGTTGCTTCGGGTGCGCGCATGGCTGGTTCCTTCTCAAACGATGAGCGGACCTTCCGGGTCATACGTCGGCTTCGCACCCAGGTGTTCGATTCGTCCATGCCAACGATCACCGAGAAAATAAAAACGCAGGCTGTCGGATTGCGGCTCAATCTCGGCCAGCACCGCGGCCCTGAGACTTACCCACTGGGCGGCGTCAATCCAGCACTCAAAAACCGAATTCTGCACACGCTGACCATAATTCTGGCACACTCTGGCCACGCGCCGCAGACGGCGTCTCCCTTGTGGTGTCACGGTGCTTACGTCGTAGGTCACCAGTACCAGCGTCAATTTATGCCTCCCGCGTTCATGGTGCCCCGGTTCACGATTCAGGAGTAGCTTATCGCCAGATCAGGGCTGGGTATCCATCCAAATCACCCCTCAAATGGCGGGCGAGCAGCACCGACTGAAGGTGCGGAAACAGGCCGAGCGGGACTCGCTCCTGCGTAAACGGGTGTATGACTTCCTCCTGCTTTCGTTTCTGCCATGCGATCAAGACCTCCTTGCGCGCGGGCTCGGTCAAGGCAACGCCGCCGGTCTCGGTTGTCCTGAAGTCCGAGCCGGCCACCTGGCGCCGGTTGATCAGGCTCAACGCGAGCCGGTCCGCTATCACCGGACGCAATTCCTCGACCAGGTCGAGCGCCAGACTGGGCCTTCCCGGCCTGTCACGGTGCAGGAAACCTACCGCGGGGTCGAGGCCGGAGCATTCCAGCGCGCTGGCCGTGTCGTGCGTCAGCAGCGTATAAAGGAACGACAGCAGGGCGTTCACCTTGTCCAGGGGCGGCCTGCGGCTTCGCCCGGAAAAGGAGAACTCGTCTTTGCCTGCGACTATCAAATGATCGAACAGCGCGAAATAGGTGCGGGCGGCATCGCCTTCGTAACCGCGAACCTCATCGACGGAGGGCGCTCTCTCCACGTCGGATAAAATCCGGAAGAGACGCAATCCGCCCTGCTCCAGGGAGTCGCGTTCGGGGGAAGGCTCACGCTCTCTCGCCGCCCGGAGAAGAACCGTGCGACTATTTGCGACTTTGCCCATCACGATGGCCCTGGCGATGGTGGCGGTTGCTTCCGGAGAGTCGGACGCGCGATATTGTTGCTTCCTCAACAGCACATTGCCGGAGATCGGGCCCTGGACCCTCGCGAGGAATCGTCCGTTCTCCGTCAGGAAGGAAATCCCGACGCCGTATTCCGCGCAGAGGCTCATGAGAAAAGAACTGCTGGAAACCTGACCGAAACAAACGATCCCCTGAAGCGTGCGAATCGGTATACGAATCTTAACGGTGTCTTCGTGGCGGACGGTAACCGTGTCGCCGTCGCGCGACAGCCACGATCCTTGTAAGGTCACATACAACGTATTCAGCAGAGGCTTCATCCCGGTGGAGGCTCGTATTCATGCTGGCTTTTTTGGATTGCGTTTTTCAGATAGCGCGATACCGACGGCCACCTGGTCAAGGCCTGAGGCTGGCAGACCTCTCGCAAGGAGCATTTATCGCACCGCTTCGTATAGACGGGTGCCGGTGTGACGCGAAGGCCGTTCAGCTGGTGCATGCGTGCGCATCCGCGCTCGACTGTTTGGCGCAGCGCTTCAGTGAAGTCGACCGCCGTGCGGCGCCGTGTGGTCCCGTCGAAGATTGCGCCGCGCGGAACGGCGACGCCCAGCATCTCTTCCAGACAAATAGCCTGAGCGCAGAGCTGAATCGTGTACGCAATCGAACCGTCGCGTTCTTTGCGCCGCTTGTAATCGATCGGGAATGGTTTCCAGTAACCACCCCGGTCGGGAACCCGAACGCCGGTACGGGCGTCGGACACAGGTTCGAATTCCACAATATCGGCCTGACCGGAAATGCCGAGGCGGAAGGACCGCAGCGGCAGCGTCCGGCGAATTAAAATGCCGGGGCGCGATTCGATCTCGCTGGAGTGGGCGCGCTCGTGCAGGAGCCGCCCTTCAGCAGTGAAGCGATTCTCTTCCCACAGATTCTCGATCTGTACGAGCGCCCACCGGCGCTCGCAGAAATTCAGGTGCTGGAGGCCGGACAACGGCAATAAATCCTCTTCGCCGTACATCGCGCGCGCTTTCAGGCGGCGGCTGGCAGAGTGCCGGCGTGAATGAGTTCTATGCCGGCCGGTAACGAAGCCGCGTCCGGCGGGGTGATGACATAGTCGGTGAAGGCGCGGGGGCTTTCGACGCCTTCCCTGCGTTCGACCTTAATCGATTCGAATAACCCCTGGGCGGGAGCGGCACCAAGCTTCGAATTGTGTTTGAAGATATACAGGCCACGGGTGGACATAAGGCCCCGCGCGGCGGAGCGATCAAGGTCGAACATATTGGCGAGGGCTCTCCAGAGCATGGCAAGATCGTCTTCGGAGAAACCGGTCTTTTCCGCGAACATGGGGTTGATGAATCCGTGAGTCCGGTAGAGGCCATAGGCGACGGTGTGCTTGCGGCCGAACGTGCCGGTGCCCGATTTTATGTCCTTTTCGCCAGTGAAGGCTTGGCGCGAAATGGTGTGCTCGGTGGTGAATACGCGGTCGATGGATCTGGAAAACGTGAGTTGGACGGGACCCCGGACCTGCCCACAATTGAAGGCGGTCGTGCTCATCACCGCGCCAAACGCTCTGATGTCGAAAAAGTTTTGGCACATCCACGCGCGTGCTTTATCGATGTCGGCAGGCTTTGTGTCCTTGCCCTTTGCCTCGATTTCTTTGAGGTTTTCGAATGGCATGCGCTGCCGGCTTTCGAGCGTGTTGCCCGCGAGCACGAAAACGTCGTAGCCCGGGCGCACAGCGCCGGTCTGGCTATTCTCATAGAGCACGTAGTCGCGGATCTTGCGCTTCAGGCACACGTCGGAGACGAGGCCCTGAAAGGTTTCCGGGTCGGACCGCGGGCTATTGTCCGAGTCGGGGTCTCCGTTCGGGTTTCCGTCCTGACAGTCGAAGAAGAGGACGAAGTCGTATCGATTCTGGATGACGCTCATTGCGATTGCTCCTGTTGTTCGGAACCGTTGTCTGCAGCAGCTTTTCTCTCCTGATGCTCGGCGATTTGGCGGATACGTTCGGCTTTCTGATGGTAGTAACCCAACGCGAACCGGCCTTGTCCGTCGAGGCTCAGCATGGGCGGGAACTGCGTGCCCACTTTTTCGTGGAGTTCGATGACCCGCCTCTCGATCGCGACCATGGCACCCGGGTTGTCGCGACGCAGCTTGCGGAAATGGGTCTTGGCGTTCTCCTCAATCCTGGGGAACGCAATCTTTGGGTTGGTTGATGCAAGCGAGTAATAACGGTCCGCCACCGTCACGTTAATTTTGGATTCGCCCGCTGCACGATAGACCGCTTCCTGCAGGTTCTCATATTCGGCGAGAAGCCGGCCGCAAAGATACGCTGGATCGTTTTGCCCTGTGTCCAGAGCTTCGGTCATGTAAGTTTCTCCTTTAGAAATGTCGTTGAGACAAAGCCGAAGCAGCCCAAGCCGCGCCGGTGTGAAGCGTTCCCGCTGCTTGTCCGGTCCCGCCGATGTTTTTTCGGGTGCGTGTCGGAGCCGTGCAAGCACGGCGGTGAGGATGTCATATCCAAGCGGCTTCGACTTGCCCTCGATGGCGCGGCGAATCAGTGCGACCACTCGCCTCTCACCTGGCTCGCCCTCCCAGTCGATTGCGAACCGGAGTTGCCAGATCCCCGGTGGATATGCGGGGAACCCGGACAAAGCAATTATCCCGAGTCCTTCGAACCACCCTTTGAGATTCGCCTTGACGTCACTGAGCGACTCGGCGACCCAGTAACGTATCTGCAGGCGCGCGCCGTTGCCGGACAGCCCGGCCATGTAGAACATGTTCGGATCGGGCGCCGCCTTAGGATCGAGACGCAGCAGGGCCGACACCTGCTCGTGGTTGGCCTGCTCGGCAATGGACATGGGATCGAATTGCTCCGGCTTGCGCGTCCAGTAGATAAAGCCGGTTCCCGCGATGTCGCGGCGATGGCCCTTATCGATTCGAAGGAGGTCGTTCAACGCCAGAACATACGCCATCGCACGATCCGGCGAAACCGGGCTATTCAGGTTCTGCTCCCAGCCATAAGAACGGAAAGCGGGCTTATCGAAAGACATGAGAGATACGCCAGCGGCCTGCCCTCCCAGGCTTGACGTGCCTTTGATTTTTTCGTGCGTCGGCGCGATGGGCCCGACTCTTCCGGAAATCATACATTCGCCGGTACCGCCGGCTGCCACGCGTTCCCCAAACGCTCTGCGGTAATGGTCGTTCCAAAAGGCTCTCACGGCAGGCCGTAAAACGAGGGGTCCATCGACCGAAAGGGCGATCACCGCGCCGGGCTTTGCGTTGTTAAGCGCGTCACGCGCCGCCTGTACCTGGTCGCTCCGCTGGTAGAAGATCGCGCACGCGGCGAGGCCGGGATCGTGGGTCTCGGCGGCGGCGCGTTGGATCAGCCGGACAAAGGCCTCGTGCCGCGCCGTTGCGTTTTGTTCGTCCCTCGGGGGTGTCCAGGCGCCGGCTCCCAGAACGTATTTGATGTCATCGGCGGCGAGCAGAGGGTGAAGGCCGCTGTTGCGGTTCACGGGGGACCGGGGGACCTGCAGTTGGTTGGGTACTGCAAAGGTCTTCTTGCCCCGGGTTTCATCGCGAAAGCGCTCTGTTATGCCGAGAAAGGAGCCCTCGGGGCCAATCCCAATCAAGAACGGGACGGGCTTCTCTTCCCACGCATCGGCCTTGAGATCCTCGGATAAATACTCGTCGGTGTACGCTGCTAACGCTTGTACGAACACTGGAGAACCTCCTGCCGTGTCGCGTCATCGATCAAAACGGCTTCGGGGCGCGTGTCCATCACTCCTTCATCAAGCCTGGCGTCAAAGAATATCGCCTGGTTGCCGTCCGGCCGAAAAATAATGTCATAAAGCATGCGGCCGAGGTCTTCCGTAAGCGACAGGGGCGTATCGGATGGGCCCGGCGACGAAAAATTGGCCGCGAACTCCCGGCACCCGAGCGACGGCCGTTGGAAGCATTGACCTTTTTCGACCCGGCGTTCCAACATGGCGGCGTACTTCATGGGAGTATTGTCCCCGGATTTATCGAAAACGACGGGGTATGCTTCCACTATGTACGCCACGTCGCGGAGAAGCAGGGAATTTCTGGGCGTGCCTTCGGTGTTGGCGCCGGCGCCAGCTGCGAGCGGCTGGTAGAGGGAGGGATCGGCCATCCATGCTTTGACACTGGAGGGCGATATTTTGCTTTGGACCTCGTTGCGTCGGATGGATACATAGCGGATCGGCTTCAGCACCTGGATACTGGTGACGATCCATCTCATTTCAGGCCGCCAGCAAATGGAATCCAGGATATTGCGGGCTGCCGATGGGGTCGGAAGAGGGTAAGATACACGCTCGACTTTGGCTTCGGGCCTTGTGAAGCAGGCAAAATCGCCTGCGATTTTGACTTTGACCGCGGGGGCAGACATGCTAATCGCTACCCACGGAGTCGCTCTGAACAAACCCGTATTGACGACGGCTGCCGGAAGGCGATCGGGTAGCTGTGCGATGAGCGATCCTGCGCCAGATCAGCAGCGTGCCGATGGCAATTGTCGAAAATGCAGTTATCTGCAAGATAGAATAACGTGGTATTTGGGTGTAGAATACAGTCATCTGGGACCAGTGTCAAGCCCCAGGGGATTGAAACATTCTGTCTTGAAGGTAAGGTAGCGGGAATGGCGTCGGGGGCTCCGGCCCCCGATGTTCAGATGATCGTGTCGGCGGCGCTCAACTCAAGCTTCAGGCCTTTTGCGGGATCATACGCCCGATCTACGGCGACGAAAATGCCGGTGTCCGGTCGGATCTCCTCCAGGACACCGCGGGCTTTATCGCGCTCGTACGGCTGGAGGCCGACAGTGTAACGCTGTAGTCTCCGCCTCAGATCCTTTGTAAGCAGACCGATTCGCCGTAACTCGTCGATGGCGACGCGAGCCTGATCGTCATATGGCACGAACACGTCAAGAGTGCGGTCGCTGATCATTTCGAACTCGCGTGCCAGCGTGGCAAACATGGCTGACTCCCGGCGAGCCTGCAGCGGCCGTCCGAGAACGTCCGCTTCCCCGAAGTAGCGATTCCAGAAGCGGGTCATTCTGTCAATCGAATCCGGCTGGATGGAGTCTCCCGCCAACAGGGCCTCCCTTGCCATCGCCAGGGTCAGACCGGTCGCCTCCCGATAATCGTTCGGTGGCGTTTTTTCGTCTTCCGATCGGAACACGATGAGCCGGCCCGCGGGCGCGCCGGCCTGGGCAGTTAACAGTCCTTCGCGGTCCGCGCGCCCCGCAACCTGGAAGATCGCGTCGAGGGGTCCGAGGGCGCGAAATGCGATCGGAAAATCCAGATCGACACCGGCTTCGATAAGTTGCGTTGAAACAACCCGGCAACGCAGACCGCGCTTGAGGCGCAACCGGATACGATCCAGCATCGTGAGTCGATGCGCGGCGCACATGCGCGTGGAGAGATGAAATATCTGTTCCTCACAGCCCGGGCCAGCCTGATCCAGAACTTCGTCGAACAATTTGCCCGCATGGTCACGTAAGTTGACGACACACAACACACTGGAGTGTTCCAGAAGGCGGCTGGCAACTTCCGCCCAAGGGGTGGTGCGGCCAAGATTCCACTCAATTACGACTCGCTTCAAGACGGTTTGCAGGCCAGTCGGAGCTCGGATGATCTCGCGGACCGTTCCTGCCGGCCAACGAGGGTCGATGCGGAGCGCATCCGGCGGCTTCTGGAACGCCGGTTGCGTGGCGGTGGAAAATACAAAGGTGCATCCCCAGTTCTGAGAGAGCTCACGGATCATGGTGAGCAGTGGGGCGATCAGCCGCCTTGGGAGGGTTTGCACCTCATCAAGAATCACGATGGAGCGAGCGATGTTGTGAACCCTCCGCAGGTCGGACGGGCGATTGGAGAAGAGACTCTCGAAGAAGCGGACCGATGTGGTGACTATGAGCGGCGCGTCCCAGTTTTCCGTGGCGGGTCGAAGCGCGGGCGGGGTGTATCCGGTCTCGTCCCGTTCGGGCGACGACGGCGTGAAGTGTTGGTCGTCGAGGGGCTGCAGGCGGTCGAAAGATCCGGAGTGGTGTTCCAGAACAGCATCGTTCCCGAATATGCGGGCATAGACGTCAGCGTTCTGCTCGATGATCGACAGGTAAGGGATTACGACAATGATGCGCCTATATGCATCCGGGTGAAGGGCCGCGCGCTTCAGGGCGAACGCCATGGCTGACAGTGTTTTTCCTCCACCGGTCGGTACGGTGAGGGAGAGAAGACGCTCGGGAAACGACGCGGCGTCGAGGCAGTCGTTCAGCACTTGGCGTCGCGCTTGCCTGACCGCGCCTTCGGGCGCCGATGCGGAGAGCGCTTCTATGTTGTGGAGGAGGGTTGACAGCCGTTCTTCAGGAGCCAGGCTCACTAGCGAGGGAGCCCGAGAGGCGCTGTCCAAACGATCAGCGTCCACGAGGCAACTGAACAACATTCTGGTATGGAGATCGAACTCCGCGGGCAGGATTTTCCTCGTCGCCGCGGGGGGCTGAAACATCGGCCCAAGCGCAGGCAGGTCGCTCGATCCGCGCGACTGAAGCGACATGGCTTCCGACCGTGTGTCTTTCAGGCGAGTTTCCAGCGTGCCAGTCCCGCCGGTTCTATCCGGGATTCCCGCATGGTGGCCGGCGATGGCGAAGGCAACATCCCTGTTGCCGGTGTCGTTCGCTATGACGGCGCCGTGGGCCGAATGCTGGCACCGGCCCTTTCCGCTGCGGATCATGTTCTGGAAGCAGTCCGTATACTTTCCGAAATCGTGGAGCCGCCCGGCCATTTCGGCGGCGAGTCGAAAGGGCTCATCGTTTGGCCGCGCACCCTGCGCGAGCTGCGCACTGAGGGCTGCGACGTTTTCCAGATGCTCGCAGAGGGGCTGCCATTTTGCGCGGGGGTCGTGGGGCGGCAGTTTGTCCGGATCGGAATGAGCCCAGTAAATCAGGATAAATATTCCTTGCAGGCCCAATGTAGAACATCAGCCCGCTCTTCGATTATCGATCGGCGAACCTCTGGGGATATTAAGCGTGTTTCGTGCGCCGCCTCGGCGAACCCGGCAACTGGCCCGCCGCGACGAAAACGGGCCGGGCATGGCGACTCCGCGCACGTTCTCGCGCCCCACCGCATCCACCGCGACGACCGCCGTCAGCGACGAATCGATGCCGCCGCTGAGGCCGATCAGCACGCGGCTGAAACCGCACTTGCGGATGTAATCGCGGGTGCCGAGAACCAGCGCGTCGTAGACGGCGTCGCACTCGTCGCATTCGGTTTCCACGTAGCCGGCGCGTTTGTCGCCGGTGTTGGCGGCGGTGTCGGCGATTATCAGATCTTCCTGGAACGACGCGGCCGAGGCGATGACGTTGCCCTCGGCATCCATGGCGAAGCTTGAACCGTCGAAGACCACCTGATCGTTGCCGCCCACCTGATTGACGGCGATGACGGGGACTTTGTGACGGCGCGCCAGAGCGCGGAACATTTCGAGGCGCAGCTGGCGTTTGCCAAGCCAGAAGGGCGACGCGTTGATGCTGACCAGCATATTGCCGCCGCGCGCCACGAGTTCGTCGACCGGATCGCGCGGATAGAGCTGGTGGCGCCAGAACTGCTTGTCGTTCCACGCATCCTCGCAGATGGTGAGGGCAACGCTGGCGCCATCCGCCGCCTGCCAGAGCGACTGGGTCTCGCCGGGGACGAAGTAGCGGGCCTCGTTCAAGACGTCGTAGGTGGGCAGAAGAATTTTGGTTTGGCGGAGCAGGATTTCGCCGGCGCGTATGATGGCGGCGGAGTTGGTGGCGAGCTTGCCGGTGGGATTATGCGACCGGCCGACGTAGCCGGCGACGAGGGCGAGGGGCAGGTCGCACGTGGCTTCGGCGAGCCTGAGCAGCGCGGCTTCCGATTGCTCGATGAAGGTGCGCTTCTCGACTAAGTACTCCAGTTCAGAAGTTCACTAACGTATTCGGCCATCGCTCCGTTGAAGACGGGGGCGAGCGTTGCTCGCTTGGGCAGGCGAAAGCGCCTGCCCCACATCGCCTTCATCCTCCTGGGTGGCCCGACAGGGCCATGGGGCACCCTGCTGAAGACGGAGGCGGTCCGCCAGCCCGAAGAGCCGCCTGAAGGCGGCTGCAAGCTAAAGCTCGCCCCACATCGTCTTCATGCACCTGGGTGGTGCCTGCAGGGCCATGGGGCGGCAGAACCAACGTGACCGTACTTACGAAATCGCAGACTAAGTCGCGCGGCGGATAGCCGGTGAGCGAGAGCTCGGGGAAGACGACGAGCTCGGCGCCGCGGGCGGCGGCGTCGCGGGCGAAGCGCGTGCACAAGGCGACGTTGCCGGCCAGATCGCCGACGGTGGGGTTGATCTGCCCGAGGGCGATCCGCATGAAATCCCAGTTTACCCGGCGGCGGGGCCTTTGCAATCGACTCCGGCGGGCTTCAGACCGCCTTCCCCCCTTACGATAAACTCGACATCGCATGCAAAAAGAAATCGCCTTCGAAATGGCGGTCGCCAACGTCCGCTTCGGCGCCGGCGTCACCCGCGAAGCGGGCATGGACCTCGCCGACCTCGGCCTCCGCCACGTCCTCGTCGTGACCGACCCCATCCTCGCCCGCCTCGGCCCCGTCCACACCCTCCTCCAGTCGCTCGACGATAACGGCATCCGCTACGCCCTCTACGACCGCGTCCGTGTCGAGCCCAGCGACGAGTCCTTCCTCGACGCCATAGCCTTCGCCCGCCAGTCCCCGTACGACGCCTTCGTAGCCATCGGGGGCGGTTCCACCATCGACACCGCCAAAGCCGCCAACCTCTATACCACTCACCCGCCCGCCGATTTCCTCGACTACGTGAACCCGCCCATCGGCAAAGGCCTGCCTATCCCCGGGCCGCTCAAGCCGCTGATCGCCATCCCGACCACCGCCGGCACCGGCAGCGAAACCACCGGCGTCAGCATCTTCGACCTCCACCGCATGCACGCCAAGACCGGCATCGCCAACCGCCGCCTCAAGCCCACGCTCGGCCTGCTCGATCCCGAAAACACCCGCACCATGCCGCCGCAGGTTGCCGCCTCGAGCGGCCTCGACATCCTGAGCCACGCCGTCGAGTCTTACACGGCCATGCCCTTCACCGACCGGCCACGTCCCGAGCGCCCGCTGCTCCGGCCCGCCTACCAGGGCTCGAATCCCATCAGCGACATCTGGTCGCTCCAGGCGCTGCGCATGGTGGCGCAATACATCGTGCGCGCGGTGGAAGATCCGGCCGACGACGAAGCGCGCTCGAACATGCTGCTCGCCGCCTGCTACGCGGGAGTTGGCTTCGGCAACGCCGGCGTGCATCTGCCGCACGGCATGTCCTACCCGGTATCGGGCAACGTGCGGGACTACCGCGCGCCCGGCTACCCGACGGACCACGCCATGGTGCCGCACGGATTCTCGGTGATTCTGAACGCGCCTTCGGTCTTCCGCTACACCGCCGAAGCCTGCCCGCAGCGCCATCTCGAAGCCGCCGAAGCCCTCGGCGCCGACGTGGCCAACGCCAATCCCGCGGACGCCGGCAAAATCCTCGCCGACCGCATCACCTGGTATATGCAGCGGCTGAAAACACCCAACGGCCTGCAAGCCATCGGATACACGACCGCGGATATACCCGCGCTGGTCGAAGGCACGCTGCCGCAGCACCGTGTGACCAAGCTCTCCCCTCGCCCCGCCGGCCCCGAAGACCTGGCCAAACTCTTCGAAGGAGCCATGACCGCCTGGTAACGCCTCACGAAATCGGACGTTCCGGCGCCCACTCCTCCGGATCGTCGCGGTCGATCCGGTCTTCCCGGTCCTCGCGCTTTTCCTGCTCGATGCGCTTCTCTCGTTCCTGGCGCTCTTCGCGGCCGTCGCTCATAGCTCCTCCTCGTTTCATTTTAGGTAGAGGCCGCGCCACTATCCGGATCCGGCATTCGGGGAACGTTTTCGGAACGAGGGCCTCGGACTCTGGGTACATCAGGGAAATCACGGTGATCCACGTTTCTCCGAAACCGAGGGAGCGTCCGTTCAGGCAGGAATACGCCGCCGACTTACACCGCGCGGGATTCGAGTTGCGAAAGCCAATCGTTAAAATGTGGGCACTCCCGCCGAATCCTGCTCAGCCCAATCTCCAGAGCGGCCAGCGAACCTAAGAGTGGCTTCTGGTAACCCGGCACAAGATCCTCGACCCGCTTCGAAGGTGCCGTGACCGCCGAATCGTTGATATCTTCCGGCGTTGGAAACTGGTCTCTGATCGATTTGAAACTCGCCTCCAACGAAGGCCGCCCGATACCCCTGCTGAACCGTTCGCAGTCGCTGAAAAGGAGAGCCTCAAACTCGTGCATCACGACAAAGGGTACGAATCGCCGAGGGTTAAAGCGCTTATCCATTCTCGCGGTGACGTCAGCCAGTAATGCCTTTTCTACGGACGATGCCCTCGCTCCGCTGTTTGCCCCGGCTGCGCTCTTTCGCCCGGGCCACGCGCCTTCCCCATCCTGTGGCAATCCATAAAAATCGATCATTGTGGTCGCAATACATGTAGTGTCCTCTTTGAGGTGACTGACTATGTCCTTCCTCACGGACGGCCACGAACGGATCACACCGCGCCGCTCGCGCAGGCGAGCATTGCCCACAATTCTGGCACTGACATGGCCGTAACCTTTCCCCAGCAGATAATCGCGAAGGACCTCATTGACGAAGTCTTCCTCGGTTTGACCCTCCAAATGAATGAGCAGGCGTGCCATCGTCTTCAGTCCTTGACCGGCCGCCCCCCCAGTTCGTTTTTCTCCCACAGTTGGCCGAGGCTATATTCCTCGAGCCACTCAGCCAATTGCGCTGGATCGAGGCGTGTGAGTTCCGTCCCGCCTTCGACGCGGTTGGCAACCAACACATCTTCCGGCTGAAAATGATCCAACAGAAGAGACGACTGGCTCGAAACGATAACCTGGGTGTCCCCGGAGGCTTGCCGGATGAGCGAAGCGAGCATACCTATAGCATAGGGATGCAAGCCAAGCTCGGGCTCATCCACGAGGATAGCCGACGGTCGATGGCTCTCTGGCTGAAGAAACAGAGTCGCCAGAACGATGAAACGAAGGGTGCCGTCCGAAAGCGACGACGCGTCGAA
>Ga0302319_10019420_pt1 | contig 12346 bp, 14 predicted proteins | sample Bog_T0_2_FD_203319 | JGI IMG/M metagenome (GOLD analysis project Ga0302319, IMG submission 203319) | Peat permafrost microbial communities from Stordalen Mire near Abisko, Sweden - Bog_T0_2 | ecosystem: Environmental > Terrestrial > Soil > Wetlands > Peat | place: Sweden: Abisko, Stordalen Mire... | reverse complement strand
AGGTGTCGGTGTTGTGTTGCTCGTTTTACTCCTGCTCTTTCTTTTTGGCGCAGGCGCATCAGCATCTGACGTGCCCCCCACGACTGTGAGAAAAAGCGACTCGATTCGGATATCGCCCGAACGATCTGCCCGGATTCGCAAAATCATCCGCTTCGGGTCGTGTTTATTGACGTACGATCCAGCCGCGTCGCGTGTATTATCATCGCAGCGGTCGCAATCGCACCCGCCGCAACGTGGACCGACCCCGTAAGCGCTGCATGCAGAAGCGCCGGGCACCTGGACGGCGCGCCCTGAGCCTGCGGTTGCGCGGCCTGCTCCGCGATTGGCGATTTAAATGAGCCTCTTTACGTCCCCCAGCGCAGGAATGCGCCGACGCCTCCGACGGATTCGAGCAGACGGGAATCCTTAATGAACGTGATGGTTGCGGCCGTGTGCCGGGCCTTCTCCGTCAACTGATCGGAGAGCGACACGGGGCGTGCTTCTCCATTCAGTTCGGGCATCGCCGGAACTGCTTCCTCCAGCGCGCCGCTCAACAGAAGCTCGTCCACCTGGCCGTTTGTCAGCGCCTGGAGTGTTTCGTCCGGACCGAGGACGGCCAGCCTGTGAGCGCGATACTGCTGCATCAGCCGCGCCACCTTGTCTTTCTCAGACTTCGCGTCATCTTCCTGTAGCGCCGCGAGGGTTGCCGTCAGGACGTCCTGATCGGAAGCATGGATGTCGAGCTTCAGGACTTTCAACATCGGGAGCATTTCCGCTGGGATTTCGGCCTGAAGCAGCGGAATCGCCATTTGATCTCCGGCCAGGACGATATGGCTGATTCCCTCATCGCGCACGACCTGTAGGAGGCGCTCGATGACCTCTTTTGCATGCTCGTGGTGCGCGTTTCCCACTCTCCGCTGGTAACGGGCCTGCGACCAGCCACCGACCTTGACCCGATGAACCTTCCTGCCTTTCAGATCCTCCTCTGCAGCGGCCTGACCGAGCCCCCGAACACGAAGATCCGCGCGGTGTTCGCATCGGTCAGCACTGCGGCATAGCGGGGAAAGTGCTCATCGAGGCGGGCCAGATGATACAGATGTGGCTGATTGCCAGCCGATATGTAGTTGTCTCCCACCGGAGTCGTCAGTTGGATCGCCTCGAAGAATTCATCGGCACCCCAGCAGGCGAAGATCGCAACCCCGTTGGTCGCGGGCTCGATGTTGTTGGTGGCGTAGGCGATGATTCTCTCGGCGTCCCGTTCAATACTATGGCGTTCCGGAGAACCTGGTGCCCAGGTTCTGGCGAGAGCTTTGAATTCCCGGTGCAGATAGGGCACAGCTTCGGTTGCGCGCCCGTGCTCATCCGGCTGAGTATTCAGGTAGATACTCAAAACCGGAAACGGGCCGGGCTCGAAGGCCTCAAGCCGCGTGAGGTGCTCTCCTATGGCGTTCGTAAGATGTCCGGTGATCGTAGATGACATGCCGAAACAGAGGCACGTAACGAGCCAACAGGACTGGGAGACGGGTCTCGGGGCGGGCTTGGGTCAGGCGGGAACCAATGCCAGGCTGAACGCCAGGGCTAATGCCGTTGCGCCAACGATCACTGGCGCTGCCCACAGCCCAAACGTCACGAACAGTACGGGCCGCACTCCCTCCGGCGCCGTCTGGGGCGTTGGTGAAAGTCCGTCGTATGCCAGTCGAGTGGGAAAACCTGAACTTTGCCCATCAGATCCCTGGCATGATGGGGGACTGTGAGGCGTGCGACGCCTCAATCAGCAATTCCAGGATCGGGCGCGTCAATGCCGAGCGCAGTTGCGAGTGCAATCAGATGGTCTTGCTCCTGGACAAGGATGCCCCGAAGGCTTTCGGCAATTGCAAACTCGTTCAGTTCATCCGCCTGTTTGACGCGGCGACGATAGTTGCGGATTGTTTCCTTCTCACTGGCGAGGTCGAATTGAAGCATTTCTTCCGCCTTCTCCGAGGTCTTCACTGGTTTAGGCGTTACTGACGGCATCCCTCCCAGATAGTCCACGTGATTCGAAATCTGTAAAGCGTGGTCCAGCTCTTCTTTCGCATGCACCGCAAGCTGATCTGCGATGTTCATGTACGCCGCGCCCTTGAGCACCTGCGAATAGTTCACGTAGGATATGATCGCCTGATATTCGCGCGACAGGTCCTCATTCAGGGCATCCGCGAGCTTTTCGCGCGTCATCGTATTTTGATTTTTAGTCATAATTATCCAAAGCTTCCATTGTTGCAAAATCCGCCTCAATACGAGCCGAGGCCAAGCTGCCTGAGGTCCTGCCTTGACGACTGCTTCATCGCTGTATCCGGCTGGGGGAGGCAACCGCAATTGCCATGGTGACTGTTCCAGCCTCCGACAGTTAGACCCTGGTCGAGGAAGTCTCAGTACGCACATCGTGCGAGCCGGCGGCCTTTTCGCCAGCGGATGAGATATCTTCCGCTCCGGTCTGCTTCAACAAATCCTTTGCCCTGGATATCTGGTCGGCTGTTTCGCAATGCACCGATAACAAAACCCCGCCATCTTTGACCCAGCCTTCGTACCGCTTTGCGTCGTATTCCGGAATACCCATGCCAATCAATGCGCCGATACCGGCCAACAGCCCCGGCGTCTTGCCGATGACACCTCCAGCGGTCACGTCGCCGGCGGTTCCTTCGGGAGCTTTGGTGTGTTTTTCGTGTGCAAAATCTTTCGAGCCCTTGGCGTCGGGTAGCAGCACCGAAATGTCCTCGTGCGTGAACCCTCCTGCCACTGTTCGGGATTCAACTATCGTATTGACGGCGCTGTCCGCCTTATCGACGGCGCTTTCCGCTTGGGCGCTGTTTTTGTATATACCAAAGACAGCCGTGCTGTTGCTTCTCATGTACAACTCCTACTTAGATCGAAAACGTTCTGTTACTTAACCGAGATCTGATCGGTCACTTGATCGACGCTGCCGTGACCCGTTGACGCCAAATGACCATAGGTGGTCATTTGGAACGAACGGTCAACGAGCCCACCGGGAACTCCATGTCGGGATTACCGGTGAGCCCGGAGATGGCTATTTCTGAGCGCCGGCTGCGACCGGGACCGGCTGCGCCGACTTGTCGAGAGCGACCTTCGATGCCTCATGAGCCTTCGCGGAGTTATCGAGAGCCGTCTTCGCGTGTGCATGGCAGGCGTCGTGATTGCCTTTGCTGCAGTGTTCAGCTGCGGCGCGATGGCTCTTGGCAGTGTTGTCGTGTTCCTGCGCAGCGGCGTTGTGCGCGTCAACTGCATGGGTGTCTTTATTCATAAAACCCTTATTTCGGATTCCCGGGAGGAGCCGGGATCACATTCGGCTATGCACGCCGGCGGCCACTCAGATGGCGTTCTGACCTGAACAGGGCAAATGGCAGTACGCGTGCTGCGTGAGTATTAGCAAGGAGAAATATATGGCACAGAGTACGAAAGACCAGATTAAAGGCAAGTTTCATGAGGTGAAAGGCGGCGTGAAAGAGACAGTAGGCAAGGCGACCAACAGCCCCAATCTGGAAGCCGAAGGCCAGAATGAAAAGCTCGCCGGCAAGGTTCAAAAGAAGGTTGGCGAGATCGAAAAAGTACTTGAGAAGTAAATGGACGGCTGCCCGGGCAGTGCGCGGTACCCGCGCTTGAACGCGCGGACCAATCTGTGCCGCGACATGCCCGGCAACGGTATGAGGAGGGTGCCATGAACAGAGTATTAGGGTTAATCCTCATCGGGCTTGGGCTGCTCGGTCTGGCGTGGGGAGGCTTCACATACACGACAAGACAAAAAGTCGTGGACTTGGGTCCGATTCACGCAACCCGCGACGAGACGCACAGCGTACCGCTCCCTCCCATTGCGGGTGCCGTGGCTGTGATCGGCGGGATTGTACTCCTCGTCAGCGCGAAAAAGGCGTAGCGCAGGCGCGGTTGCTTCAGGAGTGAAAAAGGACGGACCAAAAATGTTGTTACTCATTATCATCCTTTTGCTGCTGTTTGGCGGCGGCGGAGGGTACTACGGCTACGGTCGTTGGGGCGCTGGCGGCGGCTTTGGAATAGGCTTAGGGACGATTCTCGTGATTTTTCTGATTGTCTATATGCTTGGTATGTTCCCCGTCAGGTAGGCAACCGGAGGGTCTGCAAGGGGCAGTGGGTCTGGACCCAGTGCGTGCTCGCGATTTTCCGTCGGCATAACATTCCCACTCACCCCTGTGCAGACGCCGGATACGGCAGGACAGCCGGACATTGCGGGAATGCAAATACAGGCGCGCCGGGGCCGCTCGTCTCAACGCTTCTTGGCGTGGAACAAAAAGGCGTGTTCGTCGGTGCAGACAATCCGCCCATTTACATCCGCCTGTGCATATGCTCTCTGTGCTTAGTCAAAGTTGCTAGCGAAACCAGAATCACATGTGGCTGAACAGTGCAATCAAAATAACGATCGGGATGGGTACACCGAGCACCAACAATAAGATCGAACGCATGGCGAAAACCTCCTTTAATCAAATCCGGCTCAACATTTCGGTCAAACGCCGCTCTCCCCCACGAGCCCGAGGGTCCAACCCGCCGGCACTTGGTGGCAGGCATACACAGTCGCGCTGAATTGCTAAACCGTCACTACGTGATCTCGTTGTCTTCCCCCGATGGTCGCGGTGAAACTTGCACAAAACGCACCAATCAAGAGAGCAACAAATGTCCAGAGCAATGCATGCGCTACCATCTTGCGGGTGGTATCCGCAGCCTGTTGAGCCTCTGCAAATACGTCGGATACGCGTTTTGGGGCGTCGGTTGTATTGAGGCCCGTTTTGGAAGTCACTAGTTGGGTTAGATAGGTTTTGTCTGCCGGCGGAACATAACCCAGCCGAAGCGCATTCGCAAGAATGCGTCCAGCCTCGCCGCGCACTGACGCCCGATTCAAATCGGACCCTTCATTGTCCGAACGGAATAATGCATCTACAAAATACTCGTTGGGATTGATCTCCCGCTCGGCGCTCGCTGAAGCCGCACCACCCGGTTGCGCCGCTGAACCAACCATGGAGGTGGCAGCGGAGGCCAGAAACGCCGCCGTGATCACTAATGCGACAGACCATGCCAGGAAGCCGTGCGCCGTATCGCGGAAGTAGACCTCATCGGTGTGAATATTAGCCCATTTCGTACGCAGTCGGCCCGCCAGGTAGCCACCGATGGACGAACTCATGACTTGCATAAGAATCAGCCACACAATGGCTGCCGTGCCGAACGTCGACGCGGACGCGCCGACGTTCGACCATGGCGATACAGACGAAAAACCAAGCCCGGCACCCAGCGCAAGCAGGATAAGAGACAGTGCCGCGGTCACAAAAGCGCCGCCGAACACTGCGGGCCACGACACACCCGACGAGTTGGACTCATTTCTGACTACCTTCTCGTTTGTGCTGGCTGGATAGCCGGCACCCGGCAATGAACGTGTTGTCTCTTCCATATTATTTTCCAGTTTTCGTGAATATGATTTCAAACGCTTTCAAAGCAAGCCTTTCAGGCTGGCAAGGGGTCGACTCTTGCCGTGGTGGGCCTTGTTACATTACAGGCCGCCGCCGCTCCGGAATGTCTTGCCGTCCGTCCTCGTCTCCCAGTACGGTACTGCTCCGTAGTAGCTGAAGATCTCGTTTCCCCAGGCAGTATCAGCCATGTCCGGCCAATTGTCCTTGTCAAATCCGGGGGCGTTCTCCAGCTTCTGTTTGTCGACAGCCAGAACAAAGATCTTCTTGTCTTCGTCCACTCTGAGCGCGCTCCACGGTACAGCGAAGAGCTTGTTACCCATGCCGAGGAATCCGCCGAAGGACAGGACGGCATAGGCGACCTTACCAGCGGGAATGTCGATCATGATTTCGGCTACTTTTCCAAGGTCGTCTCCGGCTGAATTCTGCACTTGATCGCCAGCCAGGGTGCTCGCCGAGAGCACGCGACGATATCGCGTATCCGCATCGGTTTTCGTGATCTTGCCTTCATATTGCATAAACAGTCTCCTCGTGCCGTTGCTCGCACGTATCGGGCCGTTTCCCAGACGCCATGGACTGGGTGGCGTAGGTATCGAGAATACTGGAATTCACCTGAAGGCAGGCGGTGGGGACTGCGACGGGGAAACTCGAATCGAGGGCGACCTGGAATAGTCAGACGTGCGCCCCTTAAGGTGTGGTATCGCGGTTTTCGGCCCGGCTTGTCAGTCCGCTTTCACTCCTGACGCAGCGTGGGCAAGCTTCACAATCTGCTTCGCAATATCTTCGGGTGAAAGAACAAAATCTATGCACCCGCTTGCGATCGCGCTCTCCGGCATGTCCGGCTGTCCCGCCGTGTCCGGCTTCTGCGCGATCGTGATCCCGCCCACCTCCTTGATCCCGCACAGAGCTGCGGCCCCGTCGCCGTCAAAGCCCGAGACGATGACCGCGATCAGCCTGCCGTCCCAGTTCCGTGTAAGGGAACGCAGGAAAACCGTAATTACGTCGGGCCATCCTCTGGGCTTGGAGATCGGCTCCAGGAGGAACTCCCCATCGCAAACATGCAAGTCACGCTGCGCCGGGATGATGAAAACACGGTTTGGCTGAATCAGTAGACTTGCGGTGATGAGTTCCACCGGCATCTTTGTGTAGTTCGGGAGAATTTCGTGGAGGTGGGTCGCTACCGTCCGAAGGTGATTAACAATGACGATAGCAACACCCATATCGGCAGGCAGATGCCGAAGTAAACGGATGTAGGCGTCGAGGCCACCGGCCGAACCGCCTACGCAAACAACGGGAAAATTCCTTCCACTCTTTGCAGGTGTCATTTTCATTCGAAGTCCGACCGGCCACCGCTCACAGGGATCTCTGTGATATCCCCAGGTTCTTCATCATGACGTTCAGGGTCGTGCGTGGCAGGCCAAGGCGGTCGGCGGCGACCCTGATTGACCCCCCGGCTTCCTTGACAACGCGTGCGATATGCTCCCGCTCCATATGCGCGAGCGTTGCATCACCGAAGGCAGTCGTCGCCTGGTCGGCCCGCAACTCAGTCACGGGCGCGCGAAGGCTCGATCCCGGCGACAAGATCACAGACCGCTCGATGAAGTTTTCCAGTTCGCGTACATTGCCGGGCCATGACCAACTAACGAGCTCTTTCATCGTCTCCAGCGGGATGTTGTCAATGGACCGATTCATTTTCGCGGCGTACTTCTTTGTGAAGTGCCGAACGAGCGCGGGTATGTCTTCGGGGCGATCGCGAAGCGGCGGCGTCGTGATCGGAAAGACTTTCAGGCGATAGTAGAGATCGCTGCGGAAGAGTTTGTCCCGCATCATCTCAGTGAGATTCCGGTTGGTTGCCGCCACCAGGCGGACATTGATGAGAATGGTTTTGGTGCCGCCCAACCGCTCAAACGATTTTTCCTGCAAAGCGCGAAGTAATTTCGGCTGCAGATCCAAGGGAATGTCACCCACCTCGTCCAGAAACAGAGTTCCCTGGTTCGCCATCTCAAAGCGGCCGATTTTTTGAGACAAAGCGCCGGTGAACGCTCCCCTTTCGTAGCCGAAGAGTTCGCTTTCCAGCAGACCGGTCGGAATCGCCGCACAGTTCAGCGTGACAAAAGGACGATCTTTGCGCGCACTCATTCGGTGGATAGCGCGCGCTACCAGTTCTTTGCCGGTGCCTGTTTCGCCCAGGATCAACACGGTCGCGTCGGTCGGTGCGACCACTCCGATTTGCCGCGTCACGGCCTTCAGCGCCGCGCTGGCACCGACAATTTCCCCCTGCGGCGTAAGCGTGTCGCCATCCTCTTCGGCAGTACTCTCCAGCCGTTCCCTCTCCCGAAGGTCCGTTACGAACCCGACCCAGCGGAAAGGCATCAGGCTCAGGATGGCCGTAGTAACCGAAACCGGGACGGTTGTTCCGTCCTTGCGGATCAACTCCTTCCTGACCGGGGCGGAGGCACCGAAGCGCAACGCCTCTTCATGCGCGAGTTCGTCTAAAGCCTCGTATTTCTTCGGTGTGAGATTGGACCACTCGATCCTACCGGCCAGCAGTTCCGCACGACTATGGCCGACGAGTTCGAGAAACGCGTCATTCGCCTCCGGAATGCGATCAAACTCTCCCGAAACGACGCCGACGATGGCCGATTCGAAGGGTGCAGGGTGACCTGCGGCCCCGCCACGCCGCAACTGCTCATGCCTTTGCCGCCGGTCGCTAAAGTCACGCACAACCACGGCGAAGCCCTGCAAATCTGCGTTCTTGTCGTGCATTGGTACTGCGATCATGCTTGCCCAAAAGCGCGCTCCATCTTTTCTGAGCTGCCAGCCTTCGGCAATGAGACGGCCTTCCTGAATGGTCCTGCTGAATTCGTCCTGTGCCTCCGTGCCGCGTTTGCCGTGACCGAGAATCGACACATGCCGGCCGACGGTTTCGCCGTTCTTGTACTGGTAGATGGTTTCCGCACCCGGGTACCATACGGCAATTCGAGCTTCCGCATCCAGCAGGAAAAGCGCGCAGTCCTGCTCACGAGCCACAACCCGTTGACCCGACATCCCGTCCCCGGTCACCGAATAACAAGGATTCGTCGGAGTTCCCTGCGAATCCAACAGGTGAAGCGTATCTGGCCCGAGCGCGTGGGGAACCCGGTGTTTACCGGCTCCTCCGCTGGGATCGGTATCCGTTCGATAACCGTCTGTGTGCGGAATGGTGCCAAAAGGCCGGAAAATGGTCACGCGCAAAAGTGACTCGAGTACCTTTGGGCCGTTTTCCATGAGCCAAGTGCTGGCGCTTAGCTGAGTGGCCACGGAGTTCACTATCAATTCCTCCTCTTGCCTCGCTAATCCGGACCACGGACAGCCGAAAAAAACGCATTGTATCCCCCAAAAAATGGGGGAACTGAGACCAACGAACCGCCTTGATGGTAACATTTGGCGCAGCACGCCCGCTCCTGGACTCCTGGTTTGGTCCGTGAAATGCCGCGTAAATTCCTGCTTTCTTCAATAGAAGCGTGCCCCAGGCGAATAGTAATGGAACTGACAGCGATCGGGTCGCTCAGTTCATGACGGTGACGGCGCTCTATAATCAGTTTCGCGGACAAAAACCCGATGTGTCGGATGGCATCATCCGGCTCGGTTCTGCCATTGCGACCTCAGCCCTGAGAAGCTGTTTAGAGTAAAGAAACGCCGAAGGACTAAATCATGGCAGAAGCAGAGTCTACGAACGCGCCGGAAAAATCAGTGAATCCAGAGCAGGTCGGGCCGGCGTCCGAGCCAGCTATCCAGGCGTTCCCGGTTGTCGGCATCGGTGCGTCCGCGGGGGGTATCTCGGCGTTCGAGGCTTTCTTCTCCACCATGCCCCCCAAGAGCGATTCCGGCATGGCTTTTGTTCTGGTTCAGCACCTGGCAAGGGACCACAAGAGCATCCTTTCCGAGTTGATTCGGCGCTACACCAGGATGCAGGTCTTTGAGGTGGAAGACGGCATGGAAGTCAGGCCGAACTGTGCGTATATCATCCCTCCTAATCGCGATATGCAGCTCTCGAACGGCGCGTTGCACCTGCTGGAACCCAGTTTGGCCCGCGGCATCCGGCTCCCTATCGATTTTTTCTTTCGTTCCCTGGCCCAGGACCAGCACGAACGAGCCATCTGTATTGTGCTCTCGGGCACCGGAAGCGATGGCAGCCTGGGCATCCGGGCGGTGAAGGGCGAGGGCGGCATGGTGATGGTGCAAACACCCGAATCCACCGAGTACGATGGCATGCCCCGCAGCGCTATCGCTACGGGGATGGTGGATTTCGTGTTGCCTCCAAACGAAATGCCAGCCCAACTCCTGGCCTATGCCAGCCACGCGTTTGTGGCTTCCCCCCTTCCTGCATCTTCGCCGTCTCATCATCCGGAGGGCACGCTGGAGACAATATTTCTTCTGCTCCGCTCCCAGACCGGCCATGACTTTTCCCAATACAAACGAAGCACCATCCTGCGACGCATCGAGCGGCGTATGGCCGTTCATCAGGTGAATCAGCTGGGCGACTACCTGCGTTATCTGCAACTCACGAAGGGCGAAGTGGAAGCACTTTTCAGGGACCTCCTGATTGGTGTGACCAATTTCTTCCGCGATTCCGAGGTTTTCGACACTCTTCAAAAACAGATCATTCCAAAGCTTTTCGCCGACAAGGTTGCCGGCAGGCCCATTCGCGTCTGGATACCGGGCTGTTCCACCGGCGAGGAAGCCTATTCCATCGCCATGCTGCTGCGTGAATATATGGAAGATCAGAAGGAGAGCTTCCAGGTGCAGGTTTTCGCAACCGACATCGACCGGGAAGCGATCAACCAGGCCCGCGCCGGAATTTACCCGTCCACTATCATCTCCGACGTTTCGCCGGAGCGGTTGGCCCACTTTTTCGAGCAGGAACATCCGGACGGGACTACCTACCGCATCCATAAAATAATCCGCGACATGCTCATTTTTTCCGAGCACGATATCGTCAAAGACCCGCCATTTTCGAAACTCGATCTGATTAGTTGCCGCAACCTCCTCATTTATATGGGTCCGGAGCTGCAAAAGAGGCTCATGCCCCTGTTCCACTACGCATTGAACCCGGACGGTATGCTTCTATTGGGTTCGTCGGAGAGCATAGGTGATTTCGCGAACCTCTTTACAGCGATTGATCGCAAAGCAAAGATCTATCAACGTAAGACGGACAACGCAGTGGGCAATCATCGAGTGAGCGTTGCGGGGTTATTTCCGCGCCTGCAGGAAACTGAGATCGCCACGCGGGCGGGTAGCGTCGCGCTCAGGGACCAAAAACTTCCGTTGCACGAGATCACCGTGCAGACTCTCGTCGAGCACTACGCCCCGGTGGGAGCGCTGGTCAGCGAGCGAGGTGACATCCTCTACCTGCTGGGCCGAACCGGCGAGTACCTGGAACCATCCCCGGGTGAGGCCAGTATGAATATCTTCAAGATGGCTCGCGAAGGGTTGCGCGGCGATTTGACCATCGCTCTGCACCGGGCTGCGTTGCTCGGAATCACCACGCGACACGCCGGCTTGCACGTCAAAAATAAAGGAGCCTCCTCCGCGGTCTGCGATCTCACAGTCATTCCCGTGCCTGCGGACGCGGAACGAGCCATACCGAACGGCCTCTTTTTGGTTATCTTCGAGGAGAAGCTGCCATCGGCTCCCCGGCCTTCTACTGAAAGCGCGGTGGAGGCCGCCGAAGGCGCTGCATCGGCCAGTCTGGATTTCAATGACTATATTGTTAATCTCAAGCAGCAGTTGCGGGCGAAGGATGAACACCTGCAAACAGTGATCGAAGAACTGGAGAGTTCCAACGAAGAACTCCGGTCCGCCCATGAGGAAATGCAGTCGGTAAATGAGGAGATGCAATCCACCAACGAGGAACTGGAGACTTCCAAAGAAGAATTGCAATCGCTGAACGAAGAACTGGCCACTGTCAACAGTGAACTCCAGGCCAAAGTTGCCGACTTGTCTCGGTCCAACAACGACATGAAAAACCTGCTGAGCGGCACGGGCATCGGCACCGTTTACGTGGACCATCTCCTTCGCATTCTTCGCTTTACCCCCACAATCTCGGTGCTGATCAACCTGATCGAGGCCGATGTGGGCCGGCCGCTCGCCCAGATCCGCTCGAATCTGTCGGGCTATGACAACCTGGCAGCGGACGCCCAGCAAGTGTTAAGCAGCCTGATTCCCAAAGAACTTGAAGTGCAGACCCATGCGGGCGCGTGGTACCTGATGCGCATTCGGCCGTATCGGACGCTGGACAACGTAATCGAAGGCTGCGTGATCACGTTTACCGATTGCACCGCCATGAAAGCGGCGGAGGCGGCGTTGCGGGATTCCGAAGCTCTGCGCCGACTGGCTGTGGTGCAACGCGATTCCCGCGATGCGATCCTGGTGCAGGACATGAAGGGTCGGATACTGGCATGGAACCCCGGAGCCGAAAGCTTGTATGGCTGGAATGAAGCCGACGCGCTGGCAATGAATACTGGCGACCTGATTCCGGAGAGTGAGCGGGAGCAGTCTCTCGCAGCCATTCGACAGCATTGCCAGGATGGCGTTCTCACGCCGCTGCGCCAGCAACGTGTAGGGAAAGATGGGCGAGTCGTGCCTGTATCACTCATTGTTTCGGCACTGGTGAATGGCGCCGGGGAAACATACGCGATCGCGACGACCGAAAGAGGGGCTGCGTGACCCGTAGGCTTCCGGCGCCGACTTGCGCGAAAGAAGCGCCGACAGGATTAACAACCTGTTCAAGCGAATATTCATAAATTTTCCTTTCGCCAATGTGCAATGGCGTTGGCCAGCCTCCGTCTATATAATCCCGAGGCGCTTGAACGCGGGGGCCTTGGCAAAGTCAACGACGAATGCAAAAA
>Ga0302319_10019418_pt1 | contig 12346 bp, 14 predicted proteins | sample Bog_T0_2_FD_203319 | JGI IMG/M metagenome (GOLD analysis project Ga0302319, IMG submission 203319) | Peat permafrost microbial communities from Stordalen Mire near Abisko, Sweden - Bog_T0_2 | ecosystem: Environmental > Terrestrial > Soil > Wetlands > Peat | place: Sweden: Abisko, Stordalen Mire... | reverse complement strand
AGAAACTCGAAGACGAACTCGACGCCGCAGAGAGTGATGCGCAGGCGCTCATTGCCGGGCTCAGTGAAGCTCACGCAGCTTGGCGCGCCCAGCCCGGTTCGTGGAGCGTGGCCCAGTGCCTCGACCACCTGGGGATCACTAACCGCGCCTATCTCGCCGCGATGGAGGGACCGGCCATTCGCGCCCGGCAACATGGAAGGCTGCGCCGCCGCGAGGCGATTCCGGGACGGATAGGCGGGTTCTTCGTGCGCATGATCGAGCCGCCCGTGAAAGCGCGAATCAAAGCACCGCCGAGTATCGTGCCGAGTGCGGAGACGAACCTGGCTGACGCCTTCACCAGTTTTATGGCTGGTCAGGACAAGGTACGAGCGTTTCTGCATTCCAACCACGACCTCGACCTGGCCTCGGTGCGTTTTGCAAACCCATTTATGCCCGGAATGCGTTTCAGCCTGGCAACGGGCCTGCATATTATCGCCGCGCACGAGAGACGTCATTTGTGGCAGGCGTGCCGCGCACGCAAGGCTGCGGAAGCTGCGCGTAAATAGATGGCGCTTGGTTGATCGGCTGGCTTCTCCCGGCACTCGGCTTGCATTTTGTTAGCCTATCGGTATGCGGCGGCCGGTTCTCCTGCTTATTAGCTTCGCTATGATTGCGCCGGAGTGTCTGGCACAAACGCCGGCGCAGACACCATCGTCAATCCAGGCGAATCAAAAGCTTGAATTCGAAGTAGCATCCGTCAGGGAGAATAAGTCAGGCGGTCAGGCTACTTCAAACTTCCCGCTTGATCGCGGAGCCGCTTATTCCTCTACAGGAGGAATTCTTTCCGCGAGCAATCAATCCCTCGTCGGCTTGCTCATTTTTGCCTACAAGATAAACATCACCGAGTTTCGCGGTGGACTTATGCGCAGCCTTCCAGGTTGGGCGAAGACGGATAAATTTGACGTCTATGCAAAAGCCGCATCCGAGAATCCAACTAAGGAAGAAATGCGGCAGATGGTGCAGTCTCTCCTTGTAGACCGATTCAAGTTGAAAGTCCACGGGGAACAGCGGCAAATGCCCGTGTTCGGGTTATATCTTTCGGAAGTATGTACTTTACGCAACGGCTGCGGGTGGGTCAGTACCGGGAGTAGGGCGGCTGTCTCTTTCGCAGTTCTAGCAAATCGATCATGCGCCGCATCACATATTCGGAAGCCTGATCGGGGTCCATCGGGTGTCCGTCACCTTGTTCGTCTGTGACGGCAATCTCGGAATTGGAGACAGCGCAGAACCGAAGGTTATAGAAACCAATATCCAAACCTGTGCATCGGATGCAGTCGGAATCAAGAAACAGATCGGTATGCGTCTGACTCACAAAAAGTCCGGGATGGCTCATGGAAATGCGAATGCCCCGGCTTTCTATGCCGGGAGAGAACCGGCCCGCCAGTTTCAAGTTCGGCAGCGCATCCGTCGCAATTTTCAGTTTCTCTATCAGATGTTGCCAGAATTTTGGCCTTTCAGCTTGAATAAGCAGAACTGCTGCCCTGTTCCGCTGAGCGATAGCCTGTCCCCTCGCTTCCTCTAGTTCCACCTCAGCCTGAATGCTTTTCATCCACTCCGGCATCAATTTGGCGCTCTCTACCATTCTGTCCCCCTAAAACACTTCTATACCCGCTGGTGTTCGGCATTCTACACTATCGGGTGAATTTCTCTCAAAATCACATCTTTTTACTTGACACAAACGGCTGCGGGTGGCGGCTGGCTACTTGAGAATCCTGATGAGCGTCAAGGCGACGATTTCATGGACGAACTTCGGAGCCGTCCCGTCCATGATCTGAACTGACATCCCATCGCGTGCAACCCGGAATCCAAAGTGTCCCGATCTTCCGGTCGGAAGGGTGTACTGAATGCATGGCACATCGGGATTATATGTCATGGACAGGACAACGCCGCTTTCCATATTCCTGATGTCGAGGTGATCGCTGTCGGATTCCTCGACGCTGATCTGGCGGCTGGAATTTCGACTCACCTTTTCGCATTCAGCAATCAAAGCAACTCTTAGCTCTTCCCATTTCTCAGGGGCGATTCCTTTTTTGATTTTCTGCTCTTCCATAAATCGATACGTCTCCGCCGCCCGTCTATCGTCTTCGGCTATCAGGGATTCAATCAATTTCCTTGAGGTTTGCATGAACACACTCCAAGCATTACCATTGGATTGTGCTCACATATGGTTCCGCAAAGCAGCCCGGTTCCCGCCGGGCGCTTTCGCGTTTGGATCCGATTTATCGCATAGTATAGCCCCTTCCAGTCCGAAAAATGTTCGAAATCGTATCTTTTTACTTGACACAAGTTGCGCTAAGTATAATAATAGATACATGAAGAAGACACCTCACAGCCTCTCAAACTCCCAGACGATTGAAGACCTTCCTTTGGCCTGCTCGAACGAACTGGCCGCAGTAGAGTTCTTTGAGAAGCAGCGTTGGGGCACGACCCCTTGCTGTATCAAGTGCGGGAGCGTCGAAGTCTACAAGATGGCCGATGCCAAGACGGGCGAGCGGAACAGCCGTTACCTCTGGCGCTGCCGGGACTGCAAAGAGCAGTACACCGTCCGGATCGGGACCGTCTACGAGGAATCCAGGCTTCCGATGCGCCATTGGGCTTATGCGTTCTGGCGGGCTTGCTCTTCAAAGAAAGGCGTCTCGGCTCTCGAAATCAAGCGGCATTGCCAGATCAGCTACAAGTCGGCCCTGTTCCTGATGAACCGCATCCGGTTCGCTATGGCTCCCGACCTTGAAACGGCTCCCCTCTTGAACGGCACCGTCGAAGTGGACGAAACCTACGTTGGCGGAAAGCCACGGTACAAGGGAACCAGCAAGCGCGGACGCGGAACCAGCAAGACGCCAGTATTCGCAGCCGTGGAACGGGGCGGAAACATCCGCCGTCATGTCATAGCCGATGTGACCGGCAAGACTCTCAAGGCCGCAATCCGGCAGGTAGTCGATCCCCGCGCCCGGATCATGAGCGATGAATTCAAGGCTTACAGGGGCATCGGCAAGGAGTTCGCTGGCGGTCATGAGAGCGTTTGCCACAGCGCCAAGGAATACGCCCGTGGAGACGTTCACACTAACACGGCGGAAAGTTCCTTCGCTCTCGTGAAGCGCGGAATCATCGGCGTCTATCACAACGTGAGCAGCGAATACCTCCATCGGTATCTCTGGCAGTTTGATTTCGTGTGGAACAGCCGTAAACTGAATGACGGCGAGAGAACAGTGCTGGCGGTCAAGTCGGCAGAGGGGAAGCGGCTGATGTACAAGGCCGCACAATGATTATGACCAACCCATCGGAAAAGCTACCCGTCAAGAAAGCGCCTCCCGGCCCGAAGCCCGATCTGCTCAAGATCGATAAGGACTGGAAGGATGCCGTGAAGGACTCTTTCACGAAGAAGAAACCGGCTACCGGCTGGCCGAAGTGAAAGGCAGTCCCATCCGGCGAGCCCTTGAGTCCGGCGATCTGCGGCTTGCGATCCGGATGCACCGGGAACTATTCCCGCCCCGTCCAGCTGCATTTATGCACGACACAGACGAGGGCGATCTGCGGGAATACCTAGAAACTCCTCTGCCTGTTTTCTCCTTCCTGTCTGCTGCTGAGCTACGCGAACTACGCCTGAGAATGGCTCTGGCCGTTTTGACGCAGACGAAGATCGACTACGCTCTTGATCCCGGCCCTGGCTTCCCGTGGCCCTATGCGATGTCACCCAAGGCCGCTGCGCAGAACTTCTTCAAATCGACCGCCATTTATCGAAACGTTTCAGGATGGCTGAAAAGCGGTCTGGTTCAGACGGTGAAGATTCTCAATTCCGCCGATGGGCCATGCTCGGAGTGCAAAGCGGCTGCCATAGAATACGCGATTCGGGAACTGCCACGGCTTCCGCTGCACAATTGCCAGAATCTCAATACGGTCGGATGCCGTTGCAGCGTGGTAGCGAGCAAGATTACGGGCCTGTCGCAAAAATGGTGAATGCTTAGCGGTTCATGCCTTAGAATGGGCACTCCTACCCCTGAAGGAGCCGCGCCATGCCACAATCTGAGGAATCCACGAAACAGGCCTTGATACTCGCCTTTCAACTCTTAATCGTCCACGTTGAGGAAATTGCCCGGCTCCGCGCATCTCAGGCAGCAACTCTAAAGATTCTTGAGGGCTATATAAAGGACTTCTCATCCGAGCACTCGCGTCAAGCAGCGGGTCTGGCTGCGCTAGACGCAGCCGATGTGCTTCGATACAAGCAGCAACTCCAGCAAATGCTTCTGTTAATTCAGGGGAAATAGCCATCTTCTCTGCTCTCCAATCCCGCAGAATCCCGCGTTTTCCCGTGGTATCCTGCCGTTGCGTTAAGTACATACTTCCGATATCTTTTAAAGCCCGGGAAGACCGGGCCTCAGTTGAAACCGCATGCTTCGCATTCTCCGTGTCCGGCTCCTCAACCTCCTCCTGCACCGGAAACATCCGTCGCGAAAATGGTTGGGCTTTGGCCACCTGTCTGCGGCGACGGCACTGAGGCACGGGTTTCAAAATACCTACTGAGGGAGGGTGGCCGCGACATGACCATGAGCGCAATTGCGGATTGGCTGACTGGCTCAGGAGAGTTTGATCGGCCTTTTGTGGATCGGACCGGCCTGAACGGAACATTTGATTTCGTTCTTGAGTTCGATTCCGAATCCTTAGGCCGGGAAGGCGTTAGCAGCGCCCCACGAGACGACTCCGGACCCACGTTTATGGAAGCTATGAAGGAGCAACTTGGACTTCAGGTCCAGAAACAGGAAGGATCCATCGGCATCTTCGTGGTGGACAATGTCGAGTATCCGTCGGCGAATTGATCCTTGATGGGAAACGCATGATGCTGCGCACTACTCGCGGATGATCTTCACGAAGATACCGTCGGGGAGTTCGCCTTCCAGCAGGTGGACGACACCGCCTTTTACATAGCCTTCGAGGATTTGGCGGGCGGGTTTAGCAGGGGTGGTGGATAAAGCTCCTTGATTCCCAGGTCTCAAAGGCGGAACCTGGGGCGAACGTCCCTGCTCCCTGTTCCCTGCCCCCTGTTCCCTGTTCCTCCCCATTCCTTTGTCCATGGCTTCATTTGCCAGGCGGTCGGCTTCCTGGTTGCCGCCGCGCAGGGTATGGCGCATTTCGAAGCGGTCGAGTCTAGCAGCCGTGCGGCGGGCCTGCTCGTAGAGCGGGCGCAGGACGGGGCTGGCTACCTTGTACTGGCCCTTCATCTGCTTGACCATTAGCTCGGAGTCGGAGACTACGCGGAGGCGCCTGGCGTTGTGCTCGATGGCCCAGGCCAGCACCGCCAGCAGGCCGGAGTACTCGGCGTAGTTGTTGGTCTGGTTGCCGAGGAAGTTGCTGAGGCGGGCTACGACGCGGCCTTGCGGGTCTTCGACGATGGCGCCGTAGCCGGATGGGCCGGGGTTGCCGCGGGAGCCGCCGTCGCAGTGCGCTGTGAACCAGCCTTCAGAGGAGCCGGAGTCGGGAGCTTCAAAGAGATTTCCGTTCATCGATTCCTAGTTTAGCGGTTCCTAGTGTTGCGGTCATTCATCTGCAGGGCCGGAATGCTCACCAAGCCGAACTTTCGCCGTCTACCAATTACGGACATTTTCTTTTCCCGGAGCGCAAGAATCTATGGCAACGGATGCGGTGATTTACCCCACTTCCACGGTTGCAAGCTCGTCTGGTGTGGCATGGCCGGCGGCGCGGAGGGTACAATCCTTCCCAGGTATGGCCGCGACCACCGCAATCGACGGACCGAAGGGCGGGCAAGATCGCCTGCAGGCGCGCGCGCCGGAGATGGAACTGATCCGCGAGGCGCAGAATGGATCGCGTTCGGCCTTCGACTCCCTGGTGCGGCAGTATGAGCACCAGGTGCTGCGGCTGGCGCTGCATTTGACGGGCAGCGAGCACGATGCGGAGGACATCTATCAGGAAGCTTTCCTGAAGGCCTACCGCTATATCGGGAATTTCCGGTTCGAGTGCTCGTTTTATACGTGGATTTACCGGATCGTGACCAACCTTTGCCTGGATCAACTGCGGCGCAAGAAGACGCGGCGAGAAGACCATGCGGTGGTGGTGGACCATTCCGGAGACGAGATCGACCTGCTGGCTTCAGTCTCCGACGACCGGTCGTTTTCAAACCCGGCGAAGGAACTGGACCGCAAGGTCCTGGGAGAAAAGATTCAGATGGCGCTGGACAAGCTGACGCCCCGGGAGCGGATGGTTTTTGAACTGAAGCACTACCAGGGATTAAGACTTCGAACGATTGGAGAAATGCTGAGCACGACGGAAGAGACCGCCAAAAATACGTTATTCAGAGCAACGAAGAAGTTGAGAACGCAGTTGGCGGAATTGCGGTAGGGAATCCCCGGCAATCTCGAAAAGAGATGCGGATAGCGGGGACGAGATGTGGACCATTTGAGGTTGAGAGGACGCGAAGATGAATTGCGAGTTAGCACATGAGCGGATTGTGACGGCGGCGTACGGAGAGCTTTCCGACGAGCACACGCATGAGCTGGAGCGGCACATGGCCGGATGCGGGGAGTGCCACCGGGAACAGGAAGAGCTGCTGGCGCTGAAGCTGCTGGCAAGCGCGCATCCGGTTCGTGAGCCGGGAGCGAATCTGGTGGCTCGGTCGAGAATGCGCCTCGAAGAGGCGCTGGACGCGCTGCCGCCGCGGCGCTGGTACGACCGCGTGAGCCAGCGCATGATGAACAACTTTGCCAGCGTGCAGGCGGCGCCCATTGCTGCTTGCTTGTTGCTGGTGGCAGGAGCCGGCGCGGGCAGCCTGGGCGGATTTGAGTTTGCCCAGAACCGCGCTGCGCAGACGGCACAGACTGTGCAGGCAATTGCCGATAAGGCGCAGGACCCGGGCGGGCCGGCGGAGATTGCCAACATTTCGAGCATCGTGCGGCAGCCGAATAGCCAGATGGTGGAGGTTCGTTACAACCAGGTGGTGCCGCAACGGATTCAGGGTTCGCTGAACGATCCTGCGATTCGGCAACTGCTGATGCTGGCCAGCGAAGATTCGGCGTCTGCGGGAGTCCGCGACGACTCGGTGGGACTGCTGGCGGACGAATGCCGTGCGGGGCACAGTTGCCAGGCGACGGGCATCCGAGATGCGCTGATGGTGGCTTTGCGTTATGACAAGAACGCCGGCGTTCGGCAGAAGGCGCTCGAGGGTTTGGAGCCTTACGTGGCCCAGGATGTTCGGGTGCGCGACGCGGTTCTGGAGGCGCTGATGAACGACAGCGACGCACGGATTCGCACCGCGGCGATTAACATACTTTTGCCGGTGGAAGGGGATACAAGCGTAAGACAGGTGTTGCATACTGTTGCCAATTCGGACCATAATCCTGAAATCCGGACCGTTTCGAGACAAGCTTTGAGCCGAGTACCGGAGATTCAGTAAAACGTACGGACATTTGCGATCACCGCGCCGTCAGAAGAGAGCGCGGGAGGCAAGCAAGAGGAACCGCGGGAGAAGAAAAATGAAGCACATTTTGAGGCCGTATTACAGTGTTGGATGTACCGCGCTGGTCGCTATGAGCATGGCAATCTCTTCGCCAGCCGCGCGCGCACAGGGGGGCGGTGTTGTAGAGCTGGTTCAGGAGGGGAGTCCGTTGCTGCTGCACTCGGCCAGCTCCCAGGGCTACCTGGGCGTGGACGTAGCGGATGTGGACCAGGACAAGGCCCAGGCGCTGAAGCTGAAAGAGGTTCGAGGCGCGGTGATCACGCTGATTGACCACGATGCGCCGGCCGGACAGATAAAACTGGAAGTGAACGATGTGGTGCTGCAACTGAACGGGCAAAACGTTGAGGGCGCCGAGCAGTTGCGCAGAATGTTGAGAGAAATTCCCGCTGGACACAAGGTAAGCATTGAGATAAGCCGCGACGGGAATATCCAGACACTTGGTGTGGAACTGGCTGATCGCAGGATCATGGAGCGCGACGTTTGGACCAAGCTCGGCAAAGGCGGCGATGTGTTTGCGCAGCCGAATCCGGGGATGGGAATCCTGAACGGCGGCGGGGACGCACCGCTGCCTGGCGTGTTTGGGATGCCGATTTGGGGCAGCACGCTGAACGTCGGCGCAATGGTGGAACCGCTCACCTCGCAGATGGCCGATTACCTGGGCGTGACGAACGGGTTGATGGTGAAGCAGGTGGCGCGCAAGAGCGAGGCTGCAGCGGCGGGACTGATGGCCCACGATGTAATTCTGAAGGTGGGTCAGGAAGCTATTACTACGCTTTCCGGATGGGATCGCGCGCTGAGGGCCAACGAAGGCAAACAGGTGCAGGTGACGATACTGCGCGACAGGAAGCAGCAAACGCTGACGCTGCAGGTGGATTCGAAGCATAAGACCGGCGAGCTTGAGCAAGAGCAGTTTTTCTCCAACGGCGATTGCCCGCTGGTTGCCGAGGTAGATCCGGATTGGGCGCAGACGTTTGGCCCCGATGGGCAGGCGGCCAGATCGCTGCGCGATCAGGCTCGGGCGCTGGCGGACCAAATGAAGGCCAATAGCTTTCAGTTCGACCGGAAGCAACTGGACGAGCTGAAGCAGCAGATGGAGGAGTTCCGGAAGGACTTCAAGCCGGAGGACTTCAAGGTCGACCCGAAAGAGATGCAGGAAATGAAGCAGCAGTTGGAGGAACTGAAAGGGCTTCCGGCCGGGGATTTCAACTAGAGTCTGCAACTCAAGCTTTGAACTGGATTGGGCGCTCTGGCAAATGCCAGAACGCCCTTTTCGCTTTCTTCGCGATTTCAATCGGAGATTGCGGTTACGATTGTGTAGGAGCAAGGCGGAAGATGAACGAGAATGATTCCCTGACGCGACGGCTTGAGGTGTGGCCGGCACTGCCGCAGAGCGAGTGGAGCGATACCTGCGCAACGTTGCAGCTCTGGATGCAGATTGTGGGCAAGGTGCGGCTGGCGCTGACGCCGCATGTGAACCACACCTGGAATGTGACGCTCTACCCCACCGTTCGCGGGCTTACCACTTTACCCATGAGCAAGGGCGAGCACATGGTGCAGATCGATTTCGATTTTCTCGATCACGAGCTTGCAGTTCAGACCAGCGACGGCGGGCGGCGTGTGATTCCTTTGCGGCCCATGGCGGTGGCCGAGTTTTACGGTGAGGTGATGGCCGCGCTCGATAGCCTCGGTACGCCAGTGCGCATTTGGCAAATGCCGTGCGAGGTCGCGAATCCCATCCCATTCGCGGAAGATCGGGTCCACTGCGCCTATGATGCCGAGTTCGCGCGGCGTTTCTGGCAGGTCCTGCTGCAAACCACGCGTGTCTTCAGCGTTTTTCGGGCAGGGTTCAGGGGCAAGGTCAGCCCCATCCACCTGTTCTGGGGAGCGCTCGATCTGGCTTGTACCCGCTTCTCCGGTCGCACTGCTCCGGAGCATCCCAGCATGCCTGGGCTGTGCGATCGGGTAACCCGCGATGCTTATTCGCACGAGGTGAGCAGTTGCGGATTCTGGCCCGGCGCGCCTGGAATTGAGCCGTTCTTTTATAGCTACGCCTACCCTGAGCCGCCCGGCTACGCGCAGTATCCGATTCAGCCGGCGCAGGCCCGCTTCAACACCAGCTTTGGCGAATTCGTGTTTCCGTATGAAGCGATGCGCCAGTCGGCGGATCCAGATGCGGCACTGCTCAAGTTTTTGCAAAGCACCTATGAGGCCGCGGCGAATTGCGCCCGCTGGGACCGCGACGCTCTGGATGTCGCCACTCAGGCCACCTGAAGGGCGCCCAGGTTACTTCACGCCTTTATTCGGATCCCACACGCCCTGAAGCTTGCGCACGTATAGGATCTGGCCGATGTGGTAGGCGTTGTGCGCTCCAACCTTGGCAATCAGAGACGCGTTAGCGGCCAGCTTCTGGTCGTCGGCAGTCTCCACGGCTTTCTCCCAGTCGATCATCACCTGGTCGAGCTTCTTAACCAGGTCGTCCCATTGAGCGGGAGTGAAGTTGTCAAAGGTCTCGTTATTGTTTCCGTCGAACGGGGCCTGTTTCTCGCCTTTGAACTGTTGCAGTGAGCGCGCGTCCCAGTACCAGAGGTGGTAGGCCAGTTGACCGACGGAGTGGTTGCCTTTTCCCGGGCTCCATTGAGCCTCCGCTGCGGTAAGGCCCTGCACCGCGATGTTCGCCGGGACGAACCAATCTTCCTTATCGTGTGTGGTGTGCAGCTGCTCAAGCAGCACGCCGCGGAGTGTGGTGGGCGGTTTGGGGTCTTGGGCGGAGACAGCAAGAGGAGTGGCAAGAACGAGAAGGACGAGCAGTTTTCTCATGGGGCTGGACCTCAAGGGATGGGATTCGGAGAAGTCTATCGTATGGACGAACAAGACCGCGAAGGGTGAGTTGCGACAGGTTGACGAGATGCAGTCCTTCGTCTCCGCTCTGGATGACAGCTGTTTATAGGGAGTCAGAGCCGCGCTACTGCTGCTGTTGCATTTGCTGCATGTCAATGAGTGGGATGGCTGGCTCGGGTGGTTGCTGGGCACGCTCTACCAGGACGCTCCAGTCCTCGGGGATGGGCATTTTGCGGTCGAGGGCCGGGGCTTGCTCGCTGGCCTCGACATGCACGGCCACGTAGAGTTCGCTGTCGGTTTTCCCGCGGAAGATGCCATGAGTAGGCGGGACATCGGCGTAGTCGCGGCCCACGGCGGTGCGGATGTGCCGGTGGTGGGCGACAAGATTATTTGTGGGGTCGAAGCCGACCCAGCCAAGGTGGGGCATGAGCACATCGACCCAGGCGTGGGTGGCGTCAGGTGTGGAGCGGTCGTGGTCTTCGCGACTGCGGTACAGGTAGCCGGAGACGTAGCGAGCCGGGATGCCCACATGACGAAGGAGGGCGATCATAGTATGGGCAAAATCCTGGCAGACTCCCTTGCCGCTGACAATGGCTTCGTCGATGGGCGAGTCCACGCGCGTGTGTTGAGGCACGTATTCAAAATACTCGAAGAGGCGCTGGTTCAGCTCCTGCACCAGCATCAACGGATCGTCGCGGCGGGTGACGCCCATCTGTTTGGCCAAGAGGGCGACCGCCGGGGTTTCAACGGCAAAGGTGGAGGGCAGCAGCATCTCCCAGTAGTCGCCGGCTTCGACCAAGTCGTCGAGTGCGCCCCATGCATCGGGAGACAGAAAGTGAGGCACATCGGGCAGAGACTGCTGCTCGATGACCGACTCGGCAACAATGACTAGTTGCGTATGCTCGCCGGGAATGTCGAAGTGCTGCACGTTGTTGCCCAGGTGATCGCGATAGCTGAAGACGCGGCAACGCGGGCTGACGGAAAGCGAGAATGTCAGGCAGTGCTGATTAGTGTCGGAGCGCGGGTGCATGCGCGTCTCCATGATGCTCTCGCTGATGGGCTCAGAGTAGCGGAAGCGGGTAAGGTGGCGGATGGAATAGAAGTTCATAGTCTCCGTAAAGAAGCTGTCAGCCTTCAGCTATCAGCTTTCAGCTTCTTCCCTTCATGCGATACGTGAATCGCCTTGAACGTCGAGTAATTCCAGTATGCACTGCCTGAAAGCTGATAGCTGAAGGCTGCTTTAAACCGCCAGCGCGGATTGGATCGAGTAGTGGACATAGTAACGATAGATGAGCTCGTGGATGGTGATGCACTGCTCGCGAATGTTGTGCAGGAATGCGGCCGGGTTGCCGGAGAGTATGTCTGAAATGGTGGTGAAGCTGAGCATTGCGTGCAGGCGGCCAATCACCGCTGTTATCTCTTCAGGAGCGCGCCGCCCGCCGGTACGCTGGACTGATTCGACGGCGTGGCGCATGCTGTCGACGCAGTAGCGGATGGCATGGGGAAAATCGCGATTGAGAAGAAGAAACTCGAGAATGCGGTCGGAAGAGAGGTCAGCGGTGTATTCCTGGCAATAAGCTTCAAACGAAGTGCAACAACGCAGCAGCCCCACCAGCTCAAGATACTGGTAGCCGGAGTGTTCGCGGTCTTGCCCATGGAACACTTCAGGTTGGTAGACCTCAAGGAGTGTCGCGGTGGCGTAGGCTCTTTCGAGGTATCGGCCCAGGCGCATGAATTGCCAGCCCTGGCCATGAATCATGGTGGTGTCGCTGACTCCCTTGAAGAGGTGAATGCCATCGACAATCGACGCCAGCGCATCGTTGATATTGGAGCGGAATTGGGTTTGGGTGTGGGGCGAGTGCATTTGATGGTAGAGGCGGTTGAGGCGCTGCCACTGTTCGGTGGAGATCTCCTCGCGCACCTGACGCGCATTTTCGCGTGCCCAGTTGACGCAAAACGTAACCGAAACATGGTTAAGGCTGTCGAATACGAGCGAACGGGCCATGG
>Ga0302319_10019416_pt1 | contig 12348 bp, 12 predicted proteins | sample Bog_T0_2_FD_203319 | JGI IMG/M metagenome (GOLD analysis project Ga0302319, IMG submission 203319) | Peat permafrost microbial communities from Stordalen Mire near Abisko, Sweden - Bog_T0_2 | ecosystem: Environmental > Terrestrial > Soil > Wetlands > Peat | place: Sweden: Abisko, Stordalen Mire... | reverse complement strand
GACTTCGCCGCCATGATGGAGAGCGGTGGCCCCGATCAGCGGATCTTCAAAAGGAAGTACGATACCGCGGTTGGCTTGCAGACCGGAGATTCTGCCGGCCAGCCGCGCGATGTCCGCAGTTACAGGATAGATCTTTATGTTGGCCGTCAGATCGTCCAGGAAAACTTGGCGCTGTGTGCGTTGATCCGGCAGTTTTGCCCGCTCAACTCCATGTGCCAGTTCCACCAATGTCACCACTGACAACGCCGCTGTTATTTCGCCAAACGATGAATGAACCTGCGATAAGATCTCAGCGACGCTGCGCCTTCTCCGTTCTGCTGCGACCAAGGTGCTGGTGTCGATTATTCGCAAATGAGGGGAGCCCATGGCTTTCGCTCCTGGACTATTTGCTCCAGGTCGGAGGCGTGGTCTTCATCAAGCGTGATCGCGTATCCGCGCTCTCGCTCTCGCTCCTCGGCCAGTTCGATTAAATTGGAGAGCGTATACGGCTCTTCTTCAATTGACTTGATGGTGGCAAGTGGATGTCCGTCCCGGTCCACGACTACCACCTCAGCCTCTCCGATCTTCCTCAGCACACGCGCAAAGTCGCCGGCAACTTGGGCTTCTGTCATGTGTACTTGCGGCATATCTTCATAATAAGCCGTTTCGCGCCTGCCGCTTCGCGCTTGTCGTGCCTATCTGGTCGCCCAGTGCGTCGGTTGTTGAATTCGCGGGCGTCTTATTATGGCGAGACGGCCACCGATGCCGGCGTGCTGCAAACCGCTTGGCCATTCACGGCGCCGCAGATCGAAACAGTTACGACGTCGCCGGTCAGAGTTTGTGGAAGAGTCAGGTCCACCTGTTGCACGCCGGTCAAGCCTGGCGCGGGTCCCGCGTAATAAGGCGAACTGACCGTGTGTCCTTGCACGACGGCCGTGATCGCTCCAATTCCCGATAGCCCGGTCGCGAAGATCTGTATCACGCTCCCCGCCGCGGCCGGATGATTGGTGCTATTCACCGAGTAATCCTCATTCAGGATCGCGCCCGGGAAGATCGCGGGGGTCATGCTGGAGAGTGTTACCTTCTGGGCGGCGCTCAGATTTCCATCGACACCTACCACCACTTGGGCCGAATTGGCCGTCCCTAGTCCCCCCGGAACCAACAGGTTGATTTGAGTGGCGTTCGCGAACAGAATTTGCGCCGGTAAGCCGTTGAAGGTGACCGCTACGTTGGTCCCTTTAAAGTTAGTTCCTTCGATTGTGGCAAGAGATCCGGGCGTCACTGGACCTGCTGCCAGGCTGGCCGCATTCACGACAGCAGCGACCGTGGGAAGAGCTATCTGGGGCGCGGCCGCGGTAACCACGAACGTCACCGCAATCGTTTGCGTGGCGGTCAACGGTCCCCCGTCCACCACCACATTCGCTTGATAGCTTCCGGGCGCCAGCGTTCCGGGAGTGGCGTCCAAGCGGAATCCCCCGTTATTAATACCGCTACTGGGAGAGACGGTCAGCCAACCGGAACCAGACACATAGTCGATCGAGATGGACCAGTGCAGCACACCGCCGCCGCGATTCTGGACCACGCCATAAGCAACCTGATAACTCGATCCGGCCTGCGCCGTAATCGTGATCGCATTCGTGTCGACGTAGATCTTCGGAATGTAGCTGGCGCTGCAATCGCCGACGATCGTACAGTCTTCGAGCGGGGTAACCGCCTGGTAGCGGGGAATCGGATCGGTAGCCGTCGCCACTTGGACAGTCGAAAGCGGCGCGAAATAAACATTGGTCGCCGTGTTGACCGAAGCGCTTACCACATTGGGCGCTAGCCCTAAGAAAGTCGGAAACTGAGCGGTCTCGATAACGTTAGGATTCGAGTCCACCACTTCGTAAACCAGAACGCCACTGCCATTTGTGAGAGTCACCGGGTTCACCGTGTTAAAGCTCACGGCGCCTGACCCTACGGTGCCTGGGGTGAACACAGGCACGCCGCCCGCCCCATTGGCATTCGCGTTCGGTACGCGCGCCAGCAACAGCGAACCATTGGAACTCGGCTGGTACTGCCCGCCTGCGGCCGACACTCCGAAATCCCCGCCGCCAGTGGGCTGCAACGCGTCCGACCCAGCCACCACATCCGGCACATAAAGCTGCGCTCCGGCTGGAAAATTCGAGTATTGAATAATGATGCGCTGGCCTGTGTCGGCGTTTAAGTTGTTAGACTGGTTCTTCGATTCGAAAGAGTCGCCAAAGCCTTCCGTGACACGCGTGCTTGCGAACGTGGTGCCGGTTGCGAGCAGATTGGCAAACGTTAGGTTAGACGGGAGCGGTGAACCGGCCTGGGGGCAAATCAGACTATCGACACTGCCCGTATAGAGTCCCCGCTGGACGTTGCCGACAGTCAACTGAGTGTTCGAGAGGGAGATCAAATTGGAGTTGAATCCAAGCGACGCCGTCACGGGAGCGTCCGGCGTAAGATTCAGTTCATTAGCGGCGGCTCGGACGTCGGCGATGCGGAGCACGGCGGTTCCGGTCGACGAAAGCTTAAAGCTAAGTCCGTTGTAGACCAGTCCGCTGGGATTCGTCAGCAGAGCCGGTGTAGCAACCGGCTGCGGCCCGCTTCCGTTGTCGACGGTGAAAACTACACCGATTACAGTGTCGCCCACTACGCGGTTCGTAATGTTGACATTCAGAAATATTGAGAAATTGCCTGTAATCGTCGCGCTGGGTACCCCGCCTGAACAATTCAGCGTGATATCGCCGATGCGCTCCGTAATCCCTTCGGCGTGAATGACCGGAGGTGTGGCGTTGGCGTTACAAGTAAGAAGCTGGACAGGTTGGGCGAGGCCCGAAGGCAGCAAGCCCGCAATAAAAAAGAGGGGGATGAAATTGGAAAGCCGGTTCATACAAAGATCCTGGACTCGATTACGAGTGTAACAGATCTCACGTTCATGCGTAATCCACATTACTCTGAGGTATCCCTGCTAAAATGAGGGCAGTTGTTGACCGAACCACTGCTCGATACTTTCGGACGACTCCACGATAGCCTGCGGATCAGCGTGACGGATCGCTGTAACATCCGCTGCTTTTACTGTATGCCGGAAGCGGGCGTGAAGTTCATGCCCCGCGATGAAATTCTTAGTTTTGAAGAGATCGAGCGATTCGTTCGCATAGCGGTCAGCCTGGGCGTGAGCAAGATCCGCATTACGGGCGGCGAGCCGCTGGTCCGCAAGGATCTGCCAATCCTGATTGAGAAATTGGCGCGGATTCCCGGTATAGCCGATCTGGCTCTCACCACCAACGCCGTGCTTTTAAAGGAACAGGCCGCGTCGCTTCACTCGGCGGGATTGCGGCGGCTGAACGTCCACCTGGACACGCTGGATCGCTCCCGGTTCAAGCAGATCGCCCGCCGCGACGACTTGCCTAAAGTTTTGGAAGGGCTGGAAACGGCACGCCAACTGGGGTTCGGCCCGATCAAGATTAACGCCGTCGCGGTAAAGAATCTGGTGGAACCGGACTTGGTTCCGCTGGCGAAATTCGGGCGTGAAAACGGCTACGAAATTCGCTTTATCGAGTTCATGCCGCTCGATGCACAAAGCCTGTGGGATCGTCGCAAAGTGCTGCTGGCCGACGATATTATCGAAACGCTGTCGGGCGAAATCGCGCCGCTGATTGAGATTCCCGATCGAGATTGCCGGGCACCCGCAACCGAGTATCGCTTCGCGGATGGCATAGGCACCGTCGGCTTCATTGCGTCCGTCAGCCGGCCGTTCTGTTTGAATTGCAATCGGATCCGCTTGACTAGTGACGGGAAGCTTCGCTATTGCCTGTTTGCCATCGATGAAACCGACGTTAAGACGCTGCTGCGCGATGGCTCGCCCGATGCGGCCATTGCCCGTGCGATCCGTACAAACGTGACGCAAAAGTGGCTAGGGCACGAGATTAATAGCGCCCGCTTCGTGCCTCCGCCCCGCCCCATGTACTCGATCGGCGGATAAGCCGGAACATCGGCGCGAAAATTTGCGTCATCCTTGAAGGGGAGATAGCCATGACACCAGAAGAACGCCAGATGCTTACTGACCTTGCCAACAAGATTGCGCAGACTCCGTCGCCGGCGCACGATCCCGAGGCCGAAGAGTTTATTCGGACGCATATCGGGAACCGGCCGGATGCGCTCTATCTGATGACTCAAACGGTCCTGATCCAGAATATGGCGATCGAGCACGCCCAACAGGAAATTCAGCAGTTGAGGCAGCAGGCTCCGGTCGCGCCGGTGCAAGGCGGGGGCGGTTTCCTGGGGCACGGCTCGGGTTGGGCGGCGCCTTCCATGCCCCAGCCTCCACCGCCGCAGCAGCCGGCGTACTATCAACCGCCGCAGCAGCAGGTTCCAGTGGCCCCGTCGTTTCCGCAGAGCGGCATGGGAAGCTTTCTGCGGAGCGCGGGGACGACCGCTGCTGGAGTGGCCGCGGGCGCACTGGCGTTTGAAGGAATCCGATCGATGTTCGGGGGCGTGGAGCATTTGTTCGGCTTCGGCAACCAACCTCAATTCGGTGGCAGCGGGTTCATGGGCGGTGGGGGATATGGCGGCGGTGGTCCTGTGGAAGAGACGGTCGTCAACAATTACTACGATCAGCCGGGCGGCCGCGAGGCCCCCCTGGCGGACAACCTGGGCCCGGACGACTCCACGAATTACGACGACACCAACGTCGCGGATCCGGTGGACGATAGTAGTTCGTTCGACGATAGCTCCTCGTCCAATGACGATTCGGTGTGACCAGGGGCCAATTTTTAGTTGGGATGGCGGGATGCTTGCAAGCCTGCCGCCAAAAGCAGGTTCTGGCGGACGCTGGCGCCGCGGACGCAGGCACCTATGATGCATTCCATTCGCCTCAAGACGTCGCCATCGAGGGCTATTCCGGCGACGCCATGGAACCGTTCCTCACGCGGGACGGCCTCTACATGTTGTTCAACAACAGGAACGAACCGCCGGAGAATACTAATCTACATTGGGCCAAACGTGTCGACGATTTGAAGTTTCATTATTTGGGCGAGATCCCGGCGGTGAATACCAACGCCCTGGAAGCGGTGGCGTCGATGGACCGCGACGGCAATTTGTACTTTGTTTCGAACCGCAGCTACGACCAGACTTCGTCAACGATTTACCGGACACGGTTCGTCGACGGCGTTGCCGGACCGCCGGAATTAGTGGAAGGCGTTTCACGCAAGATCCCCGGTTGGGTCAACTTCGATGCCGAGATCTCAGCCGATGGCAGGACTCTCTATTTCGTGGATGGATACTTCGGCTCGGCCGGCTATCCCCAGAAGGCTTCCATCGTCTGCGCGGTGCGGTCCGGCAAGGGCTTCCGCCGCCGCGGCGATACCGCCCGGATCTTCGAGAACGTCAACGCCCAGGGGCTGCAATATGCACCCAATCTTTCAGGCGATGAGTTGGAACTGTTTGTCACGCGGGTGCCGAGCACAACGGGTTCGACCCCGCCGGCGATCTACCGGTCGGTGCGGACTGCGATAGACGATACCTTCACCGCTCCGCAGCGGGTGAGCGCCATCGAGGGCTTCGTGGAAGCATCGACGTTGTCGCCGGATGGGCGGTCGCTTTATTACCATGCGCGCGTTGGTGACAAGTTCCGGCTGCGGCGTGTGACGCGCTAGATGCCCGGCGGGCTAAGCTTGTAAGCCTCGGCTGCGGTGCCGCCGAAAATGCGGTCGCGCTCGTCTTCCGAGAAGCGCTCCACGATACCGGACACGATATTGAACCAGCGCTGGTAGCTTACCGCAACCAGGCAGACCGGCCAGTCCGACCCGAACATCAGCCTTCGTGGTCCGAAGGCTTCGAGAGCGACGTCGAAGTACGGTTGCAGATCGCGCTCGGTCCAACCGTGATAGTCGGCTTCCGTGACCATCCCGGATAGCTTGCAATAGACATTCGGCCGCTTCGCCAACTCGTGCATGTTTTCAGCCCACGGCGACGTAACGCGATCTCCGATTCGCGGCTTGGCAATGTGGTCCAGAACGAAGACCTGGTTCGGGTGCTGGTCGACGAAACGAATCGTCTGAGGCAGTTGGCGCTCGAAGATCAGAATGTCGTAGACCAGGCCGAATTCAGGCAGCGCGCGAATGCCGCGGCTGAAGTCTTCGCGCAGAACGTAGTTTGCATCAGGCTCGCCTTGAATCACATGCCGGACTGCTTTCAGCTTTGGATTCGTAGCCAACATGCCCAGCACCTCGCGGACCTCAGGGTCGGTCAGCGGAGCCCAGCCGACGACACCTTGCATGAAAGCGTTCTGACTCGCCAGATCCAGCAGCCACTCGGTTTCAGCCACGCTCTGATGCGCCTGCACCGTGACGACGCCGTCGATGCCTGCCGCCTGAATTTCTTGTTCTATGTGCGGGGGCAGAAAGTCGTGTCGAATGACTTTCATGTTGTCGTCGATCCACCCGTATTCCTGTGGATCGTAGCGCCAGAGATGATGATGGGAATCGATGCGGATGGTAGCATACTGGCAAATGAAGGCGTTCTTTGTCAACCATCCTTATGAAACCAGCATCGGCGAGATCGCGATGCCGTCGCCTGGGCCGGAAGAAGTTCTGCTTCGCACACGCTTGATCGGCATGTGCGGGACGGATCTCAATACGTTTCGCGGGAAGAATCCGCTAGTGAGTTATCCGCGCATTCCAGGCCACGAGATCGCGGCGACCATTGCCGGAGCCGGCGCAGGCGTTCCGGCCCATCTACGCGAAGGTGAGAATGTGACCTTGTCGCCCTACACTGCTTGCGGTGTTTGCGCTTCGTGCCTGCGCGGACGGACGAATGCCTGCAAATCGAATCAGACTTTGGGTGTGCAGCGCGACGGCGCTATGACGGAATACTTCGTCGCGCCTTGGCAGAAGCTATTTCCGGCCGGTGGACTCGCGCTGCGCGAACTGTGCTTAGTCGAGCCATTATCGGTCGGTTTCCACGCGGCGGAGCGCGGACGCGTCACCGGCAGCGATACCGTGGCGGTGATCGGTTGTGGAGTGGTCGGCTTAGGAGCGATCTCGGCTTCAGCGTTCCGGGGCGCGCGCACGGTCGCTATCGACCTGGACGACCATAAGCTGCAGACCGCTCGCGAGTGCGGCGCGGCCCATACGATTCATTCGCAAAAGGCCTCGGTTCATGCTGAACTCCAGTCGCTGACCAATGGGCTGGGTCCGGACGTCATCATTGAAGCTGTGGGGCTGCCCGACACGTTCCGGATGGCGGTCGATGAAGTGGCGTATACCGGCAGAGTGGTTTATGTAGGGTACGCGAAGGAGCCGGTCACCTACGAGACTCGATTCTTCTTGTTAAAAGAGCTGGATATTCTGGGTTCGCGCAATGCGTTGAACGAATTCGCGACCGTGATTCAAATGTTCCAGAAGGGAAAGTTCCCGGTGGAGAAAATCATTTCGACGACGGCGCGCTTGGAAGACGCGGGCAGTGCTTTGCAGGCTTGGGCCGACGATCCTCAAGCGTTTACCAAGATTATGGTCGAAGTGGGTTAAACAGCGGACCTGTGTTAGTGAAGCCATAGCTCGAAACTGACGATAGCTCGCTTGAATGTGGATACTCGAACTGGTCCTATTCACGCTGGCGGGGATCTGGCAGGGAATCCGTCAGGATTACAATTTGCTGGAGATCGCGCTGCTGGCCGCCATGCTGGTGTGGGGCGCGCCGCGGCTGCCATTTTTAGCCGGCGCGGAACGGTTTCTCGCGGTGTTCGCTGGCCGCAAGGTGCTGGCCTGCCTCGCCGTGGGCGGGCTGGCCATCGCGATTCGAGTTGTGCTGGTGCCTGTCCTTGGTGTGCCGCATGCCGGGATCACCGATGAGTTTAGCCATCTTCTGCTGGCCGATACTCTGCTCGCGGGCCGAGTGGCGAATCCGACGCACCCGTTCTGGGTCCACTTCGAGAGCATCCATATCATCCAGCAGCCGCACTACGTCTCGAATTATTTTCCCGGCCAGGCGCTGATTCTCGCGGCCGCGATCTGGACCACCGGCCAGCCTTGGATCGGCATTCTAACTTTAAGCGGCCTGTTTTGCGGGGTACTGTGCTGGTGCCTGCAAGGGTGGATGCCGGCGCGCTGGGCTCTGTTCGGCTCGCTGCTGGCTTTGCTGCGATTCTCGATCGGAAGCTACTGGATCAACGCGCTCCACGGCGGCTTCCTTCCCGCCATCGGCGGAGCGCTGGTCGTGGGCGCTTACGCTCGATTGCGCAAGCGCGCGACAGTCGCGCATGGGACTGTATTGGCAGCAGGTTTGGCGATTCTGGCGCTCACACGGCCCATGGAAGGCGCACTGTTCTCGCTGCCTTTCGTGCTGACACTTCCCTTTTGGCGCTGGCGCATACTTGTACCGCTCGCCGTGATTCTCTCTCTAACTATCGGGTCACTCGGACTTTACTTCCGCCAGATCACCGGCAGCCCGTTTGTCACTACCTATAGCATCAGCCAGAAAGCTTACGGATGGCCGATGGCGCTGGCCTGGGTGAAACCGCGCCCGATTGAACACCGCCACATCGAGATGGAGCGCTATTACCGCTATGAGATCGATGAGAACGGCAAGGTGGATTCGCCGCTCCACTTCCTGCAGTACCTGACATTTCGAGTGCAGGAATACTGGCGATTCTATCTGGGCCCTGCGCTCAGCGTGCCCCTAGTGACGCTTCCCTACGTCTGGCGACGCCGGCGCTTGAGAATTGTGTTCCTCGGATTTTTCGCCGCATTTGGAGCGGTGATGCTGGAGGGCGCGTCGAGTCCCCATTACATCGCCCCCGCTACAGCGGTGATCGTACTTCTGTTGGTGGAGTGCTTTCGACAACTGCGGCTGCAACCGCGCGGTCTGGCCCTGGCGCGGACTCTGCCTTTGATCCTGGTGCTGGTGCTGACACTACGCATTACCGCCGAGGGCCTGCACTTGCCATATACTCAGGCGCTCAATTACCAGAGCTGGTGTTGCAAGGTTGGCGTTGACGATAGCAAGCAGCGAATCACCCGTTATCTCGAGTCACAACCAGGAAAGCATTTGGTGTTCGTGCGGCCCAAGTCCGATGAGATGAATCTGTTCCAGTGGATATACAACAGAGCCGATATCGATAGCTCACGGATCGTGTGGGCGCGCGATTTAGGGGCAGACGAAAATGCGCGCCTGGAGAATTACTTTCACAACCGTAAGGTCTGGATGGTAGATCCGAACGTGCAACCGGCCACGATCCACGCTCAGTGATCCCGCGCCATGTCGTAAAGAGCGCGAATATATCCCAGGCTGAACGCCCAACCAGTGTGGCGGTCGCCCACCATTCCCGGAACATGATCGGCAATCAGGATTCCACGGAAGTCAACCTCGACTAAGGTTCGCATCAGCTTCTTCATATCCGTGTAGCCGTCGTCGACGAACGTTTCGGTGAAGTCCGGAATAGGCGATGAGACATTGCGGAAGTGAATCTTCCACAGCTTACCCATACTGGCGAATGCGCGCGCGGCTTCAAACACGTCTTTGCCCATGGAACTGCCGCCTTCCATCCAGGTGCCGCAGCATAGACAAACGCCGACATTGGGGCTGTTGGCGATCTTTAACGCGCGAATATAACCGTCAAAGTTGCCGAAGATACAGCGCGGCACGCCGCCCAGTTCGGGCACTGGCGGATCATCCGGGTGAATGCCGATGCGTACGCCGGCTTCTTCGGCCACTGGAGCCACCTGCCGGATGAAATAGGTGTAGTTTTCCCATAGCTCCTCCGGTGTGAACCGGTGGCCATGGCTGAACGGCAGTTCGAACGTATTGTCGATCCACTGGCCCTTGGCCGTGGCGAGATGAAACGTCCCCGCGGGCGCGCCTCCGCGCGTGGTTTCCGTCTTGGATCTCCAGATTCCATTGCCCATGTGCGCGTACGTTGTGTAGTGGAGCCCGGCGCGTCCAAGATCGCGCAGGTATTGTTTATATTCCTCTATTTTTTGATCTCGGCCCGGAAGATTCAATGTCACTTCCGGCATATTGTGCACGTTGGAATTCCCGATATTCGCGACCAGCAGTCCAGCGGCTTCGACGCGATGTTTGAAATCGGCGAAGACTTCGTAAGTCCCGCCCGCCGTGGGAATGGTAACGCATTTCACGCCGATCTGTTTGGCGAACGTCAAATCTCCATCAGTGAAAGTATTGGGGATCTGCAGGGAGATTTTTATACCAGGCGAGAGCGGTGCAAGGGCCGCCTGCGAGGAGGCCATTAACACTGCGCTGCCGGCCAAAGCTCGGGCGAATTCTCGGCGATTCGTATTATTCATTGGCGTCGATTATATGACGAAGCGCGGCTTCCTGATCGCAGATCATTTGACGCGCTTCTTCCAGCGTGACGAGTTGAAAGCGAATTTCGTCCCGCGGGCGCAACTGGCTGACACTGGGCAGATCCGCGCTGATGACGTTGGCAATTTTGGGATAGCCTCCCGTCGTTTGCTGCTCGACGAAAAGGATGATCGGCTGCCCGCCGGCTGGGATTTGAATCGCGCCCAGCGCGACGCCTTCAGTAATCATCTGTCCGCGTCCGATGGATTGGAGCGGTGGCCCTTCGAGCCTAAGTCCCATGCGGTTCGATTCCTCCGTCACGCGGTAGGCGCTTGTGAAGAATACCCCGGTGTTCTGAAACCAATCCCACTGCGGGCCCGCCGTTACCCGAATCAACTTTCGCGGAGCGAATTTTGACAGGACCTCGGGCTTCAGTCGAAGTGGGCTGTATGGACCCTCGGCGCGCCCGATCTGCAGCACATCGCCCTTGCGCAGGGCACGGCCTTCCAGACCGCCGAGTCCGCTGAGGATGTGGGTGGAAGAGCTCCCGAGGAACAGCGGAACCGAGATGCCGCCGCGCACGCAAAGATAGCAACGAGCGCCGGAGCGTGTCGGACCAATCTTCAATGTCTCGCCGGCCTGGATCGCGTGAGGCGTCCAAAGTGGGAGCGTCGATTCGAACTCCGAGCCTGCCAGCGCCACGACGCAGTTCTCGTCGAACGCGAACGTTCCGCCGAGCAAAGTCATTTCGAGCGCTGCCGCCCCCGCCGGATTCCCAACTAGCAGATTGCCGATCCGTAGCGCGATCGGGTCCGCCGCGCCTGACGCCGACACGCCCATGGGACCATAGCTGGGCCGGCCGAGATCTTGCACGGTCGTGAACATCCCGGGCGCCCGGACCTGGATCATTTAACTGCCGCCGCTCCGTTCCAGCGTATACGATTTCAAAGCCCCACACCACGAACGCGACAGGAGCGGCCAGCCCAAGGCGCGGGCTGGCTAGACATGTTTAGAGATACAACTGCTTGGGCCACTTCGCGACGGGCAGTTTCCGGCGAATCGAAATCCGCGTCCATTCGGTCCAGGCCAGAGGCCAAAGGCATGAGGCCAAGAGCCACGACCATTTGAGCGTCAAGAGCCACGACCAATCAAACGCCCAGCCGAGTGCCCCCAGCAGCGCGACCCATTTCAGGAGCCGGAAAACACGCGCGCGGGAGGGAGTATAAATGGGCAGGAACGGCGTCGTGAACAACAGACCCATTCCGATACCACCGCTGAGCAGCGCCCGCCCTTTGTCGATTGAGCCTGCCAGAACAAAGCCGATTGCGGCGAAGAGTACGGCAATCGGCAGCGCGAGAAGCGTCCACTTCAGCCATGGGCTGGAGCAAACCGCACCGGCTTCCCAATTGCCCTCGCGCAGCACGCCGGCTTCGGCGGACGTCAAGAGCACGCGGCGGTATTGACGGTTCGCGGCCTGCGCATTACCCAACGCTCTTACCGCCACCCGATCTGCTTCATCGGCTGTTGAGCCACCGCTCATGGCGGCTTCCCGCGCCGATTCGTAATGTTCCTGGATTTCAGTTCGCACCTGCGCGGCTGAATCTATCGATAGTTGGCAAGTTGCCTGTTTCAGCCAGAGGTCCAATTCAGTTAGCACTTAAGCCTCCCCTAGAATTAACGTTACTGCTCTTGAAAGCGCGCGCCATTCCGCGCGGTCCTTGGTCAAAGCGCCGTGCCCCGAAGCCGTGATGCGGTAGTAGCGCCGTGGCCGGCCTTTTTCGACGCCTTCGAACGACTCCACTTGTCCCTCGCTCTCCAGCTTATGAAGAGCCGGATACAAGGTGCCTTCCTTGAAGTCCAATACACCCTGCGAGCGCTTTTTGATTCGCTGCGCAATAAGGTAGCCGTGGCTCGGCTCGTGTTCCAATGCCTCCAGAATCAGAGTCGGAAGCGTCCCGCGAAAGTTCATCGATACCTCGCTATCCTATGCATAGGATAAAAGAGGAGGCCTTAATTGTCAACAAAAAAGACTAACCGTCGCGCCGCTCGCACCTGAATCAT
>Ga0302319_10019413_pt1 | contig 12350 bp, 11 predicted proteins | sample Bog_T0_2_FD_203319 | JGI IMG/M metagenome (GOLD analysis project Ga0302319, IMG submission 203319) | Peat permafrost microbial communities from Stordalen Mire near Abisko, Sweden - Bog_T0_2 | ecosystem: Environmental > Terrestrial > Soil > Wetlands > Peat | place: Sweden: Abisko, Stordalen Mire... | reverse complement strand
ACTGGCCCGCGACAGCCGCGTAAAGTTTTTGCTTCTTTTTTGAAAAAGAAGTCGTTCCTTCCTTCCTTCCTTCCTTCCTTCCTTCCGTCCTTCCTTCCTTCAGTCCTAAAACTCCACCATGACCGGCACATGATCGGACGTCTGCGGCCAATCCCGCGCATCCTGCAGAATTTCAAAGCGCTTCAGCTTGGGCTTTAAATCCGGGCTGACCCAGATATGGTCCAGCCGCCGCCCGCGGTTCGATGCGCGCCAATCCTGGTTGCGGTAACTCCACCAGGTATAAAGTTTTTCCGAGTCTGGCACGAAATGGCGCACCGCATCGACGAAGCCGGTACGCTGCCAGGCCAAAAGATGTTCGACCTCGATCGGCGTATGGCTGACCACGTCGAGCAATTGCTTGTGGCTCCAGACGTCATGCTCCAGCGGCGCGATGTTCAGGTCGCCGACAAGCACTGTTCGCGAACGGGCGCCGCGGGCGGCAAACCAATTGGTGGCTTCGGCGACAAAATCGAGCTTGTGGGCGAATTTCGGGTTGGCGACCGGGTCGGGAATATCGCCGCCAGCCGGCACGTAGAAATCATGTAGTTCCACGGTGCCGCCCCGGGCCTTGATGGATACCTGTAAATGCCGGCAATCGCCGCGCGTGCACCAATCCGGCGCCTCCTGCAAAGTAAGCGGCAGGCGCGAGAGGATCGCCACGCCATTATAACCCTTCATGCCTTTGCGGGCGACGTAGGGGTAGCCAAGCTTGGCAGGGGCCGCGTCAGGAAACAGGTCGTCGGGCACCTTGGTTTCCTGCAGGCAGATCACGTCGGGATCGAGCGCTTCGATCAGGCGGTCCAGCAAGGAGAGACGAAGGCGGAGGGAGTTTATGTTCCAGGTGACAATGCGCATGACACCGGCATGACTCGGTTGGCGCACCGCCGCAAGGGGGAAAGGAAGGGCAGGGGCTCGCCCAAACGCATTGTCACGCCGCCAGCAAAAACGCCTCCGCAGCATCGGCGAATAGGTCCGGCTGATCGGCGTGGAGCCAGTGGCCCGCATTGGGCAGGGTCATGTAGCGCGCGTTCGGGAACACGGCTTCGATTGCCGCGTGGTACTGAAGCTGAATGTAGTCGGAATTGGCGCCGGCAATGAACAAGCTGGGGCCGGCGTAGCGCGCGCCCGGCGGGAAACCAGGCCAGGATTCCAGATCGGCGATCGCGCCGGCGAGTTCGGGAATGCCGATGCGCCACACCGGCGTTTCGCCGAATTGCAGGTTTTGCAGCAGGAAGTTGCGGATAGCGGGATCGGCGATCGCGGGTTCGAGATACGCGCTGGCCTCGGCCCGGGTCAGGCCGGCCCGGAGAGGAATGGTCTGCAGCGCGGTGACGATGTTTCTGTTGGTGTGCGCGTAGGGCACGGGCGCGATATCGGCTACCAGCAGGCGGGTGACACGCGACGGCGAGAGCAGGGCCGCGGCCATCGCGGTTTTTCCACCCATGGAATGACCCAGCAGGGCGGCCGCCGGGATCGTCAATGCCGACATTGTTTGCATGACATCGCCGGCCAGGGTTTCGTAGTCCATGCCGGCAGCGTGGGCGCTGGAACCGTGATTGCGCAGATCCATGGAAATGACGCGGGCGCTTTTCGCCAGGCGTCTCGCAACGTGCCCCAGGTTTTGCGCGCGCCCGAAAAGCCCGTGCAGCAGGACGATGGGGTTGCCGTGGCCGGCTTCGCTGATGTTCAGAAGCATGGGGGATCAGTCCAAAGAAGGAAGCGCTTCTTTTTGGAAAAAGAAGCAAAAACTTTTGCACGGCCGTCGCGGACTAGGCGGCGACAGCCGCGTAAAGGTTTTTTGGTTCTTTTTTTCAAAAAAGCACGCCTTTCTTACTTACGTAAGGGTAAGCACAATTTTCCCCACATGTGCCCCGCTTTCAAGATGGCGATGCGCCGCTGCAACCTCGGCCAGGGGAAACGTCGAGTCGATGATCGGCGCGCATCCGCCAGTATTCAGAAACGGCCACACCTTTTCATGCAACGCCTCGGCGATGGCGGATTTTTCCACGCTGGTGCGCGGCCGCATCGTGCTGCCGGTAATGATCAGGCGCTTGACCATCACCGGCAGGATGTTGAAATCGGGGTCCTGAAAGCCGCCTTGCGTCGCGATGACAACCAGGCGGCCATCCCTGGCCAGGCTGTTGACGTTGCGGGACAGATACGGGCCAGCCACCATGTCCAACACCACATTCACGCCGCGATCGCCGGTGATGCGGTGCACCTCCGCGACAAAATCTTGGGTTTTGTAGTTGATCGCTATCGCGCCGAGCTTTTCGCAGGCAGCGCATTTTTCGTCGCTGCCGGCGGTAACGATCACTTTCGCGCCGAACGCCTGCGCCAGCGCGATGGCGGTGGTGCCAATGCCGCTGGTACCGCCATGCACCAGTACGGTTTCACCTCGCTGCAGCGCGCCATGGCCGAACAGGTTTGCCCACACGGTGAAGAACGTCTCCGGCACGGCGGCGGCGCTGACGGCGTTGTAGCCGGTGGGCCAGGGCAGGCATTGGCCAGCGGGCGCCAGGCAAAATTCGGCGTAGCCGCCGCCATTCACCAGGGCGCAGACTTTGTCACCGAGGCGCCAGGCGGTCACGCCTCCGCCGATGGCAGCGACCGTGCCCGCCACCTCCAGGCCCAGATGCGGGTCGGCGTCCTTCGGTGGCGGGTAGCGGCCCATGCGCTGCGCGATGTCCGGCCGGTTGACGCCAGCCGCCTGCACATGGATCAGGACCTGGAGCGCCCCTGGTTCGGGGATTGGGGCCGATTCAACGATGAGCACTTCCGGGCCGCCAGGGCCGGTGGTGCCGATACGCCGCATTGTCTGGGGAATGACCATGAACACCTCTTCGGAGGGCGTTGTGTCGCAGGAGCGGGGCTTGCGGCAAGGCGAGGGGAGCGCAGGCGGGCGGCCGCCGCAGCGTTCAGTGGTCGCACTGGCCAGATCGTTGCGGGCGCTGATCCGGGCCGAGGAGCTTTGGCTGGTGCTTGTGGCCGCGGCGCTGGGCGCAGCGGTTGGGTTGATCGTGGTAGCGATGAACGCCAGCACGCAATTCGCGCACGAAATCTTGTTCGGCCTGGCGCCGGGGCAACGCGTTTCGGCGCAGCCATTCATCGCGCCGGCGCGGGCGCTGGTGCCGGCGGCCGGCGGGATTGTGATGGCGCTTGTGGCGCTGGCGCTGGCGCGCTGGTTTCCACGGCGCACGGTGGACCCGATCGAGGCCAACGCGTTGTACGGCGGCCGAATGTCGCTGAAGGACAGCCTGGTGGTGGTGACGCAAACTCTGATTTCAAACGGATTTGGCGCCAGTGTGGGACTGGAAGCGGGCTACACGCAGATCGGCTCAGCCGTAGCCAGCAAGGTCGGGCGGCAGTTGCGCGTGCGGCGCGCGGATATGCGTGTGCTGGTGGGGGCCGGTGCTGCGGGCGCGATCGCGGCGGCGTTCAACGCGCCGCTGACCGGGGCGTTTTATGCGTTCGAACTCGTCATCGGCACCTACACACTGACCACGCTGGCGCCGGTGGTGGCCGCGGCAATCGCGGCGGTGTCGATGCAGCGGCTGGTGCTGGGGGATCAGGCCGGTTTCGACGTGCCGCTGTTGCCGGCAAGTACAACGGTGGCTTTCTTGCCGTTGATTGCGCTGGGGGTGTTCGCGGCGCTGGCGGGCATTGGGTTGATGCGTAGCGTGACGCTGACCGAAGCTGCGTTCCGGCGCAGTTTTGTTCCTATCTGGTTGCGCCCCGTGATCGGCGGCGCAGCGGTGGGTGGGTTGGCTTTGTATTCGCCGCTGGTGCTTGCCAGCGGGCATGGCGCGCTGCGCGATGGGCTTACCGCGACGCTGCCGCTGCTGACGCTGGTTTTGCTGTTACTGGCCAAGGCCGCGGCCTCAGCCATCTCAATCGGCTCCGGGTTTCGTGGCGGTTTGTTTTTCGCCTCGCTGCTGATCGGCGCGCTGCTAGGTAAGGCGTTCGCCGCGGTCATGGCGCTCGCGGCGCCTCCGATGTTTCCCGAAGTGGTGTACGCGCTGGTGGGCATGAGTGCGTTTGCTGTCGCCGTCGTGGGGGGGCCGCTGACGATGGCGTTTCTGGCGCTGGAAGGCACGGGCAGCCTGCCGCTGACGGTGGCCGTGCTGGCGGCGTCAGTGACAAGTTCGCTCACCGTGCGGCGCCTGTTCGGCTATTCATTCGCCACGTGGCGCTTTCATTTACGCGGCGAAAGTATTCGCAGCCCGGCCGATATCGGCTGGATGCGCAACCTGACCGTCCGGCGGATGATGCGGCCGGAGGTGCCCTGCGTGCGCATCGATATGCAGCTGGATGTTTTCCGCCGCGACTTTCCCCTGGGATCGACGAACCGCGTGGTTGCTGTGGACGAGCAGGGCACTTACGCCGGCATAGTCTGGCTTTCCGACGCGCACGCGGCCGGGCCGGAGTGCAACGTGGTCGGTGAGGTGCTGCACCAGACAGATATTGTGCTGACGCCCGAAATGACGGTGAAGTCCGCGATCGACGCGTTCGCGCGGGCCGAGGCGGACGCGCTGGCCGTGGTGGACGGTGCAGAGACCAAAAAAGTAGTCGGCCTTCTGACCGAGCACTACGCGCTGCGGCGATATGCCGAGGAATTGGAAAACCGGCGGCGCGACCTTGGCGGTGAGTAAGACAGCGGAGATCCCTGCGGGCTTGCCCCGAAGGGTGATTTGTAGCGAAATAGTGGTTTTGTAGCGAAGGAAACTAAGGATGACACGTTTGAATAACGGTATCGTTTGCACGATTGCGCTCCTGGTGGCGGCATCTTCCCAGGCGCAGCAATTCAGTTCGTTCGGCAGCTCACGCAATGGCGTTGGCTTGACGAAGGTGGATTCGGATATGGTGAGCGCCGCGACACATCAGCTGAATGCGAAGGCGGCGCTACAACCGGGCGATGACCAATCCTGGGCCAATCCGAAAAGCGGCCATTCCGGCAAAATCACCGTAACAAAATTATTCACCAGCGGCGGCCTGCCGTGCCACAGCCTGCACTATGACAATTCCATGAAAAAGACGGCGCAGTCACCGAGTTATTCGCTCAACTGGTGCAAAGTCGGCGAGGGCGTCTGGAAAATCAAGAACTGACCGAGACCGCGTTGCGCGCGGTCCACTGACTTGCATCGGCCGCGGCGCAGGTGATCCAAGACTCCGACGGCGCCGATCAAATTATCGGCCTATATCAACGTCACGCTCATGCGTGGGCCAGCGACCGGGGCACGGCGCCGGCCGAGGGCGATTGGCTGCGGCAATTCCGGGCGCTGTTGCCGGAGCAAGCCTCCGTGCTTGACGTTGGGTGTGGCTCGGGTGACCCGATTGCGCGTTTCCTGACGGAAACCGGCTGCGCGGTAACCGGCGTGGACTCGGCGCCGGCGATGATCGGCCTGTGCCAGGCAAAGTTCCCCGGACATACTTGGCAAGTCGGCGATATGCGATCGCTCGATCTGAATGCAGCGTTCGACGGGTTAGTAGCCTGGGACAGCTTTTTTCACCTGTGCCCGGCAGATCAAAAGTTGATGTTTCCGCTGTTCCGCAAGCATGCATCGCCGCGTGCGGCGCTGATATTTACGAGCGGGGCATCGCACGGCGAGGCGATCGGATCGTATCGGGGCGAGACGCTATATCACGCCAGCCTGAACCCGGAGGAGTATCGCGCGTTGCTGGCCGAAAATGGGTTCGCAGTGGGGGCCCACCGCGCCGAAGACACAAGTTGCGGAGGTCGCACGGTTTGGCTGGCGCAGGCTGGGTTTGTGTGAGTGGTTGTCGTTGGCACGAAGCCACATCCTGCTAATTCTGGACAGCATCGGTATTCGCAAGCAGAACTGCCGAGACGCATCGCGCCCTGGCGGCGCGGCGGAAACTTATCGGGGTTAAATCGGCAATATGATGACATCCAGAATTCTCGGCCTGACCGCGTCGTCCATGCTCATACTGGCGGGGTCTGCGGGCGCGGTAGCCGCGAGAAGCGCGAAGCGCTTCCAGTCTCTCTATACCTTCACGGGCGGCGCGGATGGCGGCTGGCCGGCCGGCAACCTCGTCGCCGACAAAAGCGGCAATCTCTACGGCACCACCTCCGTCGGCGGCCCAAACGGCGCCGGCACGGTATTCAAGCTGGCGCCGGACGGCACCGAGACCGTGATCTACCATTTCACCGGCGCCACCGATGGCGACCTTCCGATGTCCGGCCTGCTTATGGACTCCGCTGGCAATCTCTACGGTGTTACCGAAGTGGGCGGCGCGAATGGCGCCGGCAACGTATTTAAAGTCACGCCGGACGGCACGGAAACCACGATCTACAGCTTCGGCGCCACCCGGGCCGACGGTTATAATCCGAGTTCCCAGCTGATCTGGGGCTCGAACAACACATTGCTCGGCACCACGGTGAACGGCGGCACCGGGGCCCTCGGCACCGTGTTCCAGGTCAGCCTCACCGGCCAGGAAACCATACTGCACAGCTTCACAGGTGGTGACGGGCAGTATCCCCATGGCGGCCTGGTGATGGATTCCGCCGGCAATTCCTATGGCACCACAACCAACACCACCAAGGGTGATTCCGGCACCGTCTACAAAATCGACTCCGCCGGCAATTTCAGCACAGTCTATACCTTCACCAATACCTCCGGCTACGATCCCTTTTCGTCGCTGACGTGCGATAAAAGCGGCAACCTCTACGGCACCACGCAGGCCGGCGGCGCGCATTCCAACGGCACCGTGTTCAAACTCACCACCGGCGGCACGCTGACCGTGCTGTATGCCTTCACTGGCGGCCGCGATGGTTCCGACCCGCTGGCTCCGGTATTTATCGACAAGCAGGGCAATCTGGTCAGCACCACCTCCGGCGGCGGCTTAGGCGATAACGGCACTGTCTTTTCGCTGGCGCCGAGCGGCACGCTGACCACGCTGTATACGTTCAGCAGCCCCGGTGGAAACCAGTTCCAGGTCTCCACCGGCAGCCATTCGCAAGCCGGCTTGATCCAGGACAAGCAAGCAGGCGCCGGCTGGCTCTACGGCACCACCTACGCCGGCGGCAACGGCAATGGCGTCGTTTTCCGCGTCAAGGAATGAACCCTGCGCGGCTGTCGCCACGAGTCCGCGACAGCCGCGCCAAAGTTTTTTGGTTCTTTTTTTCAAAAAAGAACCGCTAATCTTAGTCCTTGTAAGGCACCTGAGCCCGCCGCGCCCCCTGAAACTCCAGCATCCACCCGGGATATTCCGGCGGCAACTGGCTCACCTCATGCAGCGCCTTGAGGTCGTCATCGGACAGCGTGACTTTAGTCGAGGCGATATTGTCCTCAAGCTGAAGCTGTGTTTTCGCGCCGATAATCACGGTGGTAACGTGGCTTTGCGTCAGCAGCCAGGCCAAAGCGATTTGCGCTACCGAAACCCCGTGGCGTTCGGCGATGGGGCGCATCGCGTCGATGGTGTTGAAGGCGCGGCTGCGATCGACGATTGGGAAATCGAACGTCGTGCGGCGGGCGCCGGTGGGGCTCGTGCCGTCGCGGTTATATTTGCCGCTCAGCAGTCCGCCTGCCAGTGGGCTCCAAACCATGAGGCTGAGTTTCTGGTCGCGCATCAGCGGCACCACTTCGCGCTCCAGGTCGCGGCCGGCGATCGTGTAGTAAGCTTGGACGCTTTCGAAGCGCGCCCAGTTGCGTTCACGTGAAATGCCAAGCGCCTTCATGATCTGCCAGGCTGACATGTTGCAAAGTCCGATATAGCGCACCTTCCCCGAACGCACGATGTCGTTCAACGCGCCAAGCGATTCTTCGAAAGGCGTTAGCTTATCGAAACCGTGCAACTGATACAGATCGATGTGGTCGAGTTGGAGACGTTGCAGGCTGGCATCGACCTGCTGCATTAGATGGTAGCGGGATTGCCCCCGTCCATTCGGGGTTTCATCCATGCTGCCGGTCGCCTTGGTGGCAATGACGAGTTCATGCCGCGGCAGCCCGATATCGCGAATGGCCTGCCCAGTCAGGGTTTCAGACTTGCCGAGTGAATAGACATTGGCTGTATCAATGAAATTGATGCCGGCGTCGAAGGCGGTGCGCAACTGCGTATTGACGGCCTCCTGCTGCAGGCCGCCCATGGCGGCCCAAATGCCGTCGCTGCCGCCATAGGTCATGGTGCCGAGGCAAAGTTCGGAAACGTAGAGGCCGGTTTGGCCCAACAAATTGTAGCGCATGAGATGTCCTGCGGTGTGTCGCGGCCATCAGGTGGTGATGGCGCGCAGGGATGGGAAGCGCGGGCTATTCACGCGGCCGTGCGTCGCCGGAAGGCGGATTTGGTTGACCGCGGTGGCGCAGCCGCCCTATCGGAACCGTGTGGCCAGGGCCACAGAAATTTTCGGGATCGGGGGAAGCGGCAATGGTTCGTTTGAGCAATCGCGTGTGGGCGTTCGCGGGCGTAGCGGCAGGCGCCGTCTTGGCCGGCAGCGGCGCGGCCGCCGCCGCAGATAGCCTGGCAGGCAAGATCATGCCGCCGATGTCCACCGCAAGGGCCGCGTATTTCGCGTCGCATCCAGCCGAATACGCGGCGTTTATCGCCGGCTTGCAGGATCGTCCCGGTGATGCCGTGCCCGGCCCGCGCGTGCTCAAAACCAGCAGCGGCACTTGGACCGCGGTGACCAAGGCGCCGGCCGGTTTGTGCAGCCCGCTGCTTCTGACGGACGGGACCGTGATCGCCGCCGATTGCGACACCAAGAACTGGTACAAGCTGGCGCCGGACAGCGCCGGCAATTACGCCGACGGCACATGGACGGTGCTCGCCACGCTGCCGGTGATCGGCGGCACCCAGTATCAGCCGCAATACCACGCCTCCGCGGTGTTGCCGGACGGGCGGGCGATCATCATGGGCGGCGAGTATAATGGCGGCGGCAAGGAAGTCTGGACCAATCTCGGCGCGATTTATGATCCGGTCGCCAATACGTGGACGGCGGTGACGGCGCCGCCGGGCACCGGGTGGACCAATATTGGCGACGCGGAGAGCATAGTGCTGTCGAATGGCACCTTCATGCTGGGCGGCTGCTGCGGCGATCCAGCAGTCGATGCGCTGCTGGACCCCACCACGTTGACCTGGACGGCCACCGGCGCGCCAACGGCGGGCGGCAACTACCAGGACGAGCAGGGCTACGAGCTGTTGCCCAACAATAACGTGCTGACCATCGACGTCTGGACCAATTATCCAAACGGCGGTGCGACGAACGCCGAGCAGTATGACGCCGCCACGGCAACCTGGATCAGCGCCGGCAACACGCCGGTGTCGCTGCCGGACCCTTCGACCTGCGGCAACTGGGAAATCGGGCCGGCGGTGTTGCGCGCCGGTGGCGAGGTGGTGGCGTTTGGCGGTAATACCGGTTGCAGCGGTGTTACGCCGACGGACCCGACTGCGATCTACAATTCCAAGAAAGGCACCTGGGCCGCCGGGCCGAATATACCGGCGACATGCGGCCTCGGCGGAAAAACGAGCTGTACGTTGGCCGATGCCCCGGCGGCCCTGCTACCGGACGGCAATATTCTGTTTGCCGCGAGCGCCGGCTATGCCCAGTCACCGACGCATTTCTTTGAACTCGCGGGCAAGAAGATCACGCAGGTCTCCGACCCGCTGCTAAACGCCAACAAATCGAGCTCGTATTACTATAATTTCCTGGTGCTGCCGAATGGGCAGATCCTGTCCACCGATTTCAGCTCGACCGCAGAGGTCTATACGCCGGTGGGCGCCCCTTTGGCGGCGTTCGCGCCGGCGATTACGTCGGCGCCCAGTTCGGTGACGTCGGGGACGACGTATACGCTGAAGGGCACGCAGCTCAGTGGCGTTTCGCAAGGCGCGTACTACGGCGACGACGCGCAGATGGCAACGAATTATCCGATCGTGCGCATTACCAACACGGCGAGCGGCGCGGTTGTCTATGGCAAGACAACCGGGTTCACGCCGTCGGTGAAGGCGAAATTGAAGAGCACCACATCATTTTCGGTGCCCGCTGGGATCCAGACCGGGGCGAGCACTTTGGTCGTGATCGCGAACGGGGTCGCCTCCGCCCCGGTGAATGTGACGGTGCAGTAAGCGGCCTTCAGCGGCGCGGCGCGAGCGTTCCTTCGTCAAGAAGCGCCCGCGCCGCTTCATCGAAGCCGGCCCAGGCGGCGGCGGCCAGCGCGCCGCCGACACTGACGCGCCGCACGCCGGCTTCGGCCAGATCGGCCACACGCAGACCGGAACGAAGTAACACATTTACTGGCTGAGGGGCGACAGCGGCGACCAGTTCGCGGATGGCGCCGAGGTCGGCAATGCCAGGTGCATAGAGGCAGTGCGCGCCGGCCCGCGCGTAGGCGGTCAGGCGCTCGATCGTGATGGCCAGATCGGTTTGGCCGATCAGAAAGCCTTCAGTGCGGGCTACCAGCAGCAGATCGGGCGCCGCCTGGCGCAGCGCCTCGGCGGTTGCGGCGATTCGATCGGTGGCAAGGGGCAGGTCGTAGAGCGCGGCGCCGGTACGGTCCTCGATCGACAAGCCGGCGATGCCGGTGGCCGCGGCCAGCACGGCGTTGGCCGCGACCTGATCGGGCGCATCGGCGAAACCAGCTTCGAAATCACCGTTGACCGGCAGATGGGTGGCGGCGCTCAGCGCGCGCAAATGCGCCAGCACCTCGTCGCGCGTCAGGTCGCCATCCTCGCGGCCCATGGCCCAGGCGGCGCCGGAACTGGTGGAGGCCAGCGCGAGGAAGCCGAATTTTTCGAGCCGGCGCGCGCTGCCGGCGTCCCACGGGTTGGGCAGAATGAAACAACCGGAGCGATGTAGTTCCTGAAAGCTGGCCCGGCGTTTCGTCACATCCTGGTTCATGGTTGCATGCTCTCTTTTCCGGCACCGCGGGCTGGCTCGTCTTCCCAGATGCAGGAAAAACCCGTACCCCGGGCGCGAACGGGAGGATACGCGCAATGAACGCATCGGCAATTCACGAGACATTGGCCTCGGGCAGCGTGGTGGAAGGGTTTTGCGCGTCGGGGTTCGAGCGGGTGGCCGTAGCCTTCCTCGAGAATTTCAGAACGCGGAACGAGGTGGGCGCCAGCGTCTGTGTCACGCATCGCGGCGAGACGGTGGTGGATTTGTGGGGTGGTGTGGCCGCAGTGAAAACCGGCGCCGCCTGGGGACGCGATACGGTTTCGATCGTGTTCTCCTGCACCAAGGGCGCCGCCGCACTTTGCGCGCATATGCTGGCCGAACAGGGCGCGCTGAAACTGTATGACGATGTGGCCGGACTGTGGCCCGCCTTCTCGGCTGAGGGCAAAGGCGGCACCACGCTGGCAAATATGCTGGCCCATACCTCGCCGGTGCCGCATCTGCGCGAGCCCATCCGCCAGGGCGGCATGGCCGACTGGGATTACATGGTGGAGCGCGTGGCGGCCGAGCCGGCCTGGTGGGCGCCCGGCACGCGCCAGGGCTACCACGGCCTGACCTATGCCTGGACCGTCGGCAACATGGTGCGGCTGGCGGCCGGCGAGCCCCTGGGCGCGTTCTTCCAAAAAAATATCGCCAGCAAGCTGGGGATCGATTTTCATATCAGCCTGCCGGAGAGCGAGGAGCATCGCGTGGCGCCGATGATCGCCAGCGACCCGGCCGAGGTGGATTTCCAGTCGAAATTCTTCCAGGCCGTAATGGGCCAGCCGGGCAGCCTGCCGCAATTGTTCCTGACCAATAACGGTGGCGCTGATTTCAATTCCCGCGGCATGCATGCGGCCGAACTGGCCAGCGCGAACGGTATTTCAAATGCGCGCGGCCTGGCCGGGCTGTACGCGCCGCTGGCCAATGGCGGCGGCTTGTTGCTGAAGCCAGATACGATTGCACGCATCGGCCGGGTTTCCGCGGCCACGCATGAGGATGCGACGCTAGTGCAGGCGATGCGCTTCGGGCTCGGCTTTATGATGAGCACGGATAACCGCGAGGCCGGCGGCGATAGTTTGCTGCTGGGCGAAACCGGGTTCGGGCATGTGGGCATGGGCGGCAGCGTTGGCTTCGCCGATCCGGGCGCGGAACTCAGCTTCGGCTATACGATGAACCGCATGGGCGCCGGCATTTTATTGAACGCGCGCGGACAGAGCTTGGTGGATGCGGCGTACTCGTCGCTCGGTTTCGCCAGCAACGCCAGCGGGGCGTGGCGGCGATGAGCAGCGCCGCCTCGCGCATGATGCCGTGCGCCGGCTTTGTGCTGTTAGTTTTGCTTAGCCTGGCGCCAGCTTGTTTTGCCGCGCCGGTTTGCGGGGCTGGCGTGACCGATGACCAGTTGCTGAAGCTGGCGCCCTCA
>Ga0302319_10019411_pt1 | contig 12351 bp, 9 predicted proteins | sample Bog_T0_2_FD_203319 | JGI IMG/M metagenome (GOLD analysis project Ga0302319, IMG submission 203319) | Peat permafrost microbial communities from Stordalen Mire near Abisko, Sweden - Bog_T0_2 | ecosystem: Environmental > Terrestrial > Soil > Wetlands > Peat | place: Sweden: Abisko, Stordalen Mire... | reverse complement strand
ATCACCTCCCGGGTGACGGCCGCCACGGCGCTGACGAGTGGAGTTTCAACTGAGGCGCTGGCTTTGACTCCCGCCGGTTATCCCGGCAACGAGAGCCAGATCAAGACCTGGACCTTCCAGCTCTCCCGGGTCGGGCGTGACATCACGACCGCCAAGGACAACGTTAAGGCAATCGAGGACATCGCCCTCTCCACTCACAAGGTCCACACCCTGAAGCCGGTTCCGGTCACGTCGGTCACCTCATCGGCCAAGTTCCAGCAAGCACAGCTGACCCTTGAGCACCAGATTCTCGCTCGCCAGGTGCAACTGGCCCTGCTCGGGACCGAGGTCGCCAACGCCACCAATCTGACGTCTTCGGATCGCTCGGCCCTGTCCACCACCATCACCAACGAGCAGACAGCGCTTGCCACCGACGCCGCCAACGCTGCGACGGCGACGACTTATGCTCAGCTCGACGCCGTTCGCACGGCCGCCATCAATGACGAGAGAGTGTACGTAGTCGTCACCGCTCAGGTGAACCTCGTGATCAGCGCAGACAACTACACGGTCACCGAGGCCGGCTACACGGGCCTCGTCACCGAGCTCACGCCGTTTGTCACCGAGCTCGGTTCCACCCACGCCACCACGCTGCTCAGCGGCATCACCTCCCGGGTGACGGCCGCCACGGCGCTGACGAGTGGAGTTTCAACTGAGGCGCTGGCTTTGACTCCCGCCGGTTATCCCGGCAACGAGAGCCAGATCAAGACCTGGACCTTCCAGCTCTCCCAGGTCGGGCGTGACATCACGACCGCCAAGGACAACGTTAAGGCAATCGAGGACATCGCCTTGGACACGAACTCGATCCACGTGCTCAAGCCGGTCTCGACGACGACCACGACCACCAGCTAGTAGAACACCCTTTCGGCTGGGGCCTCTTGGCCTCCCGAAGGGAACCAAAAATGCCCCCCGCCTCCTAGGCGGGGGGCATTTTGAGTTCTGGCGCCGCCTTGGACAGGCGTTGCAGTCCGTAAGGGCAAATCACAGCGGGAGAGTTGTCTCCCATCTCCTGCTCGCTCAGAAACAGGCGCCCAATTCCATGTTCGGGTAGGGCCAGCTGTTGTACTGGAAGTTCGTCGTCGAGACCGTCGCGCTGTTAGGGGTCCGGCTCGGCGTCTTCGTTGTCAGGGCCAAATGTCACAAAGAACCTGCTCGGGCGCGTCGCAACACCAAACGGACCTCTACTGGCATCCCGCAGCTGCCCCGTGGCCTGGATCAGGCGGAACAGAGCGCCTCAGAGCGAGACCGAGAAAGCCTGCTCTCAGTCCAACTGCTCCTCGAGCCGATCGAGCTCCGCCGAGAACGCGCCGGCTATCGTCCGCTTGTCGTCGTCGTCGAGCCAGGTTGCCTCGACTCCGTTCAAACAAAACTGCCGCACCGCGTCCGGGCCGTAGTCGAGAGCGCTACAGAGGTCGACGTACTCCTTGCCGATGTCGGTATGGAACATCGTCGGGTCATCGGAGTTGAGCGTGCAGTTCAAGCCTTCTTGAACCATCCGTCCGATGGGATGCGTAGTGAGGTCAGGCCAGCCATAGACGACAGCCGTCGAGGTCGGACAACAGGTGAAGAAGATGCCCTCGTCGCGGCACCTCGAAAGTACGGCCTGGTCTTCAAGGACGTGATACCCGTGATCGATCCGCTCGCAGCCGAGAAGGTCGAGGCAAGTGGTGATGTTCAAGGCAGGGGCGTCCTCGCAGGCGTGGCTCGTGAGGCGCAGCCCTCCGCGCTTAGCGAGAGCGAATGACTCCGCGAACTTCTCTGGCGGATCAGGTGCCTCGGCCCCGTCCATTCCGAGCCCGATGAGCTCGTCAACCCGGTTGGCGAGAACATCCGCGACCATCTGACGCGCCACTTCGGGATCGTCCTGCCGATAGACATCGGCGATCAATCGGCAGCGGACGCCGAGGTCATGCTCGGCCGCGTGGATCCCGTCCGTCAGACCGTTGATTACCGTCGCCATGGAGATACCGCGCCGCGTATGCAGCGTCGGGTTAAAGAACATTTCCCGGTACTTGAGGTTGCCCAGATTCACCCCGTCCTCGAGGGACTCATAAGCACAACGGGCGAAATCCTCCTGGTCGATGATCGTCGAGGACACCATGGCGAAGATGACGAGAAACTCCTCAATCGTCTGGTACGAGTACAGCTCGCCAACATTCGCGGTCGAAAGCTTGACGCCGTGCTTTTGTGCTAGGTCTGCAAACGTCGACGCCCGCACCGTTCCCTCGAAGTGGCAGTGCAACTCCACCTTGGGTACTTTGCGAAGGTATTCAGTCTGGTTCACTTGGCCTCCCTTGGTTTTCTCGTCTCGAGCTGAGGCATTCCGGAACCGATCGGGGTCTCGGCATTCCTCGGAGCCTCAGCTGCCTGGTTGCACTTGAACCCGTGCCTGCTCAGCTTCGGCCGGGTCCGACTTACGAGCAAGCAAGAAGTAGCTCACTCCCCCGAAGAACAGGGCCATGAAGATACTGAAGTCCGACCCGCCGATCCGGCTGGACAGCAAAGAAACGTATGGGGAGTAGACGCTCGGCCAGAGCGCGGCGGCGATCATGCCAGTGGTCAGCGCGACGATTAGCCCGCCAATTCCAACCACCGTTGCGAAAGTAGAGCCCACCCTTCCCGTCCTGGAGCGCCCCGGTGTCGTAGCGGCCGCGCCTGAGCCAGTAGTCGACGAGGTAGATGGCACACCAGGGGGCCGTCGGGCTGGACGCATCTGATGCGTGTATGTCTTGGCCCAAGGTGGTCCTCCGTCATCGGACGGTAGAGGCGTGACCGTGACCGTGACCGCAAACAGCACGACCACGTACAGTCTGTACCTTTTCCGTTACCTGTTCGGGTTGGTTTGGCGCACGATACTAGACGCCGTCATTCGCGGCATTTCCCGTCCGGGGGGGATTTGACCCGAGAGCGCAGGTGTACGACTATCCGCGTTGGCGGTGCACCAGTACCGTCGCGAGTCGTTCGAGACGTCGCCCAAGGAGGTCCTCGTGGAGTTACGGGACAGGATTGATGCCGCTGAAGGTGTTCGCAAAGCCGACCTCGTACTTACCGGCGGCCAGCTCGTCAACGTGGCGACTGGAGAGATCTACCCCGCCGACGTAGCCGTGGCCGGTGACGTGATCGCGGCCGTCGGCGACGTGAGACCGCAAACGGGACCGGACACGACCGTGGTTGACGTCAGTGGGCGGTACCTGGTGCCGGGGCTCATAGACGGTCACCTTCACATCGAGTGCAGCAAGCTGTCGATCACGATGTTCGCTGACGCGGTCGTTCGTTACGGAACGACGAGCGTTGTCTCAGGACTCGACCAGACCTTCGCCGTCGCTGGGCTCGACGGGGTTCGAGACGCTCTGTCGGAGGCTGCCGCCAGTCCAATGAAGGTCTTCTGGGCGGCACCCTACAAAGTCCCCTACACCCTTCCGGAGTCAAACGTCGGCTTCCGCCTCGGCCCGGACACCCATGAGATAGCCCAGAAATGGGAGGACTGCTACGGCGTCTGGGAGACCGTCGCGGAGTTCATCACCAACCGAGACCCCGAGGTTCTCGAGGTGATTGAGATGGCGGGCCGCAACCGGTTGCCCATCTTCGGCTGCGCGCCCATGGCGAGTGAAGCCACGATTGGCATCCTCGCTGCCGCGGGAGTTCGACTGGACCACGAGAGCTACAACGCCGAAGAGGTCTTAGCAAAGATGCGCGCCGGCATGTACGTGATGGTGCGCGAGTCGGCAGTCGCCCATTTCATGGAGGAGAACATTCAGGTCGTGACCCGTCTTGGCGCCAATCCCGGCAGGGTTGGGTTCTGCACCGACGATGTCACTGCGACGAGCCTTCTCGGCGGCGGACACCTTGACCGGCTCGTGCGAATGGCGATGAAGGCGGGCGTCCCGCCAATCACTGCCATTCAGATGGCGACCATAAACACGGCCCAGATGTACCGGATCGATCACCTGGTCGGCTCCATATGCCCTGGGCGCGCCGCAGACGTGCTTGTCGTCGATGACCCAGAAAGTTTCTTAGTCGAACGGGTCATATCCAAAGGCGTCCCAGTCGCCGAAGCGCAGCGCACAATTCATCCCCCGCGCGCACCGAGCCGTGGCCCAGCCCTGCTCAACACAATGAAGCGAGAACCACTCAGACCAGAAGAAATCCGCCTGACCACGACTCTCGACTCCCCCGTACGCGTGCTCGCGATGGAAATGGATCGCGAGGTTCCCTTTGTCCGCAGCCGCCGCGATGTCGTCTTGCCTGTGGTCGACGGCGTCGTGCAGCCCGAGGTGGCCCAAGACGCACTCTACGTGACGGTGATCGAGCGGTACGGGAAGACCCGGACCGTGCCAGTCGCTGTCGTCTGCGGCTTTGGCCTCTCCTCTGGAGCTCTCGCCACCAGCGCCGCCCCGGACGACAACAACATCATTTGTGTCGGGACCAACCCTTCGGATATGGCACTTGCCGTCAACGAGGTGATCCGACTCGGAGGCGGCCTCGCCGTCGTCGACAACGGGGTGGTGCGTGAGACTCTGGCGCTGCAGATTGGCGGCATCGTCGCCGACATCGACGTCGAGACCATGGCCGCGGCAGAAGCCCGTCTGGACGCGGCTGCTCGCGATCTCGGCTGCAAGCTGCCGTCGGCCTTCGGCTACTTGATGTTCCTCGAGATCACCTCCATCCCTGACTACGCCATCACCGATCTCGGCTTGGTCGGAGTACGCGAGCAGGCGGTCCTCGAGTCAGTCCTAGGCCAGGGCTGACTCGCCCGCCTCGACCGCAAAGCGGCTCGAGCCGTCAGAGCCCGAGCTCTCGGCTCGACCGCCCGCCCTCCACCGATGTGACATGGATAGGTTGTTCAGCACGACCGGGCGAACTACTCCTAGCCGGCGCCGTCTCACGCGGCCGTCGCAATGGCGGATCCGACCGACAGGGAGGGTGACTGCCCTATCTACCAAATCCCTGGCCCACCGGACGGGTCCGGGGCGCGAAACTCAGAGCGCTCGGAGGACCTCGTGAACGATGACTAGTTCCTCATCTGTCGGAATGACGATGATCGCCGTCTCGGACCGGGGCTGATTGACGAAGGACTCCTTATCGCTCCGAGCCGCTCGGTTGCTCTCCGTATCGAGGAAAACCCCGAGCTTCTCGACGCTGCCGCACACCTTCTCGCGCATCTTCCAAGATCGGGTTCCCACCGAGTCCGTGAAGACGATCGCGTCTGCGCCGTTCAACAACCAGAAGTAGCCCCCGAGATATGTCTTGAGCCGGTTGGCATAGACATCGGCCGCGATACGACAGTCCTCGTTCCCACGTTCACCTTCGGTTATGACCTCTTCCAGATTGGACGAGTAGCCCGAGAGTCCTATGAGCCCAGATCGATTGTTGAGGATATCGCTGATCTCATCAGCACCCATTCCCTCCCGAAACAGCTCGAGCACGATTTCAGCGTCAATATCTCCGCATCGTGTCGACATCACCAGACCCGGCAGCGGGGAGTAGCCCAACGAAGTGTCCACAGAGTGGCCGTCTTTGAAGGCAGTTACGCTGGATCCACCTGTCCCCAGATGGCACATGATCAGCTTGACTGATTCAAGAGGCTTATTGAGCAACAACGCCGCGCGCTGGGATACGTAGCTGTAAGACAATCCGTGAAAGCCGTACTTTCGGAAACCATGCTCCCTCGCCAGCTCGAGTGGCAAGGCATACCGCGCTGCTTCGGGGGGCAACTTTGAGTGGAATGACGTGTCGAACACGACGAACTGGGGCACTTCGGGCAACCGCTCCGCACATACCTCGATAACGCTGAACGAGTTCGGATTGTGGATCGGCGCAAGCCGAAAACACTTCTTGAGCGTTTCGGCGCTCCTGGCGGTGATCCGCGTTGTCGCTTGAAACCCCTCGCCCCCGTGAACAAAACGGTGACCGACGGCATCGATCTGCATCGCGTGTTCGCCAAGAAGGCGAAGGTTCTCTTCCGCGGCGCGGCGATGAGTAGGCAGGTCGACTTGCCTTCTTCCTTCGTCGCCTCCGACCGTCCAGTCGATCTGGGGTGCGGCTTTGGTCTTCGTGGCAACGTTGGAGGCCTTGCCAGATGCGATCACCACGGGCGCCTGGCCGTCGATAACTCGATACACCTTGAAGTTCTGCGACGAGCTGCCGCAGTTAAATATCAGAATGTTCATCGCTTGCCTTCAGTTCGGATCGAGGCCGCCCCATCGCGGTCTCGCGGGACTCTTCCTATATTCCTAGTCGCCAAACGCACCGTCGGATAAAGCCAGCGCGGCGCCGCGCAGGGCAAGCGGCGTAGTCGTCCGATGATCGTCCGGGTGCGAGCCGGTCGGCGGTCACCGATCAGCCTGTCGAGGTTCGGCCGCGGCTCCTAAGGCCCGATCGCCGTCATCCTGATTCACCTCGAGGTTGATGGTGGTCCTGTGATGATGGGCTACCGTGGCCTCGATGCAGAGGCGAGGACGGTGATCTCAGCCGACGAGCTGACCGGCGCGCGTTCCATCCTGGCGGGGTGCGAATTCACCTTTGTGCCCGGTGACCCTCCACGCTCTGGCCATTTCGTCGCCTTTCGCCTGGACGGCGACGACGTCGAGGATCCTCCCAGCGCGCAGACCACGGGTCTCGATGAACAAGGCACCATCGAGCTGGCCCTGCCTGCTGGCAAGTCCATCCGACGTCGCCGGGTGACGGCCCGCTTCCTCTCGATCGCAACCGCGCTGCCACTGTTGCTCGATCTCGATGATTCAGCGGTCACAACAGCCACGGCACGTATCTGGGCAAGTGTCATTACTGCTGGTATCGGCTTGATTGCGCGCGGTCGCCTGCATCCGGCGATCAGCCCGGGCGGTGTGGACGCTTGGCAGGTCGGACCGCTCGATCCGAGCGACCACATCCTCGTGGGACAGCTAGCGAACGCCATGCCACCACTTGGGCACGCGATCGCAATTTCGTCGCTCAAGGCGCCGCTGCGAGTCCACTCGCCGGCGTTTCTCGTCGCCGCCGCGTGGGACGCCCTCGCAGATGCGTTGCCGAGAACGGCCGCGGCAACGGTGGCCAGTGGTTCTGACTTGTTCGCAGCCATCGCATCTGCGCCAGCGAGCGAGTTAAGGCCCTGGTTAGTGGAGGCATCCGCCGGCCTCGACGGTGGGGCGTCTTTCGCTCTGCGCGTCCATTTGGGCGACGCAACAGAGCCACAACCAAGAGGCGTGCTACAAGTGTCGAGCACATCGGACCCAAGCCTCGTGGTCGACGCTGCCGACTTGTTCGCGATGCCTCCCGCACTAATAGCCCGTTTCGGATCGGAGGCCGAGCGCGACCTACTGTTGGCGCTGCGACGCGGGTCTCGAGCGTGGGCACCGATCAAGGTCCTCCTCAGCCAGCAGATCCCTGACTCGTTGCCACTTGACGACGACCTGCTCGCGGACCTTCTGTTCGAGGGCGCTAGCCAGCTCGAGAGTGCCGGAATAGCCGTCTTCTGGCCGAGTGAGCTTCTCACCGGTGGGCTGAGCCTGCGGGCGGTCGTGACACCAGCTCCGGCCGGGGTAACCGAAGGCGGTTTCGATCTTGAGTCACTGGTCGAGTTCCACTACGAGCTCACCGTCGGAGGAGAGGCGCTCAGTCAAGAAGAGATTGACCTCCTTGCCGAGGCAAAGCGCGGTCTCGTGCGGATACGGGGTCGCTTCGTCGCTGTGGACGCCGAGCTCATCGCCAAAGCTCAGCGACTGCGCTCGAGGCGGATCACCGCAGCGGCAGCTCTCGGCGCGCTCTTAGGCGGCCGGCTTGAAGTCGAGGGTGACCTCGTCGAGGTCGTCGCCGAAGGTGTCATTGGCGAGATGGCCGACCGCCTCCGCATGCTGTCGGTTGGCGCTCTCGAGTCGCTCCCCCAACCCGCCGAACTCGTCGCCGTGCTGCGGCCTTACCAGCTACGGGGACTCGCGTGGCTAGTGGGCATGAGCGAGCTTGGGCTTGGCGGTTGTCTCGCCGACGACATGGGTCTCGGCAAGACGGTCCAGGTCATCGCTTTGCACCTGCAGCGCCTAGAGAAACCTCAGATGATGCGACAGAGTCCGTCCGCGCCCCGCAAGACCCGGGGCCGCAAGCAGGCAAATGCAGCCGGACCAGAGCCAGACGCGCCGGCACAAACACCCCAACCAACTCTCGTGGTCTGCCCGACCTCGCTGCTTGGCAACTGGGAAAGGGAGCTAGGTAAGTTCGCCCCGTCAGTACCAGTGCGCCGGTTCCACGGCGGCAAGCGCCACCTGGACGATCTTGCGACCGGCGAGGTTGTGCTCACCACCTACGGCATCCTTCGCAGGGAGAGAGAGGCATTGGGCGAGGCGGGTTTTGGGATCGTGGTGGCCGACGAGGCCCAGCAGGCCAAGAACCCCTTGTCCGATACGGCCAAGGCACTGCGATCCATCCCAGCGAAGGCTCGTATCGCCCTTACGGGTACGCCCGTCGAGAACCGCCTCACCGACCTGTGGGCGATACTGGACTGGACGACCCCCGGCCTGCTCGGTCCGCTCGAGCGGTTTCGCCGCACTGTCGCCATTCCTGTCGAGCGCAACCACGACAAGGAGGCGACTGATCGCCTTTCCAATACCGTCCGGCCGTTCCTCTTGCGCCGGAGGAAGACAGATCCGACCATCGCTCCTGACCTGCCGGAACGAACCGTCACTGACCTTGCCGTGCCACTCACGACCGAGCAGGTCTCGCTCTACGAGGCCGAGGTGCGTGAGGCGCTTCACGCCGTCGCGACGAAGTCGGGCATCGAACGCCAAGGTCTCGTGCTGCACTTGCTGATGGCGCTGAAGCAGATTTGCAACCACCCCGCGCAATACCTCCACCAGGCCGGGCCACTGCCGGGCCGGTCAGGAAAGCTCACAGCGCTCGAGGAGCTGCTCGACGTCGTCCTAAGCGCCGGTGACTCCGTGCTCGTGTTCAGCCAGTTCGTTGAGATGTGCTCGCTGATCGAAGCCCACCTCGCCTCGCTGCGGATCCCCACTCTGTTCCTTCATGGTGGTGTGCCAGCCCGCAAGCGCGAGGAGATGGTTGCAAACTTCCAGGAAGGCTCCGTCCCAGTCTTCCTTCTCTCCTTGAAGGCGGGAGGTGTCGGCCTCAATCTCACGCAGGCAACACATGTCATCCACTACGACCGGTGGTGGAACCCCGCCGTCGAAGACCAGGCAAGCGACCGGGCACACCGGATCGGCCAGCACCGCGCTGTGCAGATCCACCGACTGGTATGTGAAGGCACGCTAGAAGACCACATCGCGCAGTTGCTGGAAGCCAAGCGCGTCCTCGCTGAATCGGTTGTCGGACAAGGCGAGGCCTGGATCGGCAACCTGAGCGATGCCGAGCTGGCCGCCCTCGTGACCCTCGAGCCGATCGGCTCTGACGCGTGAGCTGGTACCCACCCCCGTCCAAGCGCCTTCCGGGATCGGGCCCGTGGCGCGCTGCCGGAAAGCGGCCATTCGGCACCACTTGGTGGGGGAAGGCCTGGGTCGACGCTCTCGAACAACGAGCACGGCTCGACCCGAACCGACTTCCTCGCGGCCGAACCTACGCGCGAACAGGCGCCGTTGGTGAGTTGGAGGTGCGAGCCGGCGAGATCGTGGCCGAGGTGCAAGGATCGCGTACCAAGCCGTACAAAGTGACCGTCCGCGTGCGCACCTACTCCGAAAAAGAGTGGAACCGGACGCTGGCGGCCCTTGCCAGCCAAGTGGGGCACCTCGCTGCCTTGCTCGACGGCGAGATGCCGCCAGCTGTGGCCGACGACCTGGCCGCTGCCAAGATCGATCTGCTGCCAGGCGCGGGCGAGGTGCAGCCGCGCTGTTCTTGTCCTGATTGGGCGGAACCCTGCAAGCACTCGGCGGCCGTCTGCTACCTGGTGGCCGACAGCCTCGACGCTGATCCGTTTCTCCTGTTCTTGATGCGGGGTCGGAACCAGGACAGCTTGCTCGCGGGGTTGCGGACCAAGCGGGCGGCGAGCGGGGCGCGTGCGGGACATGACACCAAAGACCTAGGTCAAAGACAAGCGGCGCCTTGGGCCACCGACGTCGGAGTTAACGCCCGGCAGGCGTGGGCACGTTGGGCGACCGTGTCGAACGGCGGTGGTCCACCGATACCAGCCATCCCCCTACCGCCGCCGAAGCACGGGAGGCCTACGATGCTGGCGGTGGATCCCCCGGAAGGCTCGGGCCTTACCTCAATGTCGCTCCACCTGCTGGCCGACGACGCGGCACAGCGGGCCTGGGAAATGGCTCACGGAGAGCGCAGCACAGGCCTCGAGCTCGAGAAAGCTGTAGATCTCGCTCGTCGGGCGGCAGCCATGCTCACAACCACAGGGCAAGAGGCCATCAACGAGCTTGCCTCATCGGCCCGTCTGCCAGCCCGGGATCTGCTGAACCAAGCACTCGCGTGGCAAGTGGGCGGGAGTGAAGGGCTATTCGTTCACCTCGAGGCCTGGGACCCGCCGCGTGGCTCGATGCTGAGGGGGCGGGCAATCCTCGGAGGCCAAGCAACGGTCCGTCGCAACCGGGCCACATACGGAGAGCGACAACTTCGTCTCGGCCGGGACGGTCGCTTGTATCCGTACCGTCGGTCGAGGTACGGCACCGGTGCGGCCACGTGGACTCCTGACGGCGCCCCAATCGAAAGCGACGAGTGACGCCTCCGAGCACTTTGAGCTTGCAATCGCAGACTACGACGGCAACTCCCCCACCTTGCCTGGTACCTCTCAATCTCTGTCAGTCTGCTCTCCACGCGGACATGTCGTATGGTCGATCCGATCCCACCTTGGAGCGCTTCCGGCCTAAAAAGTGATCCCGTTCGCCCTCGCGCTTAAGTGTTCCGTCGTGACACGAACTACTAGTGCTAATTTTTCTTGCGAAATCTTCCGACTGGAACGCATCGGCAACGATCGCGACGATAGGTGGAGGCATTGTGGCCTGCCGTCACGGTGCCGGCAGGAAAGGCCGATGCAGTTCGAACCTCGTCATTCCGACAGCACCGTTCTTCGTCTGACCCAGGAACCGCTTCTTCCACCAGCGACGACACGCCCATCGACTCAAAATCTCGACCTGACCAGTCCGATCAAGCTGTGGAGCGTCAAGGACCAAGACTCCTTCCAGAGCTACGAAGGGACAATCGTCCACGTCCACGGGTACTCGCTAATCCAACACGGTCGATCACTGACAGCCATTGAGTGGCTCAAGCTTCGCTCCTTGCATGTGTTTGTTTTTCACGTGTCAGGAATTACCGACCATCAACAGGCGGCCGACTCATTCACGTTTGCCGCCGGGAAGGTGCTTTTCCTAGAGCGAAACCCGGCGAGTTCCTACGACCCGAACGAGATACGCGTGATAAGCCAGGACGGCGTCCATCAGGCCGGATTCGTGCCAAAGGACGTAGCGGAAATAATGGCGCCAATCATGGATTCGACTCACACGTCTCGGGCATCTGGCGCTGTCTTGAAGACGTTCTTTGTTGCTGAGGGCCATCGAAAGGCCATTGAGGTCGTAGCGGCGGCCGGTCGAGAACTCCGGCTTGTCCTCTGAACTGGCGCAACGACCCTATGGGCTTTATCTCGGACCGAACCTGACTGGCCCGACGGTTCCAGCGAGCCGGATCTTCCGCAAACGCGGGCGATCGTCAGTGAACAGGTCTACTTCTGGGGCTTACGGTGTGGACGCAATGGACGCTGCCGTGGGCAGAAGACCACATACCGGACTTCAAGTCTGCTGGACGAACGTTTCTCAGTACCTTGGGAACAGCGGTAGCTCCGCGCTCACCGTGTCGATAACGCGCCTTCAGCTGACGGTCGAGAACTCGGGCCTTACCCCGAGCGTGCACGGTCAAGCGCGGGTGGCCACATCGGCATCTAGCCAAGTGTCACCGCCACTGTCACGCGACGACTGAGCGCCCGGCTGGCTGCTTTTCCGACCCGGATGACCATTCGCGGGGCTTTCTTGTAGCCCAGGTGCTTCAGGGTCGAGTGGAGGTAGTTGGCGACCGCTGTGGCCTGGGTGTGGCTGAGCGTCCTGGTGCATCCACCGGTGCTGGAGAAGCTGTAACCGGTGATGACCACCGAGGAGGCCCCCTGAGCCTTGATCGTGGCCGCGAGGTTGCTCAGCTGGGTCTTCATCGAAGCGGTGAGGCTCGATGAGCAAACTCCGAAGTTGCCGATCGCGATTGCCTGGGTCACGTGCTTAGCTACAGCGACACCTATCGCAAGGGCCACTTTCTTGCCTTGGGCAAAGCCCTGCAACTGAATCGTGTGGGATCCAGCCACCAAACCAGCCGGCACCACCAAGGTGA
>Ga0302319_10019409_pt1 | contig 12351 bp, 9 predicted proteins | sample Bog_T0_2_FD_203319 | JGI IMG/M metagenome (GOLD analysis project Ga0302319, IMG submission 203319) | Peat permafrost microbial communities from Stordalen Mire near Abisko, Sweden - Bog_T0_2 | ecosystem: Environmental > Terrestrial > Soil > Wetlands > Peat | place: Sweden: Abisko, Stordalen Mire... | reverse complement strand
GTTCCTTCCAAAGCCACGCGTAAAGCTGTGTGACTTCCTCGGCTGCTTTCCCATCTGGCTCGTATTCATGGGCCGTTTGCCCCGCCGTCAGCGCATGGGCAAACGGTGCGCGCTGCTGCAAGCTCACCGGCGACACTTCAAGCCCATGAACCGCAACGGCTGCACGCGCATCGGCCAACACGTTCGGGGCACGTGGCGGCATCGCGTTCAGCACGACAAATGCCCGCTTGCCGGCGAGCTTTACGATCCGTGCCGTAGCTCCGATGGCGCGCAAATCGAGGATGCCCGCGCGGCACGGCACCAAAATTAGGTCGGCGGCCTCGGCGGCGGCCAATGCGACATCGCCCGAATGCGGGGCGCTGTCGATCAAGGCTAGATCAGCTCCCCCTGCCCGCGCCGCCTCCAAAGCTTGTGGCAAGCGTGTTGCCGGAACTGAAACAACGACCGGAGTTTCAGCTTGGCGGCTATCTTTCCACCCCGCAGCGCTAGCTTGCGGGTCAAGATCAATAACAGCCGCCAATTGTCCCGCCTTCTCAGCCCCCACGGCCAAATGCAACGCCATGGTGGTTTTTCCGGTGCCGCCCTTTTGGCTCAAAATCGCGACGGTAAACATCTAGCCTCCATTGCCGAGTTGCCATATTGCCAGCAATACGGCAATACTTGTTGCCGACTTGCCAGCAAAGCTAACAAGATTCGCCTCTATGGGCTAGCCTTAAAGCTCGTCGTCCGCTGGCAAATTGCCATATTGCCGCATTGCCGTCTTGCCTTGTTGCCTACTTGCCAGCAATTCAGGATGCCGACTTGCTGGCAACGCCGCTTGTGGCATGCGCAGCCACGTCCAAGCTATTGGCATAATATGCCATAACATGCTAATATCGTCATAAATGGAGGTAGCTCGATGCCAACACGCAATGTTGTCCTGACCGAACGCCAAGAGACCTTAATCGAGGCATTAGTGCAGAGCGGACGTTATCAAAACGCCAGCGAAGTCATGCGGGAAGGGCTCCGTTTGGTCGAAAACCGTGAAGTCGAGGAAGCCACAAAACTGGAGACGCTCCGCGCCACCGCGCATCTTGGCGTTTCTGCTTTGGATCGCGGCGAGTTCAAAGAATTCGCGGACGCATCCGCGCTCGTCGTGCATCTCAATAGCCTTGCCGATGATGTCGCCTCCGGCGCGGAGGGCAATTGACGCAAACACGCTGGCGGATTCGCCTTGGTGCTGAGGCCGAGAAAGATTTCGCCCGCATCCTGAAATATACAAGAGACACTTTCGGCCCGCGACAAACGGATATTTACAGAGCCACGCTTCTTGAGGCGCTTGCCGCGCTCGGTGACGGCCCCGATGTGCTTGGAAGCGCCGCTCGTGACGAAATCCTGCCCAATCTTCGAACCCTTCACGTTGCGCGCCAAGGCCGACGCGGGCGGCATTTCATCATGTACCGGGCCTCTCATGGCGACGTGATCGAGATTATAAGAATTCTCCACGACGCTATGGAACTGGCGCACCATGTGCCGCCCGACCCCGACTAAATCGCCGCTTCTTTCTTTTTTGCCCCGCCCTTTGTGCATCCTAGGCGCATTGGGAGGGCAGGGGACTGACCCTCGGTCATTTGAGAACCGCCTTCCCCGCCCCTTCTTTTTCGCTAAGCCTTTTTGTGACGCGAAGCGGCACGGGAGCCCCGCGCCCGAAGGGCGCAGTGGGCGTTGCCCATGTCTACAGCCAGAGGAGGGGTAGGGCGCGTATAGTGCGACCGTAGGGGAGGGGATGAGCTATTCATCCTCTCCCCTCTATGCAAGACTTCGCGCCCTTAGGCGCGTCCGCTAAAGCGCCCCTTCGGGGCGCGCTTAGTCGAGAGCGAAGGTTATCCACATGGGGCGGTTGTTCTAATGTTCCTTCTGTTCTTATGTTCCAGAGCTGAAAGGCTTGGTAGGACAAATAGTTAGAGTAGTTGCGGGGGGCAAAATCGGCCACTCCGGGGGGCAAAATCGGCCACTCCGGGGGGCAAAATCGGCCATGCGGGGGGCGGAATCGGCCAACCATCCGCATGCGGTTCCGGGGGGCAAAATCGGCCACTTTCCGGGGGGCGGAATCGGCAGGTACAAGCTGGGAAGGGGGGCCGAAAGCCCTTGTTCGCCCCCCGCAAATCATGCAGCTTGGCTTTATGGCCGATTCGTCTTCCACACAGTTGCCGTTAGCGCTCACGAACTCCCCCAAGCCCACGGGTGATCTGTGGCGGCCGAACGACAAGCTTCCGGCCACGGTTCCTTTGCCGCTGCCGGTCGTCGTCGTGCGCATCGATGGACCATTCACGGCGCTCGATAACAAGCTCTGGGTGGCCTTGGTCAAAGAGGCGTGGCCCAATCTCGATAAGCCTGGGCATATTCACGAAGTTTCTATTCCGCAACTCGTCACGCTGTTTCGTCAAGTGAGCGGTCGCCATGACCTTGGCGCAACGGGTGAGCTGCAAGTCGCGAAAAAGACCCAGGAAGAAACGGGCGCGGCGCTGCTATGGCAAAGCGTGCGGCGACTTTGCAAGACGACCATCGAGTGGGAAGACGAAAAATACATGGGCATTAACAGCCTGCTCGGGGCGCGCATGGATAAGGAGGTGCGCGCCAGCGGCAAGTTGTATTTCACGTTCGATCCATTGCTTGCGCAGCATGTGCTGTTGCCGAGCGCATGGGCGCGGCTCAACGTTCATCTGGTCATGAAGCTGCGCAGCAAATACGCGGTGCGGCTGTACGAAGTGATGGAAGCCTTTGTGAACCGGCGCGATAGCTCTTACACAGTTTCGATCGAAGAACTGCAAAATGCGCTCAAGGTGCCGGACAATGCCTATCCCGATTGGCGTGAGCTGAAAAAGCGCGTGCTCGCGCCCGCCGTGAATGAAATCAACCGCTACTGTGAAGAGGCTGGTTTCGTCGTCGGCTATGAAGGGGTTCGCGACGGCAAGGCCTATACGAAAATCAAATTCATGGTGACGAAGACGGCGGCTCGCGATGACCGCGATAATTTGTTGCAGGGCAAAGCCAAACGCGCGCGTTCGTTCAAGGGCGCGCCTGCTTTGCAAGTCGTGGCCAGTAGTTACGAACCGACCGACGCAATTCTCGACAAGCTGTACGATCTTGCGCCTGGCTGGGACCGGCAAGGGCTGCTCAGCAAGTACCGCGAGTGGAGCAGGGGCAAGGAGCCCGCAAGCAATCCGCACGGCGCATTTCTCGGCTGGGTGAAGCGGTTCACCAAGGGGAAAGCCGCCGCCTAACGACGGGAGCACCCAAGAAAGGAGCCGTGCATGTACAAACCAGGCGGAACAATTGCGACAGCCTTGGGTCGTATCCAGCAAACGAACTATGTGCTGCCGGCGATCCAGCGTGTATTCGTCTGGAAGCCGGAGCAAATCGGGCGTTTGTTCGACAGCCTGATGCAAGGATATCCGTTCGGTACTTTCCTGTTCTGGAAAGTTGAACCGGCAACGAGCGGCAAGTTCAAGTTTTACGATTTCGTGCTCAATTACCACCAACGTGACGCGGCTCACTGCCCCGAGTTGCCAGCGCTGTTGGCGATCACGGCCGTGCTCGACGGACAACAGCGGCTAACCGCCCTGAATATCGGCTTACGGGGTTCAATGGCGGTCAAGCAACCAAATAAATGGTGGAACAATCCAGATGCCTTCCCGAAGCGAACCCTGAGATTAAATCTACTTGCTTCTCCTGAACCTGATGAGGACGGTGTCGTCTACGACTTTTGTTTCCTTGACGATGCACAGGCAACGCGGACGGAAGGGACGTTATGGTTCAAAGTGCCCGACATCCTCGGAATGAAGGATGGCCCGGCAATGCTGAACTGGCTCGTCGCGCAGCAACTGACCGGCGATGACCGGAGCCGTGCTTACGCGACGCTCGATCGACTGCACCGGGTCGTTGGGTTCCTTTACGCAAAGGTACGTAACGCGACATGAGCGCTGGTTATACTAGTTGTATAATCAATAGGTTAACGCAATTCAAGAGGTCCCATTTAGCGGCCTGATTTTAACGTCGTATTTGGGAGGTGGAATTTCGACCAGACGTCGCCTTCGACCAGTGATGTTCATCTGGGCCTTCGGAAGGCCACCAGAGGTTGGCTGAAGGCCGTCGCAACTGATAGGACCGCGCACGCAGCGGAGACCCTAAATTTTGCGGGGATCTATGTCGCATTACGTACCTTTGCGTAAAAGGACCCGTTCCTGCATAATCAGGAAAAATGTGTGAGCAACAGAAGCCGGCCCTAGAGGACAGGATGCTCCGGCTGCATTGGGCGGCTATAATTGCACGTGCCCTCGATTCCATCCGGCTTTAGATTTGCGCAGCGACGAGGGATTCCGTGCGCAGGGTAAACGAGCAAATATGGCTGCGTCACAGAGTCAGCGTTTGCGCCGCATGGCTGAGAAAGCATCGCGGCGAAAGGCCATCGTCACCGAGAAGCGCAAAGCTGACACGGTAATGATGGGGGGACGCGAGGCACGTCAAATCAGCGAGGCGGCGCGCTCGCCGATCAAGGCCTGTGTGGTGGCGGACCGGCTCTTCGCCGACGGCATCGGCTGGGTGTTGTTGGCGCGAACTTTACCGTCGGGGCTCGTCGGCGTCAGCTTTTTCCTCGTCGACATCTGGTGCCTTGGAGTCAAGGATGCATTTTTCGCGCTCAATACACCGCAGACATTCGCAGACCGAATGGCTACGTCAAACGAAGATCAACCGCTCGTCGATATTGATCCGTCGGTTGCACGCAAACTGCTGCACGACGCCGTCGCCTACGCGGGTTCTTTCGGTCTTGCGCCGAGCGAAGGATTCGCTGAGGCTGAGGCGATTTTCGGTGACATTCCCCTAGCGACGGAGAAATTTCCGTTCGGCAAGGATGGCAAACCATTCTATGTGTCAGGTCCAAACGACTCGGCCACACGCATACGACGAATCCTTGACACGCTCGTTAAACGCGTTGGCGAAGGCGGTTTTGACTACGTCGTTCATGTGGACGATTTTGCTTGATGGGCACACTCTGCTTAAGAGCACAGATCATCCGGCAGGCTCACACCCGTTCTATGAATTGGGAGACGTTCAATGCTTGATGATCCCAGGAAGACAGAGCCACTTATGGCGAAGCTGAAAGAGTTATTGCCCATTCCAACAAACGTCACACCATATCTTGCCCGCGAAGTGGCAAAGCAATCGCCGGATATCTCCGTTCCCAACCGATGCAATGTAATTGACGTTATTTATAGTGGTGATTTTGGAGGTATTGTCTGCTGCCTCGACATCGGCGGCCCCGATACGAAAAGTGCTCATTTGGTTTCAATAACCCACTTGATCTTTAATCGGAACGTTCCTTTGGCGCGCGAGATCGAGGCCTATCAGCGGCATCGCATCAAGAAGCTGAAACAACAGCGGGGTAGCGGCTACAATTAGGGTTGGTGCGCTTTTGCAAATCCGGAGCTAAAGGGACACGAAATGGCAGGGCGGCGCGAGACTGAATCACGAGCGTTTCTTAGAGACGGCCACGCCCCCGAGAGCGACGTCGCGCTTCTCGCGCGGCGGATCGAGGAGATTTGCCTTGACGCCATCGCGGCCGTTCCCCCGGCGAAAGTCGAGGAATCCGTGCTGCAATGGCTGTCCAAGAAGAGCCTCGATCGAGACGCTCCCTCCAGCGGCCTCCTGGTCATGGAGGCGTCCGCGCTCGCAGGCTATCTGGCGCTGTTCACGCCCCCGCTGTTGGGGGCTGCTCCGATCGAACGCTTTATCCGCCAGCGCCGCGTGAACGCCGATAACGGGGCGCGCGCAGCCTTGGACGCGCTGGCCGAGACGAGCTTTTATCTCATTCAATTGATGTCGCGCGCTTCCCCGCAATCGGTTTTCGTTAAGGATTTGACGAGCGGCAAAACCTTGGTCTTGTTCGATAAAGACATTCCCGGCGCCGCCATGGGCGCCGATATCGCGGTTTGGCTCGCGCCGCTGCCGGGAGGCAGCTTCGTCACGCTCGGGCCATTGACGCCGCTCGACGCGGCGGCGCTCGGCGAGGGGCTCTCCTTCGTACGGCCGGGCAAGGGCATGAGCAATCCGCGGCGCTGCGCCGCCGCCGTCTATCGGCATGTCATGCGCCATGGCGGTTTGCGCATTGAGGGCTTGAATATTTTTCCTGAGGACTCGCTCGAAGAACTCGCGCGCTTCGCCGAGGGGGAAGAATATGACGGCCTCGATCACCTCGCCGGCGCCGTCGCGGCGACGAAGAAGGGCGAGGATCCTTCAGCCGAAATCATCGGGGAGGTGCGACGCCTCGCCTCTCCACCGCATCTGATCCAAACGATGGCGCGAAACGTCATCTCCCGCCAACACGGCCGCGCGGACTTGGCGGAGGCCTTTTGGCGCATCAGCTTCATGATGATGGAGACTCTTGATCGCCGCGCCGCCGCCGGGTCCGGCGATAAGGATCAATCACTTGAGTTTGTCGCCGCGGCAGTCGACCGCGCCGTGGCGGAAAACCGCGCGCTGGAGGAAACGCGTTCGCTGTTTGAGGAATTGCGCCGCCGCCTCATGGCCTCTCGGCGCGCCGGGGCCAACAATAGCGCCGGCGACGCAGAGCTCGCGCGCGTCCTGCAGCGCATCCAGGCGTTGCGCGCCAAAACCGTCGAACATGGCTGCACGGAACAGGAGGCGCTCGCCTCCGCAAGGAAAGTGGCGGAACTGCTCGATCGCTATGGCCTGTCGCTTGGCGAGGTCGAGATGCGCGATCAGGCGTGCGAGGGCGTCGGCGTCGACACCGGCCGACGGCGGCGCGCGCCGCTCGACGAATGTGTGCCGGCGATCGCCCTGTTCTGCGATTGCAAGGAGTGGATCGAGACGGCCGCGAGCGGCGCGATCCGTCACGTGTTTTTCGGTCTGCCCGCGGATGTGGAGGCGGCGCATTACCTTTACGACCTGATCGTCTTGACCTTCGCGACCGAAACGGCGCGGTTCAAAAACGAGGACATACCGATTGCGGCCGGGGCGCGGCGGAGCTCAACACGTTCGTTCCAGATTGGGCTTGCGCATGGAATCTGTGACAAGCTGAGGAGCATGAAAGCGGAGCGAGACGCCGCCAACCGGCTTTCGACGGGCCGCGACCTCGTGCCTATAAAAGCTTCCGTCATCGAGGACGAACTGGAAAAGCTTGGGCTGTCGTTCCATGTCAAAACAGAAAGCCGCAAGCGCATGGTGGCGCCGGACGCCTACCACGCGGGCCGCGAGGCCGGGCGGAAATTTGAACCGCGACGCGGCGTCGAGGCGGCTTGACTCGTCGCTTGCCACACCATCAGATTCATGACCAGCTCAAACCGGAATTTCCGAAATTCACGAATTTAGAATTCAACTTTTATGCGCCACAGCATTTCTTAAACTTTTTACCTGAGCCGCATGGGCATGGGTTATTGCGACCGGCCTTTAATGCTGTCTGCAAATTGCTGGCGCGCTTGGTCTCTTTCGAAGCTTCCATGCGCCAGTAGGCGGAAATAGCCAGGACGGTGGCTGGGATGGCGTCAGACGCCTCCTCCATTGTCTTGATCATTTCTTCGGGCGAGAGGTCGAGCCGCGCGCTGCGCCCGTTCTCTTCATCAGAGCACAGAAGCATGATGGGGGTCAGCAACACGGCGGCCTCTGACGTGGCAAGCTGCTTCCATAGGTTTGGACGCAAGGCGATGGCATGGGCGAAGCCTTTGGCCCAGTCGGAGGCGATGGTGGTACCGTCATTGGTGCGCCAAATGATCGGCCGGGGCGCGCACTCGCCGATCTGGCGCAAAATTTGGTTGTAATGGCCCATGATCGCGGCGAGCACGATCCGAGCTTGCGTTTCGTTAGCGAATGTTGCGGCTGCTTCGCCCCAAACCACAGGCAGCCACTCACTCGGCGTGATGAATTCTGGTCCGACTGCTATCCCGGTCAGGAAGCCATCGAGATCCGATAGCATCATACATTCTGGCGGGGCCTTGTCGGACCTCAGGAACGCATCGAGCTGGATCAGGTCAGTATCGAGCGCGCCCGCCGTCTCTTTCTCAGTTGTTGCCATGTCCTCCCGCCGCCGCGCCTTTCCGGTTTGTCGACGATCCAATCTCATTACGCCAATGACGTGTCAACGCCCCCAACGCGGCGGCGCGTTGACTTGGGGCGCATTGACCAAACGGTTTCGCCGCAAGGTTCCATATTGGGGATTATGCGACTTTGACAGCGCCGCGCGGAGAAGCGCAGACTGCTACGTATGGTGCGAAGTTGGTTGAGAGCTATCGTAACAATGGCGAGATATTACAGCGATGAAACCATAAAACTTCTAAAGGGCGAACATGCCAGCCTACACGGCCTGTGCGGCTGAGAGGAACAGAAAAGTAGCATAAGGCTCCTATCCCTCGATGACGCGGTAAATTGTTGCCGGGTGAACGTTGAAGGTCCTGGCGACAGCGCTGATCGATTTCCCATCCCTGACGAGTTCCCGGGCCAGTTCTTGCTGGTCGAGCCGCATTTTCTTTGGTCGGCCGAAGGTCACGCCGCGCGCTTTCGCGGCCATTCTGCCGTCGTTTGTCCGGCTGATAATGAGGGTGCGTTCGAACTCGGCGATGCCGGCAAAGATTGTCATGACCATCCGGCCGGAAGGGCTTGTCGTGTCGGCCCATGGCTCATCAAGTGACTGGAGTCCCGCGCTTTTTTCCGTCAGCCGCTCCGCTATCCGCAGGAGCTCGGAGGTTGAGCGCGCCAGGCGGTCAAGTCGGGTCACTACGAGGACGTCACCCTTGCGCAGCTGTTCGATCAGCTTCTCCAGCTTGGGGCGATTGCGTTTGGCACCGGAGAGTTTTTCTTCGAACAGCTTTTCGCACCCAGCCGCGGAGAGGCGCTGGCATTGGCCGTCGAGGTTTTGATCCTCGGTCGAGACCCGGGCATACCCCAGTTTCATGCGAGCGCCTCGCTGACGTTGCAAAACATATTGCTAAAATAATGACTTTCGCATATGTATTTTGCAAGGAAAATCTCCTTGAATCTCAGTGCCTCCCTTACCCTCCGCAAAATTCCTAAGTTTCGCACGATATGCCCACCCGCTACCTGTCCGATGAGCAGCGGCAACGCTATGCCAATTTTGCCGTCGCTCCTTCCCCCGACCAGTTGGCGCGGCATTTCCATCTGGATAAAAACGATCGGGAGATCACCGATGGGCTGCGTGGTGACCACAACCGCCTCGGCTTTGCCCTCATGCTTGGTTCGGCCAGGTTTCTGGGCGTTTTCCCTGGCGCTGATATCAAAATCCCCGAATCTGTCTTGGCTTTCCTGATCAGCCAGCTGGGTTTGAAGGAGGCTCCCTCTCTCACGAGCTATTTTGACCTTGGTGGCCAACGCAAACGGCATGTCGCCCTTATCCGTGAGCGCTATGGTTTCACAGAATTTTCTGATAATGGACCTGCCCGGTTTCGCCTGACGAGGTGGCTTTATGCACTGTGCTGGACTGGCGACGATCATCCGGGATCCTTGGTCGAGCATGCCACGTCCTGGCTGCTCGTAAACAAGGTACTGCTGCCGGGTGTGAGCGTACTTGAACGCTTTTGCGGGCGGATCCGGGACCGGGCGCAAAAGCGTCTTTGGAAACGGCTTGTTGCCGCCCTCGACGAGAAGCAGCGTGAGCGGATTGCAAAGCTGTTTGATGACACCAGTGATGCCAGCTTTGCCGCCCTGGATGCCCTCAGAACCGCGCCGACACAGCGGTCGCCGGGTGAATTCCTCCTGCAACTCGACAGGCTCGACGCGATCCGTGCATTTGATCTGCGGCCGTCACCGCCAAGAGGCGTTCCGGCAGCAAGCCTGGAGCGTCTGGCGCGCGTCGCGCGTGCGGGAAAACCATCCGCCATTGCGGCCCTTCAGGAGCCGCGCAGAACGGCAACTGTGGCGGCGCTGTTTCATACGCTGGAGGCGGCAGCGCAAGATGACGCGGCCGAGCTGGCTGAGGCGCTGATCACCGATCTGGTTAAGGATGCCGAAGCCGCAGACAAAAGAGCCAGACTGAGAAGCCTGCGCGATCTCGACGATGCCGCCATTCTCCTGCGCGACATGGCCGGCTTGATTTTCGCAGAGGGCACACTGCCGCTGGATCAATGGCGGAATGCTTTGTTTGAACGGCTTCCTCGTGAGGACATCGAGGCGGCAATGGCTGAAGTCGATGCAATTGCCAAACCTCATGATGCCAGGCCTTACGCCGAGCTTCGCACCAGATGGCGCAGGGCGCGCCGCCTGTTCTTCAATATTGTAACCAGGCTGGAAATGGATGCCGCACCTGGCGGCAAGGCGGTACAAGAAGCCATTCGCTATCTCGCGAAAATTCCCGATTGGTCCGCTGCGAAAATGCGCGATGCGCCAACCGCGGCGATCCCGAAAGCATGGCAGCCGCATGTTCTGGATGAAAAGGGCCAGGTTGTTGATCCGAGGGCCTATGTTTTTGCGATCATTGACGCCTGGCGTGCCGCTGTAAAGCGCCGCGATATTTTTGCCAAGCCAGGCACACGATATGGCGATCCGCGGCGCGGGATGTTGGACGGACCAACGTGGCAGGCCTCCAAGCTCGTGGTTTGCCGGGCCCTCAACCGCTCGCTGGATGCTGAAACCGAAATTGCTGGTTTGGCGAAACTGCTGGATGCCGCTTATCGCACTGCTTCTGAACGGGCTGCAAGCAATCCTGATCTGCGCTTCGAGACGGTGAAGGGAAAGACGCGAATTGTGGTCACGCCCCTCGATCGGCTCGAAGACACGGAAAGCCTACGCATACTGCGTCCCGAAGTTCACGGAAGAATGCCAAAGGCCGGCATGCCCGATCTCTTCCTGGAAATTATGCAGCGCACCGGCTTTGCCGCAGCCTTCACGCATCTCAGTGAACGGCAAGCCAGGGTAGAGCATTTTGAAATCAGTCTGTGCGCTGCGCTGGTGGCGGAAGCATGCAATATCGGCACCGAGGCGGTCAGCCGGCAGGAGGCGCCTGCCCTCAGACGGGAACGTCTGGCCTGGATCAGCCAGAATTTTATCCGTCCGGAAACCATCGCCGCCGCCAATGCGCGGATCGTGTCCGCGCATGCAGCGCTGCCGCTCGTCAAACTTTGGGGAGCAGGGGATATTGCTTCGGCGGACGGCATGCGTTTTACCGCGCCGGCGAGCGCCATCCATGCCGGACCCAACCCAAAGTATTTCGGCCAGTCCCGAGGAGTGACCTGGTACAATTTGATGTCCAACCAATTCAGCGGCCTGAACGGCATTGTCGTTCCCGGCACGCTGCGGGACAGCCTGGTCCTGCTGGCTCTTCTCCTGGAGCAGGAAACCGAGCTGGAGCCAATGGAATTCATGACCGACACCGCCGCCTATTCTGATGCGGTGTTTGGCCTGTTTTGGCTGCTTGGCTACCAGTTCAGCCCGCGGCTGGCTGATCTCGGAGACACAAAGCTGTGGCGGATCGACCGGAAAGCCGATTATGGCCCGTTCAACAGCCTGGGCAAAGGCAGCATCAATATCGGGCTGATCCGCGAAAACTGGCCGGATTTGATCCGCCTCGCCGGTTCGCTGAAACTCGGACATCTCAAGGCGGCCGGGATTATGCGAACCCTGCAGGTGAGGGATAAGCCAACCACTCTGGCCCGGGCACTCTCCGAAATCGGCAGGATCGCCAAGACAATTCACATCCTGCGCTATATCGACGACTCAGCGTTCCGCCGCCGGATCCTGACCCAGCTCAATCACACGGAACTGCGTCATCGCCTCGGCCGGCGTATCCACCACGGCGAGCGCGGTGAAATCCGAAGCCCGCTTCGGCAGGGGCAGGAAGAACAGCTTGGCTGCCTTGGCCTCGCCCTCAATGCCGTCGTACATTGGAATGCCATCTATATGCAGGAAGCCATCCAGCAGTTGAGACGGGACGGCATGGACATCAGCAACGAGGACATCTCCCACCTCTCCCCGCTCATCTGGCGCCATCTCAACTTCCTCGGGAGGTACGACTTCTCGCTACCCGATACCGTCATCAACGGCAGTCTCAGGCCGCTCAGGGACCCTACTTCCGCATGGGACTTTTGAGTAGCCTTATGCTCCTTTTCTGTTCCTCTCAGCCGCACAGGCCTCCTTGGAGCTAGCTTAAGGTGAGCTACGTGCAAAAATTAAGCAGACCGTGTGAAAACTCCGACTGACGGGATTCCCTTGGCGCCGGCATGCGGTTAGAATCCGGCATGACGCACATATCCGGATTCGAACGCTCGCAACTCCTGCTTTTGCCGGAAGCGATTGACGATTATGTCGGCACCGACAATCCCGTCCGGTTCATCGACGCCTTCGTCGATG
>Ga0302319_10019408_pt1 | contig 12351 bp, 13 predicted proteins | sample Bog_T0_2_FD_203319 | JGI IMG/M metagenome (GOLD analysis project Ga0302319, IMG submission 203319) | Peat permafrost microbial communities from Stordalen Mire near Abisko, Sweden - Bog_T0_2 | ecosystem: Environmental > Terrestrial > Soil > Wetlands > Peat | place: Sweden: Abisko, Stordalen Mire... | reverse complement strand
CCGATTCGAGCTAAAACGAGCAACCGGGCGAGCTTTCGAGCCTCCAGCTCGCGCCCGGTTGCGGTCGAACGTCTCGACGCGCCTCACTGGCACACCTCTTTTACCCACAAATCATGCTACAGACCCGCATTTCCCAACTCGATTTGCTGATCGCGGGAATTTGATGAATCAAGCATTTGAGCAAATTCTTACTTGCTTTGTAGGCGGTCTGTTCGAGCCTGCGAATTCGCCGCGTGCGGCTCGCTCCTGGAATCGGCGGATCATTTCCGCAGTTAAATATTGTCTTCCGCCGATATTGATAGGCCGGTCGAGCCAGCCGCGCTGAATCCAACGCCAGGCGGTGCTTGGCACGACGTCCATGTCAGCGCGAAAGCGTCGCAGACTGACCATTCCGGTTTTATTGCTCGTGGGTGTAGTTGATTCCATTCAGCGCCAGATTTACCGGCAATTAGGAATGAACTGAATACAAAAACGCTCCAATTTTCGGAGCGTTAATTCGATTGCGTGATGGTAGCCGATTGCGACCGGAAATCTGTCGGAAGCAGTTTTGACTGCACCCTACGTTTCGGTTTCTCCAGCCAGTCTTTTTCCCAATCGTCCAGCGACGGAACGGTGACTTCCGCGTGTTTCGCATACGCCCGATGCACTGCCTTGCTGTTGTGTCCCCCGCCTGTTGTGCGAATCGCTCCGGGAAACCGCACTTCAAAGCTCGCTCGGCCCAGGCATATCGATACGAGTGCAGGGACACCCCCACAATATCCAACCCAATGCATCGTTGCTTGAATTCCGTCGCCCGGTCGCCGGCCCGTACCGTCCAGAGGCACCTTGAACACTTCGCCCAAGAGGCGCTGGGGCACAATTCAGTCGATGTGCATCGTGCCTATGCCAAGCGAGCCAAGATGAAATTGCCCAGCCTGGAAGAATATGAGAAAAAAGCCGTGTCGCTGGCTGCGTCGTCATTAGAATGATCCGGGAAAAATGCCGACGAAATCAACGTCATTCTTTTGGCTTTAATTTCCTTGAGAGAATGCGCGTGCGCAGTGCGCAGTGCGCAGTGCGGTGACCCTGTCAGCACGGAAGCGGCGGCCTGCCCTGATTGCGCGGCACTGCGGCGACGGCAAGCGCCCCGGTCCGTCGGACGTACTCGGCATTTACATTTTTCTACCGGTTGCCAAACTCCCCAAGTGTTTATTTTGCCAGGGCGGTTAAGGTTTTATCAATGAGCAACCGCTTCATCTGTTCATACCCATAAACCAATCGAAAGCCCGGCTGAAGAATATCTTTGCTGCGGATCTCGTAAATGCGTTGCTCGCGCACCGCAGTCAAACTATTCCATCTGGGTCGCGCGGTGATTTCGGCGGGTTGCACCGGTTCCCCGCACCAGGATGCGAAAATGATTTCAGGGTCGGCACGGCATACTTGATCCAAAGAAACCACGCGCTCCGCCGCGTTGTGCTTGCATCGCAAGTGCTCAAAAATGTCTTTGCCACCGGCGCGTTCGATCAGTTCGCTTACCCAGGTGATGCCGGAAATCAGCGGGTCGTTCCATTCCTCAAAATAAACCCGCAGATACCGAGCGACATTTTCCACGGGCGCAAGCCGGGCCAGAAATTCATGCAACAAGATTTCGCTTTCACGTTCGCGATTCACGACCCGCGCAAGCAATGCCAGCGTTGTCTCGATTTCACCCAGCGTGCGTTGGTTGGTGGCAAGGACCGAATAGCCGCGCTGGATGAGCGCGGCGGCAATCTGGGTTTGCACGTCGGAAAAAGTGATGATCAAGTCTGGCTTGAGTTGCGTGATTTGACCCAGGTTCGCGGAACTAAACCCGCTGACGCGCGGTTTGGGTGGTGCGCTATCCGGCTGGTCAAAATAAACCGTCACGCCAACAACGCGTTCCCATGCGCCAATGCGCCAAAGCCAATCCGCCGCCTCGGCAGAAAGACAAACAATGCGGTGCGGAATCCGGCTCATTGGGTGATGCTGGCGTTGCTTGGTACGGGCAATGACGGCAACCATGGTCACAACAATAACCACGCCGTAAATGAAATATAGCGGTTAGAACCATCAGGCCGCGATCAAAATAAAAATCGCCGGGTGTAATTTTTGGCGGCGGGCTGCCGTGTGCTTTGGCCGGATGAAATTTCATCCCGCAGGCGCGGCAGAGACAGGCGTGGTTCTGCAACCCGGGTGAAACTTGCGCTATGAGCTCGTCGGGGATGTTTACTTTGACGCACCAGCACGGGCCTTTGCAGGCATCCCCCGTGCAAAGCCGGCAATCGTTCGGCTGGCCGCAAAGCGGGCAGTGTCCGGCGTCAAATGAATTGGTCGGTGCGGAATTCATTTCGTTGAATTGCTGGCTGGTAATGGCGTCGCAAGTTGCATTTCGTGAATTTCCAGATAAGCCAAGCGAGCCAAGATGAAATTGCCCAGCCTGGAAGAATATGAGATAAAGGCCACGGCACTGTCTTCGGCACCGGCAGAGTGATCCTGGAACACTGCCGGCAAAATTAACTTTACTTTTTATGGCCTTAACTTCATTCAGAGAATGCGCTTGCGCAGTGCCGCGACCCAGGCAGCACGGAAGCGGCGGCTTTGGCCAGCGGAATTTGTTTCGGAGGTTGCACCCAGCGAGGTTTTTACCGACCCAAAGATTTTGACATCACTGATGACACAATTGGGCTGGACCCATTTTCTGCACCTGATTCGGCTCGACGACCCGATCAAACGTGACTTCTATGCCGAAATACGCCGCATTGAGCGGCGGAGCATGCGGATGCTCCAAAAGAAGATCGGCGGGATTTTGTTTGAGCGGACGGCACTGTCAAAGAAGCCTGAAAATCTGGCCGCGCTGAAGCTCAAATAGTCGCGCGGGACAAGCCGGCCAGTAAAAGAGCCGAACATTTCAGAACTTTATCGACCTGCAGACGCATCAAACGGGACATGGAAAATCACTTTAGCGCCTAAATTACATTTTGATGGTCGAAGTGGATGGACCGTATTTGTCCCACCCCTATGGCTAAAATTTTAGAAAACATGAAATACGGCGAACAAATTTGGCTTCTCAACCGAGCGCTTGCTATTTTAACCTAGAAGCTGTTATCCAACTTGCAAGAAAACGGGTGAACTACCACGCACACACAGCGGCCGGTGATGACGGGACACCACTGCCAGATTTCTTTTGGCAGCCGCTGGTCGCGTATTTGTCCAACGTCGCCGCACTTGCCGGTCGGTTCACCACGCCACGCTCCAAAAGTGCTTCTCCCGGCTTGAAAATCCGTTCGCAGGAGGTATCTTATGTCCGATGAACTGGATCGAGAACATCCGCCAATGGCGTCAGCTCCCGACGACGGAAAAACTCCGCCGCCGCTGGCAGGCCATTCCCCAGGATGTGGCCCAGAGCATGTCCTTCGAGCAGGAACCAGTGGAACTGCGCCGCCTGCAAGAAATACTCGACCAGATCGCGCCACCCGTTTCATCGAAACCACTCGCGGCGTCCTTGCCTATTCCGAATTAGCCCCGTTGCTGGCCGAACGCGTTCTGCGCGCCGAAGCCGCCCTCTACCAGTCGGAATTCGATTCATGGCCGGCTGACGAACGCCTCGCCGCCGAATTTCATCGCCGTATCTGCCATGATCTGGTGCCCGATTGGGCAGGCCGCTGGCGAAGCATTGAAGTGCGCGTGGGCAGTCTCACGCCGCCGCCCCCGCATCAGGTTCCCGTCCACATGCGGAATTATGGGGCGGACCTGCTGGCCCGCTGGCCGGCCGCCGCCGCCGCGCCCAGCGATTTCACCTTGGAACTGCTGGCCTTTGCCGAGGGCCGGTTCCTGAGCATCCATCCGTTTCAGGATTTCAACGGCCGCACCATCCGGCTGTTCCTTCTGGAACTGCTGCGCCGGCTGGATTTGCCGCGCGTCACGCTCGCCCCAGAATCAGCAGCCGATCGGCAAACCTACTTTCAAGCGCTGGAAGCAGCCGACCGCGCCGACTGGCTGCCCCTCTTTCAAATCTGGCAACAGCGATTCACCGACACGCCGCAAAACCCATGAAACCGAATCCCCTCCAACTAGAAATCGCCGGGGCGATTCTTGTGCTTGCGCAATTGTTCTGAATGGTGATGAAATACTACGCACACACAGCGACCGGTGATGACGGGAAACCATTGGCGGAAAGTTCTGGCAAATGGCAGCCGCTCGCCACGCATTTGACCAACGTCGCCGACCTTGCCAGTCGGTTTGCGAAACCCTTCAATCTTGAGGATGAAGCGAGACTGGCAGGGTTGCTGCATGATTTAGGGAAGTATGCGGACAAATTTCAAGCTCGCCTCCACAATCCAGCCATTCACGGCATCAACCATTGGGCGGCCGGATCAGCTCAAGCAGCCAAAATGAAAGCTTCGGCGGTGGCGTTCGCATCTGACGGTCATCACACAGGAATTCCTGCTTTGAACGATGCCGAATCTGGCACGCCTTTGAGCCAGACGATCTACAAATTCGGTGAGAACAGACTTCGTTTAGAGATCACCGGCGACTGCCCAGAAGACGCCGCCACCTTACTGGCTCGATTTAATAAGGATGGTTTGCAGTTACCTCAATACTCCCGACGAGCGGTGCAGAAGGATCAATGGTTTGAGGAAGCCCTCCGAACGCGAATGCTTTTCAGTTGCCTTGTGGATGCTGATTTTCTGGATACGGAAAAGCATTTCGATGCGAGGCAAGGTGATTCACGTATTGTGCCGGAACTCGATACGAAACAAGCCCTGCAAATTCTCCAAAACTTTCTTGCGTCCAAATCACATGAAGGAGCAGTCAATGAGTTGCGAAAAAATCTACTCAACGATTGTTTGAGTGCGGCAGAACAATCGCCGGGATTGTTCACACTCACCGCCCCCACCGGCAGCGGCAAAACGCTTTCCTCGCTAGCGTTCGCTTTGAAGCACATCGTCCATCACAATGCCATGCTTGAGCAGGACGATCCGCGGCGTTTTCGCCGAGTAATCGTCGTGATTCCATTCACGAGCATTATTGAGCAAACCGCTCGCGTTTATCGCGAACTTTTTGAGCCGGCGTTCGGCCCGGACTTTGTGCTGGAGCATCACAGCGCCGTTGCACCGCGTGAATGCAAGGAAGATCAGGGCCGCGATGCCGAGAACGAGCGCCTGCGCCGCGCCCGGCTTGCGGCGGAAAACTGGGCGTCGCCACTGGTCGTCACCACCAATGTCCAGTTCTTCCAAAGCCTCTTCAGCAACCGCCCATCCGACTGCCGCAAGTTGCACAACATCTGCCGTTCCGTGGTTTTGTTTGACGAGGTGCAAACCCTACCGACACGCTTTGTCCCTTCGCTGCTTTCGGGTGTGAGTTTGGTGGTGCGCGATTACGGCGTCAGCGCGGTTTTCATGACTGCGACGCAGCCGGCATTTGCTTCGGCGGGCAAAGCGTTGCCTTATGATTGGCAGCCAGTGGAGATTTCTTCCAATCCGGGCGCAATGGCGGAAACTCTGCGCCGAACTAGCATTGAACTTCCCCAACCGAGCGAAGAAATATCGTGGCCTAACCTTGCTGCCAGGCTGACCGCCGTTCCGCAATCCTTGTGTGTCGTGAACACGACCAAGGATGCACGCGAACTTTTCCGTCTGGTGCAATCCGCCGAGCCGGATTCAGCCTTTCACCTCTCCGCACGCCTCTGCCCAGCGCATCGCCAGGGAAAAACACAATCCATTCGCAGCCAGCTTGCCGCTGGCAAACCCTGCCGGCTGGTTTCAACGCAATTGATTGAAGCGGGCGTGGACGTGGATTTCCCCGTCGCGTTTCGTGCGCTTGGCCCGCTGGATTCCATCATTCAAACCGCCGGTCGCTGCAATCGTGAAGGCCGCCAGGACGAACCCTGCCCCGTGATTGTGTTTCGGCCCAAGGATGGTGGACATCTGCCCAAAGGTTATGAACAGGTGATGAAGATCACGGAAAGTTTTCTAGCCCGTTTTGCCGAGGCCCAATCGCGAATTCATCAACCGTCATTCTACGCCGAATACTTTGCGGAACTTTACGGCTTCCTTGGTCCGGGATCCCAGCGGGACGATCCCGTGTTCGCCGCCAGTGAAGAATTCAATTTCCCGAAAGCTGCGCAGGAATGTCAGTTGGTCGGCAACGAAACCCGCGCCGTGCTTGTGAAGTGGAAACTCGGCGCGGAACTCGCGGACAAACTCCGCACGCAAAAGCACCTGACCGCCGCCGAATGTCGCGAAGCTCAACGGTATTCGGTGAATCTTTACCGAGGAGAATTCTTTCACGCTCAAGCCAAGGGCTACATTTATCAGGCCGCCGAAGACTGGAACTTCTGGGTTTGGAATTCGGATTACGACGACAACCTTGGTCTCGGCCATCTCGACGCCAACAATTTTTGCCAATGACCACAAGCTTATGACCATCCATCTCAAAACTTGGGGCGACCTCGCCTGTTTCACCCGTCCCGAAATGAAAGTGGAACGCGTGAGCTATGCCGTCATCACGCCCAGCGCCGCGCGCGGCCTGCTGGAAGCGATCCTCTACAAGCCGCAATTCCGCTGGCGCATTCGCCGCATCGCCGTCAAAAAACCCATCCGCTTCCTCGCGTTCCGCCGCAACGAAGTGAAATCCCGTCTCTCGCCGCGCAAACCCGAACCGTTGCTGGCCGATGAAGATCGCACCCAGCGCAACACCCTCGCCCTCCGCGACGTGGAATACGTGATCGAAGCCAGCCTGCATCTGACGCCGCTCGCCGGTTTGCCCCACCGTCAACCCGCCAACGACGAGGACAACGGGGATGATACGCTGGTGAAGTATCTCGCCATGTTTCAGCGCCGCGCAGAAAAAGGCCAATGTTTCGCCCAACCCAGCTTCGGCTGCCGCGAATTCCCGGCGCACTTTGAGCTCGCCGACGAAGCCGCCATGCGAGTCATGCCCGGCCTCAATCCTGATACCGACCTCGGCCTGATGCTTTACGACGTCTTCAATCTCGACGTAGGCAAGGATCAACCGCCGGGCAAGGTAGAGAAGCCCGACGCACGCATCACCTTCTTTCCCGCCCGCCTCGAAGCCGGCGTGGTTAACGTCCCAGACTGGAATAAAATGAAGAAGCAACTCGGAGGTGCGCAATGATGCTTCAAGCCCTCATCGCATACGCCGAGCGCGAGAAACTCGGTGATGCAAATTTTGAATCTGTTGGGGTGCGTTGGCTGATCCCGCTTGATCACCAAGGCAAGCTCGCCGGTGGCCCGATTCCATTGATGGAAGATCCCAATGACAAGAAACCAAAACCCAAGCGGCTGCAACGGCCAAAGTCAGACCCGGATTTTATATCCCATGGACGTTCCTATTTCCTTTGCGACAGCCTGGAAAGGTCGCTGCTATTCGCGGAAGACGATGAGAAACGAAGGAAACGTAAACTGAATCAATCTTACTTCATCGGCTTGCTTGATGCTGCCGCGAACGATTGTCCTAGTGTTGCGGAAGCTTTGCGACAGCTTGCCGCGTTCCTGCGAGACGCAACACAGCTAGGAGAGCTTCATGAACAGCTTGTTGCATTAAAAGCAAAACCTAGTGAAAACGTTACATTCGCAGTGGCCGGTCGAAATCTGATCGATTCCGAGGAATTGCAGGATTGGTGGAGGCGGCGGGCCGAAAAGGAACGTGGGCAGCAAGAAACGGAGAAGTCCGTTTGTTTGGCCAGCGGAAAATATGGGCCGGTTTGCCGGACGACAGGTTTCATCAAGCTGCTTGGCGAAGACACAAAACTGATTTCGTTTAACAAGGAATGTCCTGCCTTCGAATCGTTTGGTTTGTCACAGGCAGCAAATGCCCCAATTTCGTTCGATTCGGAAGTGAATTTCCGCGCCGCCTTAAACGCCCTGATTGAGAAAAGCCGCCAGCAGAGGCTCGTATTCAATAACACGGTCCATCTTCACTGGGCGCGCCAACCGTTGGATTATGACCCGCTCGATATTCTGGCAAACGCCGACGAACAAGCCGTGGTCACACTTTTGAAATCTATTCACGCCGGCCAGACATCCCCAGCCTTTGATGACAACGCCTATTACGCCCTCAGCTTGTCCGGCAATGGCGCGCGGGTCATGGTGCGTGATTGGCTTGAATGCACTGTGCCGGAAGTCCGGCAACATGTCGCGAAATGGTTTCAAGACCTTGGCATCATTTCGCCAGAGAGCACGGGCGTTAAACGAGATTTCAAATTCTATGCACTACTCTTTGGAATGGTGCGCAAGGAACTGGACGAGTTGTCACCACAGATTTCCACACAGTTGCTCCATTCGGCTCTGCGTGGGACACCGCTACCTCAATCCGCCCTGGCTGCCGCATTGAAGCGTCAGCAAATCGAACCTAGCGGTGAGGACGCGCTGCGCACTGCCGTAATCGTGGCCCGTCTCGCGCTTATCAAAGCATGTTTGCTTCGCTCTCCGAATTCTCAAAACAACAACACTCATACAAAAGACACCATTATGACTGAATGCCTGAATCCCGAATCCAGCGACTCCGCCTATCTTTGCGGTCGCCTGTTCGCGGTCTTTGACCGCCTCCAATACCTTGCCCAAGGTTCTGTCAATGCGGGCGTCGTTGAACGTTATTACGCCAGCGCCAGTGTCACCCCGGCTCTCGTTATGGGTCGCTTGTTCCGCAATGCGCAATTTCATCTTGCCAAGGCTGGTGGTGGAGTTGCTGAAAATGTGCGTAAAGACTTTGAAGAAATTTCCTGTGCGCTTGGCGACCAGTTCAAGCCGACTCTAACCCTTGAGGAACAAGGCCGGTTCGCTCTCGGTTACTACCACCAAAAAGCCGAATACCGCCGCCGCTCGGCAGAAAGAAAGGAAGCCGAGGCGAAAGCAGAAGCAACAACCTAACCGCATTCGCAATTAACAATTCCGAATCTCAAAACAAACATTATGAACAACCGCTACGACTTCGTTTATCTCTTCGATTGCAAAGACGGCAATCCCAACGGCGACCCTGATGCCGCCAATTCGCCGCGCATTGATCCCCAGGACATGCACGGTCTCGTTTCCGATGTCTGCCTCAAGCGCAAGATTCGGAACTTCGCGCTGCTCGCAAAAAACGGCCAGCCGCCCTTCGACATCTTCGTCCAACAAGGCTCAGTGTTGAACGATAAGATCGTCGAAGGTCACAAGGCCGCCGGCAATGACGTGGACGGCAAAAAGAAAACCGCCGACCGTAAACAGATTCAATCTGCTCGTATGGAAATGTGCAAACGCTTCTATGATGTCCGTACCTTTGGTGCCGTCATGTCCACGGGTGCGAACGCCGGCCAGGTGCGTGGCCCTGTGCAAATTAGTTTCAGTCGCAGTATTGATCCCATCCTGCCGCTCGACTTGAGTATCACCCGTATGGCTGTGACTGAAGCGAAAGAGGCGGACGCTCCGAACCAAACCATGGGACGCAAAAACCTTATTCCCTACGGCCTTTACCGCTGCCACGGCTTCATCAGCGCGCATCTTGCAAACGAAACCGGGTTCAGTGACGACGATCTCGCCCTGTTCTGGCAATCCCTGACGCAGATGTTTGATCACGACCGGTCCGCCTCACGAGGCACGATGGCCCCGCAAAAGCTTGTCGTTTTCAAACACCAGTCCGCGCTGGGCAACGCGCCCGCACACAAGTTGTTTGAGCGCGTCACAGTTCAACGCAAAACCGGCGTTACGGTGGGGCGGAACTTCACCGACTATGAAGTCGTCATTAACAAAGCTAACCTACCGCAAGGAGTAGAGTTGAGCGAAATCCTATGACGCAGGTTGCCGAGAGTCGGAAGCGGGAGGCATTACCCCTCTCGCTTCTGAATGACTATCTCTACTGCCACCGCCGGGCGGCGTTGAAGGTGGTGGAAGGCTGGCGCGCGGCCAATCAGCACACCGAGCGCGGCGACATCGTCCATGAACACGCCGATCTGCGCGGCTACGAAGTCACCAAGGGCGTGAAGCTGCTCCGGGCGTTGCCGGTATTTTCCGACCGGCTGGGCTTGAATGGCAAATGCGACATTGTGGAGGAGCGTCCCGACGGCACAGTTTTCCCGGTCGAATTCAAGGTGGGCAAACGCCGGCAGTGGGAAAACGACGACGTTCAGCTTTGCGCCCAGGCGCTGTGTCTGGAGGAAATGTTTCAAACCGCCATTCCGGGCGGCGCGGTGTTTCACGCGGACAGCAAACGTCGGCGCGAGGTTGAATTCACGCTCGCGTTGCGGAAGATGACGGACCAAACCATCGCCGAACTTCACGCCCTGCTGGAGTCAACCGCTATTCCCCGCGCTGAGTTTCGCGAGGCGTGCGAGGAATGTTCGCTTTACAACATTTGCCTGCCCAAAGCCACGGGCGCTGGCAGCCGCGCGGCGCAGCTGTCCGGCCAACTTTTCAAAACCTGATGCCCGAAATCGCTCAAAACACATTGTATCTGACCACGCCCGGCAGCTATGTCGCGCGGGATCATCTAACGTTGCAGGTCGAGGTGCCCCTTTATCCGGCGGATCTGCCGACCCAGGAACGCATCCGCGAGAGGGCCGATGACTGGCGCAAGGTGTCTATTCCGATTCATCATCTGGAATCCATCTGCGTTTTCGGGGCCAGCACGATCAGTCCGCCCGCCCTGGACTTGTGCTGGGAACATGGCGTGGCCGTCAATTTCCACAGCGAGTTCGGCTATTTGCAGGCGCGCATGACCGGCGTAGCCGATACCAGCGTCACCTTGCGCCGGGCGCAATTCCGCGCGGCGGATGAGCCGGCAAAATGCGCGGACATCGCCCGCCAGATCATCGCCGGCAAAATCCAAAACGCTCGCAACAGCCTGTTACGCGCTGCCCGCGAGAATGACAACGAAGCCGAACGCGGGAAATTGTCGGAGGTGATTGAATCCCTGGCGCGGCAACTGCACCTGCTCGCCGGCCAAACCGATATTGAAAAAGCGCGCGGCGCGGAAGGCATGGCGGCGCAACTTTATTTTTCCGTGTTCACGTTCATGCTCAAACAGCAGCGGGAATCCTTCACGTTCGGCATCCGCAGTCGCCGTCCGCCACGCGACCGCGTGAACTGCCTGCTGTCATTTCTTTACGCTCTGGTGCGGCATGATTGCGTGGCGGCTCTGACGAGCATCGGCCTTGATCCGTTCGTCGGCTTTCTGCATGTGGACCGGCCCAACCGTCCATCGCTGGCGCTGGATTTGATGGAGGAATTCCGCCCGTGGCTGGCGGATCGGCTGGCCATCACGCTCATCAACCGGCAGCAGATCGCGCCAGAACATTTTGTGGAACGGGAAGGCGGCGCGGTGGAATTCACCGACACCGGTCGTAAGCTGGTCATCAAGGCATATCAGGAACGCAAACAGGAAACCCTGAAACATCCGTTGCTGGATCAGAATCTGCGACTGGCGCAGATGCCATACGTTCAAGCGCGGATTCTGGCGCGGCATTTGCGCTGCGACATTGCCGAATACGTCCCGTTCGTTCCGAAATAACCCTCAACTCTCAACTCTGAACTCTCAACCATGCTGATCCTCGTCACCTACGATGTTTCGACTGTGGAAAAGGCGGGCGTCCGCCGGTTGCGCCGCGTGGCGCAGGCGTGCGAAGATTACGGCGTGCGCGTCCAGAAAAGCGTGTTTGAATGCCAGGTCGGTCAGGCTGAATGGGTGCAGCTCAAAGACCGGTTGCTGAAGGAAATCAAAGAAGATGAAGATTCGCTGCGGTTTTATTATCTGGATGAAACCGCCAAACAGAGAATTGAACATCATGGCGTGGCAAAGCCCGTTGATTTGACCGAACCGCTCATTTTATGACCACGCTTCCGCGAACCACCAGTGACGGCTTAAAGGCCAGGGTTTCGCGACGGGGCGAAACCCCAGCAAAAGCACATTGTTCCAGCAGTTCTTTGACATCTAAAATGTTGCCGAGGGGCATTGATTGGCAGTTTGGCGGAAATAGGCTAAAAAGCATTTGCGACTTGGCCAGTTAGGCAGGTCGCGGTCGCTCCGGTCGAAAGGCCGGGGCGCGGATTGAAACATCGCCGGCAAGTAAAGACGATTGGTCGATACCGGGTCGCTCCGGTCGAAAGGCCGGGGCGCGGATTGAAACTGGTCCGGAACCGTCGCCATTGCCCCCGGAGAATGGTCGCTCCGGTCGAAAGGCCGGGGCGCGGATTGAAACAAGAGTTATTGGGGCGAGCACGCAACGGTCTATGCGTCGCTCCGGTCGAAAGGCCGGGGCGCGGATTGAAACTCCATTGACTATTGGTCGACGCAAAAGGTGGCGAGTCGCTCCGGTCGAAAGGCCGGGGCGCGGATTGAAACAAATCCGGAATGGCGCCA
>Ga0302319_10019404_pt1 | contig 12352 bp, 17 predicted proteins | sample Bog_T0_2_FD_203319 | JGI IMG/M metagenome (GOLD analysis project Ga0302319, IMG submission 203319) | Peat permafrost microbial communities from Stordalen Mire near Abisko, Sweden - Bog_T0_2 | ecosystem: Environmental > Terrestrial > Soil > Wetlands > Peat | place: Sweden: Abisko, Stordalen Mire... | reverse complement strand
TTTCTTAGGAGGAAGTAATGCCCATAAAGAAGAATAATAAAATAGACCCTAAATTAGAGCCTTTCAAAAAACTTCTTTTAAAAACAAAAGAACAGATCACTGGTGATATCCGTGGTTTGTCTGATGAGAATACCGGTAGTGGAAATGACCGGGGTGGGGACGTTTCTGGACATGCCTTGCATATGGCAGATGTGGCAACCGATATGTATGACCGTGAGTTTACCTTAGGGTTAGCCGCTAATGACCGTGAGCTTTTGCATCAAGTGAATGAAGCTTTAGAACGTATAGAAGCTAATGAATATGGTTTATGTGTTGCTTGCAAAAAACCAATTCCAGCGACCCGTTTGAAAGCGATACCGCATGCACAAACTTGCTTGAAGTGTCAGGAACTGCGGGAATCTAAGAAACGGTGATTGAAGTGCAAGAGGCCCGTCGTTCTAAGTGGGATATTATTATCTTTTTGTCGGGCGTTATAGCCATTGTTCTTCTTGACCGCCTAACGAAAAATTTCTTCTCAGGATTCTTGGATTTAAACGAATCCTTCGCGGTTATTCCTAATATATTTCATTTCACACTTGTCCACAATACCGGCATAGCTTTTGGTTTTTTTAAAGATTGCGGGGTGGTGTTTATTATTATCCCAGTGATCTTGACCGGCCTTCTTGTTTATAATGTATACTATTATCGTCATAGTCCCTATCTTAGCCGTACCTACATCATGGCCTTCTCGCTGATCCTGGGTGGGGCCATCGGGAACCTCATCGACCGTATCTTTTTGGGGTATGTGATCGATTTTATTGATTTCCGAGTTTGGCCTGTTTTCAATGTGGCAGATAGCGCAATTACTATCGGAGCCGGGATTATTCTGTTAAGATGTATTTTTGCATCAAAATGACATATGCATCCTATACTTTTTACCATTGGTCCAATTACAATTTACAGCTATGGCGTTATGTTGGCCACGGCTGTTTTGGTATGCACTTATTTTCTAAGTGTGGATGCTAAGCGCTATAATATTTCTCGGGAAACCGCCTATGATCTTGTATTTTGGTGCATCCTTGGCGGGATTATTGGAGCGCGTATCTTTTATGTATTTTTTGTTGAATGGGATTATTTTAGTCAAAATCTTTTTGAGATATTGATGTTGCAAAAAGGTGGTTTAGCCTGGCAGGGTGGATTTATAGGCGGGGCTTTGGCAGGGGTATGGTTTACCCGTCGGAATAAAATATCATTAAGGCCTACTTTAGATTTAGCGGCTCCCTACATTGCATTGGGTCAATCCATTGGGCGCATTGGTTGTTTTTTTAACGGTTGCTGTTACGGAAAACCCGTAGCCTGGGGGATTTATTTCCCATCCCATAACGCTAGGCTTTATCCGACCCAGTTGTTTGAAACGGTTGGTCTTTTTATTATTTTTTTGATTCTTAAAAAAGCCCAACAAAAGCCTCATCAGGCAGGATTTATTTTTGTTTTTTATTTATGGCTTGCGGCCATAGAACGGTTTGTTGTTGAATTTTATCGTGCAGATCATGAGCTAGTATGGCTGGGCTTAAGCCTGGCTCAATTGATAGCTTTGGGGGTTTTTGTTTCAGGCTTGATTTTAATGAAAGTGTTCAGGAAATGAATAAAACAACCCATAAAGTAGAACAAGAGTACAAGGATTTGCGTTTGGATGTTTATCTGGCTAACGCTATGCCTGAAGTGCCTTCGCGCGTATTTATTAAAAAAATGATTGACGCTGGACAGGTCAAGGTTAATGGTCGTCAGCAAAAAAGCAAATATAAGGTCAATGCCGGAGATGTTATTGAGGCTGATGTTGACCAAGAGGCTTTTGCCCCTAAGGATATCCTTGCTGAAAAAATGGAATTAAATATTTTTTATGAAGATGACGATTTGGTGGTTATTAATAAGCCTGAAGGTTTGACAGTTCATCCAGCCAGCGGCTCACAAAGCGGTACCTTGGTTAATGGTTTGATGTACCGTTATCAAGAACTTTCTGATGTCAATGGGCCTGTTAGGCCTGGCATTGTCCACCGCTTGGATCGAGATACTTCTGGTTTGATACTCATTGCCAAGACCAATGTCGCGCATGCGCGTCTGGGACGGCAGTTTGAGAAACATACGATTATCAAGCGCTATGTGGCTCGGGTGCAAGGGCGGGTGCAGTTCGATCAGGGGGTGATTGATGTTCCTTTGGAGCGTCATAAAAAATACCACGATCAGCGTCAAGTAGCGCAAGAGGGTACAGGTAAAGATGCAAGCACCTTGTATCAGGTGCTTAAACGATTCCCAAAATCTACCTTGATGGCGCTTTATCCGCAAACAGGTAGAACGCATCAGTTACGAGTGCATATGAAGCACTTGGGGCATCCGATTTTAGGTGATGAAAAGTATGGGCAGAAAATTAGTTTCTCGCGTTTGGCCTTACATGCGCAGAGCATAGCCTTTACGCACCCTATTACAAAATCCTATATTGAATTTTCTTGTCCAACCCCACAAGAATTCCTAAAGGACGATTTATAATTTTAAGCTTTACTGCTGAACTGCTTTATTTATAATATAAAGATCAAACTTAAATAACCGCAAGGACTTCATGATTAACAAAGCTGGAAAAACTCTCACGATTTTTATCATTTTGACGATTATTTTATTATTTTCGTCAACTTGCATAGGTTTTTATCTATATCATCAAGAAGAGCGCGTCCGCAAAAACGTCCAGTCTGATCTTGATACCTGTCGTCTGACTAATGAAAAACTTCAAGCCCAGCTAAAAGATGTCCAAACCCAGTTGACACTTGCTGAAGATAAGAATAAAGAAGCTGACCAGAAGATTAACAATTTACTGGATGAGCAAGACCTTAATGAAGGATTGCGTGCAGCTTTGAAAAAGGAAAATACCCAACTCAAAGATCAGATTGCGACGATTGAGATATCAAAACAAAAAATAAAAGTTGATCTTGATGATTCTGTTTCTAAATTATCTCAATACCAGCAATTGTTAAAAGTCTCGGATGATAAGGGCAAAGAATTAGAATCCCGACTTGCCTCTTTGGTGGAAACAAATAAAGGTAACGAATCAAAGATAAAAGAATTAATGGCGCAGATCAATACCACTGGTCAAGGCACAACTGAAAATCCAGCTGCAACTCCTGTACCGGATGGTAAAGATAAGGTTGAATTAGATAAAATCGTTGTTAATCCTCAGAATATCACCAAAGGGTATGTCCTGAGCGTTGATACAGATGTTGAATTTGTGGTTTTCAACCTGGGTTTAAAAGAAGGTGTTAAACCTGATGATCTGCTTTCTGTTTTTCACGGGGATCAATATTTAGGGGATATTAAAGCAACCCGTGTTCAGGATGAAATGTCAGCCGCAGATATTATCCCTCCGCTTTCTAGCAGGCAAATCCATAAAAATGATATTGTGGTTTTAAAGCCGTGATTTTAAACGTACCGTCCGTCTTACGCCTCCAAGGTCGAATTCATCTTCCAGCGTCTAAGTCATATTCTATTCGGGCTTTTATCATTGCTGCCCGTGGTGGGGTTTCTCAAATCAAACATGCTTCAGATTGTGAAGATGCTCAAGTTGCTTTAAAAAATGCTCAAGCGTTGGGAGCTTCTGTCATTTCTAAAGGACAGTTAAGTGTTCTTAAGGCTTCTTCTTTAAAGGTCAAATCAAAAGTATTTTCAGTCGGAGAATCAGGTACGACATTAAGATTTTTGCTTCCATTATTGGCTTTGCATACAGATCAAGCCAAGGTTAATGGCAAAGGCACTTTAGTAGGTAGACCTAACGCGCATTTATGCGCCACCTTGCGCGAGCAGGGGATGGATATCCGTGGGTTTAAAGAAAAGGAATCGGTGCCCATTGTTTATAAAGGTGGAGCACTTCACGGCGGTCGTGTTTTAGTTGATGGAAGTTTAAGTTCTCAATTTATTTCCGCACTTTTAATCGCCCTGCCATCTTTAGAGACGGATTCACGTATTGTACTGACGGGAAAAGAAGCTGTTTCGGTGGATTATATCCAGATGACTATTGAGATCCTGGCCAAGGCAGGGATTGTTATTAAGCGTATTAACGCCAAAGAATATAGTGTCAAAGGCGGCCAAAGATTCAAGGGGCTTAAAAATTTTTACGTGCCTTCAGATTATGGCTTGGCAGCATTTGCCATGGGGGCAGCCGCAATTTTGCCGTCTAACGTTTTCTTGGAAGGGAATTTAGATGATCGCTTAATTCAGTCTGATGGCCATATCCTGGAATTTCTAAAACGCATGGGCGTGCGTTTTGAAAAGACCAGCAGGGCTATTAAGATTAAAGGTCCTTTTGAATTAAAAGGGGGAGTATTCTCTTTAAAAGATTGTCCTGATTTAGTTCCTATAATGAGTGTTTTGGCTCTTTTTGCTAAAGGCAGAACTAAGCTCGTGGGTATTCATCATGCCCGTGCCAAAGAGTCAGATCGTATCAGTGATTTGCGCCAAGAGCTTCTTAAAGTAGGCGCCAACGTCACTGAAACTAGCGACGCTCTAACGATCGAGCCCAGAGCTAGTTATAAAACTGGCCAGCTACTAGATTCCCATCACGATCATCGCCTAGCCATGGCCTTCACCGTCCTAGGTGCCAAAATCGGCTGCCGCGTCCAAGGCATCGAATCCTCCCACAAATCCTATCCCGCATTCGTCAGAGATATGAAGTCGCTTGGCGTTCTCAAATAGCGTAGTGGATATTTATATTCAATTTATTCTTTTTGCTCCTGGAATCGCCTGCGAAGGAAATACAATATCTGAATAGACATGCGCGAAAATAGCATTGTCATAATTGGTGTAACTGCTAGGCTTTATAATTCGTTTGACAGTCTATAAGCTTTTAGATAAGATGTTGCACTATGATTAATCAAATTAAGAAATTCTTTAAAGGCATTTACGATCAAGTGCTTGGAGTATTCTCCAAAGACATTGGGATCGACTTAGGGACAGCAACAACCTTGGTGTATGTTAAGGGTGAAGGGGTTGTTCTTTGCGAACCTTCTGTAGTTGCTATAGATAAAGCAACCAATCATGTTTTGGCTGTTGGTGAAGAAGCCAAGCGCATGTTGGGCCGTACTCCGGGAAGCATTGTGGCGATCCGTCCTATGAAGGATGGGGTTATTTCAGATTTTGAAGTGACTGAAGCTATGCTTAAATATTTCATTAAGAAGGTCCAGCCAAATCGTTTTTCATTTCGGCCTACTATAGTTATAGCTATTCCCTCAGGAATCACGCAGGTTGAAAAACGCGCGGTCATTGATTCTGCTGAACATGCAGGGGCGCGTAATGTTATTTTGATTGAAGAACCCAAAGCCGCAGCCATCGGTGTAGGTCTTCCGGTGCATGAACCTGCTGGAAATATGATCATTGACATCGGAGGCGGTACAACAGAATTCGCTGTTATTTCTTTAGGTGGTTTAGTGTATGCCAAATCCATCCGCATCGCTGGTGATGAGATGGATATGGCTATTATTGAATATTTACGAAAGACATATAATTTGATGATAGGTGAACGCACGGCGGAAGAAATTAAAATCCGTCTGGGTTCTGCTTATCCTTTGGAAGAAGAATTAAACATGGATGTGCGCGGGCGTGATTTGATCGCAGGTCTGCCAAAGACTATCAATGTGACTTCTGTTGAAATCCGTGAAGCTTTGCAGGATCCTGTTCAGGCTATTGTGGATGCGTCTAAATCAACCTTAGAGCACACACCTCCAGAATTAGCCGCAGATTTGATTGACCGCGGCATAGTTATGGCTGGCGGTGGTTCTTTGCTTAGAGGGTTAGATAAACGTATTGCCGAAGAAACAGGATTGCCTGTGCATGTGGCCGATGATCCTTTGACCGCAGTGGTTAATGGGACAGGAGCGACCTTGAATATGTCTCCAGCAATGCGCCGGCGCTTTACAGCCCAGGCTAAATTAGATTTTTAAATAAATCGTGTGGCTCAAATACTTCAAAAAAGCTGCGTATGCCAGCATCCTTGTTGTCCCTTTTCTAATCCTTTTTTTTCATCCAAAGAATTATAGAGCGGCGGGCCTATTGGACATTGTGGCCAAGCCTGTAGGATTTTTTCAGGCGCCAGCGACTGAACTTAGAAAATTATTTTTTTATCAAGAGACATATGATGAATATATTCGGTATAAGAAGCAGAATGAATTGCTTAAAGCCCGTTTGATTGCGATTAGAGAAAATGCGCTTAGGGAAGATCGTTATGAGCGGATTCAGAATTTCCGTGATAATCAGAGTTACGCTTCTATCGTCGCTAATGTTATAGGCCGTGATCCATCTAATTGGAATGCTTCATTGATCATCGATCGCGGCCATAATGAAGGTGTTGAAGTAGGTCAGCCGGTGGTTAGTGCGCTGGGCGTTGTGGGACGGATTTTTGAAGTGGGGCATAATTCAGCCAAGGTCATCTTGCTTTCAGATCCGACTTTTGCAGTGGCTGCTGTAGATCAACGTTCTCGAGAAAATGGGCTATTAACGGGCACCTTGCAAGGTGATTTACGATTGCAGTATTTAACAGATAAGGCTGATGTGAAAGTAGGAGATGCTTTGGTGACATCAAGGCTCAGCTCGGCCTTCCCAGAAGGGATTTTAATCGGCCAAATCACCGATGTGCAAGCTTCGGTGAACAGCCATACTGTAGAATGCATCGTTGACCCAGCGGTGGATTTATCAGAATTAGAAGAAGTGATTGTTATAAGGAACAAATGAACGCGATCGAAATAAAAAATTTAGTCAAGACCTACCGCACGGGGACAAAAGCCCTTAAGGGTGTTGACTTATCTGTTCCTGACGGGGATTTTTTTGCGCTGCTAGGTGCCAATGGAGCTGGGAAAACCACTATCATTGGGATATTAACCGGTTTGGTCACAAAGACTTCAGGAACGATTGAGATTTTTGGTCATAACATTGATACAGGTTTTGAAGCAGCGAAGAAATGCATTGGGGTGGTGCCACAGGAATTTAATTTTAACATGTTTGAGCAGGTGCAGGACATTGTGGTCAATCAAGCCGGGTATTTTGGGATTGAATATAAAACTGCTTTTAAAGATTCCGAAGAGATTCTCAAGCGCGTTGGGCTTTGGGAAAAACGCAAATCAATCGCACGCAATCTTTCAGGAGGCATGAAGCGCCGCTTGATGATTGCCCGCGGGCTTATTCATCACCCGCGCATGCTGATTCTGGATGAACCAACGGCAGGTGTGGACGTTGAGCTCCGCCATGGGATGTGGAAATATTTAAGCGAGATAAACGCTGCAGGGACAACCATCCTTTTGACAACACACTATTTAGAAGAAGTTGAACAAATGTGCCGCAATTGTGCCATTATTAAAGAAGGTGAAATTGTCCGTTACGATAGTGTGCGCAATCTGTTGATGACCATCCCTCAGGATACGTATCGTGTTACGGTCAAAGAGATGCTATCTCTTGATGGTGTTAAATCTTTTAATCCTATTAAGATTGATGAACATACTCTTGATGTAGAAATCCAAAAACGAGAAGAGCTTAATGAATTGATTTTAAAACTCGCCCAAGGTGGATTTGTGATTGAAGATTTTCATCCAAAAGGCAATCGATTAGAAAAATTATTTTTAAGTGTCATTGCGAGCGAAGCGAAGCAATCTCTTTCTTAAAAGATTGCGCTCCTCGCAATGACACGGGAGAGCTTGGTTAATGTACTGGGTACCTTTAAAAACAATCGTCCGTAAAGAATCTAATAGGATCATACGTATTTGGAGCCAGACTCTTCTGCCGCCTCTCATTACGCAAACTTTGTATTTTGTCATTTTCGGGAAATTCATTGGTTCACAAGTCAGGGCTATACATGGGATCAGTTATATGGAGTTTATTGTCCCTGGCTTAGTGATGATGGCGGTTATCAGTAATGCCTATGGCAATGTGGTGGCTTCATTTTACGGAGCTAAATTTCAGCGCAATATTGAAGAAATTTTAGTCTCGCCCACACCCAATTGGGTCATTATCGCTGGGTATATTTTAGGAGGGGTGGTGCGTGGGGTAGTGGTGGGACTTTTGGTTTTCTTGGTATCCTTATTTTTTGCGCACCCCATTGTAACGCATTGGTGGGCAGTGATATTATTCACCCTTCTTAGTTCAATAGTTTTTTCATTAGCAGCTTTAATCAATGGTCTTTTTGCCCGTAATTTCGACGAAGTTGCTTTTTTTCAAAATTTTATCCTGACCCCGTTTATTTACCTTGGCGGCGTGTTTTATTCTATCCAGAGTTTGCCGGTCGTATGGCAGAAAATATCATTATATAATCCTTTGGTTTATATGGTCAATGGGTTTAGATATGGTTTTTTTGGATTTTCTGATGTTAATCCAGGTATTTGTTTAATCATCTTAGTTGTCTTGACAATTATCTTGGTTTTGGTTAATCTATTTTTGTTCAAAAAAGGAATAGGTTTAAAAAACTAAGCTCTGCCTGGCCAGTATGGCCAAAAGGCGGGGTCCTAAAAGGAGAGGTTTATATGCGTCAAAAAGTTCAGGCATTAATCATGATGGTTGCTTTGCTTTCAACATCAATTGTTTTTGCTGCAGATTCATATACTATAGATCCTGCGCATACAAGTTTTAGTTTTACCGTTAAACACATGATGATCAGCAATGTCCCAGGTGAATTTGATAAATTTGATGGTCAAATTATTTATGATCCAAAAGATTTAACTACTGCACAAGCTAATATCACCATAGATGTAGATAGCATCAATACCCGCATTGATAAACGTGATGCTCATTTAAAGAGTCCGGATTTTTTTGATGCGGCCAAATTCCCAAGCATTACCTTTGTGGCTACGAAATTCACCCCAGGTTATATAACAGGTAATTTAACAATGAAGGGTGTGACAAAAGTAATTACTATACCTGTCATCATTTCCGGACCTGTTAAAACCATGATGGGTGGTCAGGCAATAGGAATAACTGGTAATGTTACCGTAAATCGCCAGGATTATGGCATTAATTGGAACAAGACCTTGGATCAAGGCGGGGTGGCTGTTTCTGATGATGTGAATATTGCCATCAGCATAGAAGCTGACCAGAAATAGATTCTGATTTAAGTTGTTGGTAACTAATATTTTACAATTCTAAAACAATAGAAAACCCTTGTTGATTTTTTCGACGAGGGTTTTCTATTGCAAGCGTTTTCTTCAAAACGGTCTGGATACCTTGTTTTAGGCTCAAGAGGTGCTATGCTTAAATTAGCAGCCTTAGGGGTCACGTCTCCTTAGGTTGTTAGTCCCCCGTTGCGGGACGGAAAGGAAGGTCCATATGAGTACCATTACATTCATTCTGGATCCTTTGAAGCAAGTGTTTAGCATCATTTCTAGCTTTATCCCTACCGTGTTAGGGGTGTTGGCTGTATTGGTTGTCGGTGGATTGGTGGCCCGGGAGGCGGGCAAACTGGTTGCGGTAGGTTTGAAACGCATCCATGTTGATAAAATAAGCCATGAAATCGGTCTGACACACACCCTCGAAATTGGTGGGATCAAACGTCCGGTGAGTGACCTGATGGGTACGGTCATGACCTGGGGCATTACGATTACGACGCTCGTGATAGCTTTAAATTGCGCGGGCGTAACCATCATCGGCCCGATTACAGCTCCTGTCATGGCTTATGTGCCTGGAGTGCTTATGGGAGTAATCACCTTGATGGTTGGCATGTTTTTGGCCCATATCGTATCTGTATTTGTCCGATTGGTAGCGGCAAATACAGGCATGCCTCGGCCGGACATTTTGTCAACTTTTACCAAATGGGCGGTAGTGTTGATGGCTGTTGGTATTTTTGTTGACAAGATCGGTTATGGATTCTTGTTAATCGGCACTCCGTTGACCATGTTGGTAGGAGGCTTGAGTTTAGGTTTAGGCTTGGCCTTCGGTTTAGGTGGCAAAGATCACGCAACCCATTATCTTGATCGTTTGTTGAAGAAATAAGTGATCTCCCTCGCCGTCCCGAAATGGGGCGGGACGGCATCCACAGGCGCCAACCAATAGGTTGGCGCCTTTATATATTATAAGAATTAATTGTTTATTTATTTTATTAAATACTTAAGTGATTTATTTTATTATCCGTCGCTGGTTAATTTTCGCAAGCGCTTTCCCAAAATCATCCGGGTGGCCTTGTAATGACGTTAAAAGGTGTTATTCTTACAAATGGATGCGGGAGATGGCCCAGACCCCTCGGGCAAGGACCCCAGTGAATGGTAAACAGGGAAGAAACGTAGTGGTAGTAAGAAGCAAATGATCTCCCTCGCCGTTCCGAAATGGGGCGGGACGGCATCCACAGGGGCCAGCCAATAGGTTGGCCCCGACCTATTTAGTATGTAGGCTTTTTTATATTGTATCCATACTTGATTATGTTATACTGTAAAAATTATGAGCTATGAACAACGTCTTGCGCCGCGTTATTTATTCTCTGAACCTGTGGCTTATAGTCAGCCAGAGCTTTCATTTAACGGAAGTGTGGCGGGTAATATAAGTTTAAGTGGCATTTCTTTACGGGTACAGGGTTTTGTTCCGGTAGGCTCGGTCTTAGAATTGCAGGTTCGATTGGGGAAATCGCCTAAGCTTGTTTGGGTGCGGGCTCAAGTTGTTCGGATCCGTGAAATATTATCTGACGACTGTTATGAAATAGGCCTAAAATTTGTCAAAGATGAAAATTGTATAAGAGCAGTCGGTGAGTATATAAATATTTACCGTGTTAATCAACAAACCAAGTAAGGAGTTAGATAGTTATGGCAGATGCCGCAAAAGCACCAGTTGTTGAAGAAGTAAAGAATTGTCCTGCATGTAAAAAGCCTTTAAAAAAAGCAAGACGCTTTTATCGTAATGGCGCATATTATTGCAATAACAATTGTTTTAAAAAAGTTCAGGCTACAGCTAAAACCGCTGCTGCAGAAGCTGCTGCACAAGCCGCAGAAAAGTCAGCTGAACAACCAGCAGCTTAGGAGCTAGCCTGTGCCGCAAGATGCCTCGCAGCCTTCAACTCAGGAAAAACGTCGACACCTTCGTGTTGTACATAATATCCCCGTAAAAATATCCGGTGATCAAGGGGATATACTGACTGAGACGAAGAATTTAAGCTGTTCTGGGGCATATTGCCGCGTATCAAAACACCTTGAGCCGATGACAAAACTTAAGGTTCATCTGCTTTTACCATTGCGTAAAAGTAATAAGGTGACGACTAAGAAAATCACTTGTCAGGCTGTTGTTGTTCGTTCGAATACTGTGTCAGGCGAAGATTATTATGATACAGCTATTTACTTTAGCGATATCGCGCCCAAGGATAGCCGGACTATCAACGAGTTTGTTGAGAGCGTGATGGAGAGTAAGAATTATGGAAAATTCAATTAATTTATCCGTAACTCCTTTTCAAGCATTATTAGCTTTGGCTTTTCAGGTGTGGATGATCGTATTTCCTATCTTGCTTATCCGTAAGATTAATTATTTAACGGATTTGCTTCACGAGCATTTGGATGAACATACACCCGAATCCCCTAACTCCTAAAATTCAGATCCCTGTCCTCTACGAAGACGAGCATTGCCTGGTTTTTAATAAACCATCCGGGCTTTTGGTTATTCCGACAGATAAGAATGAAGATCATACCCTAGTGAATCTTGTCAATGAGCAGCAGGGGACTAAAGGTTCTTTACACCCTGCGCACCGGCTTGACCGTGACACCACAGGGGTTATTCTTTTTGCCAAGGGGAAAGATAATCAGCAAAAATTAATGCAGTTTTTTAAAGATAAGCAGGTGAATAAAACATATATTGCCTATGTGCATGGACGGGTGGAGGAGCCTCGTGGAAAAATACGAATTCCTATTAAAGATTATCATAAGCGCAAGTTTCAGGGCCATCTACCCGCACAATCTGCCTTGACGTATTATGAGGTGGAAGATTATTATAAAGATTTTACAGTTGTTCGCGTGATGCCGGTTACCGGGCGGACCAATCAGATCCGTATCCATTTTTCAAAAATTGGCCATCCGCTAGTGGGAGAAGACAAATATGCTTTTCGGCGCGATTTTACCTTACGTTTCAGGCGCACCGCGCTGCATGCTTTACGTTTAGAATGGCCGCAAATGGATGGCAAAGGAATGATTAAAGTTGAATCGCCCTTGGCAGTTGACATGGTAGATTTTATATCGAAACAGGTTAAAGGGTAGTGGGTTTATAACAAGGAGACAGTCCATGGATTATGAAAAACTAAGTCTTAAAGAATGGTGTGAATTGTGTCATGGGATTGCGAAAGAAAAAGGATTTTGGGAAAAAGATCGGAATATCGGTGAAGCGTTAATGC